>Ga0138256_10001795_pt1 | contig 23121 bp, 16 predicted proteins | sample KNB2016incub_MG_FD_105486 | JGI IMG/M metagenome (GOLD analysis project Ga0138256, IMG submission 105486) | Active sludge microbial communities from wastewater in Klosterneuburg, Austria - KNB2014incub_MG | ecosystem: Engineered > WWTP > Activated sludge > Unclassified | place: Austria... | reverse complement strand
TTTGCAATTTGTTTGGTATCGACATACCACTGCAAACTAAGCTTTGGTTCGACGACTGCATTCGTTCGTTCAGATCTTCCAATATTTGTTCTGTAGGATTCAACTTTAATTAAATTTCCGGAAGCTTCAAGATCGGCTTTTATTTTTTTGCGCACTTCGAATCTATCCATTCCATTGTATAAAACGGAATGTTCATTTAGTGTGCCATCATCATTCAGCACGTCTAGTATTTCCAGATCATGACGAATACCAATCTCATAATCATTTTGATCATGAGCAGGTGTTACTTTCAATGCTCCTGTTCCAAACTCTAGATCAACATAATCATCAGCAATGATTGGAATTGCTTTGTTGATCAATGGAATAATTACTTTTTTTCCATGCAGATGTTTATATCGCTCATCATTGGGATTTACAGCAACGGCAGCATCGACCATGATCGTTTCTGGTCTTTGTGTCGCGATGATGATGCCTTCTTCACTTCCTTCAAATTTATAAAGTATGTGAAACAAATTTGCATTCTCTTCACTGTGCAAAACTTCTTCATTGGACAACACTGTCTTCGCTTCTGGATCCCAATTTACCATGCGTTTTCCACGGTATAATTTTCCTCTATTGTATAAATCGACAAAGGCTTTAATCACAGCTTCAGATCTTACTTCATCCATGGTAAATGCCGTGCGATCCCAATCTGCCGAAGCACCTAGTTTTTTAAGTTGTTGAAGGATGATGCCTCCATATTTATCTTTCCATTCGAATGCATATTTCAAAAATTCTTCTCTGGTGATATCAGATTTTTTGATCCCTTTTTCGCGAAGCATTTGTACTACTTTTGCTTCAGTAGCAATCGACGCGTGATCTGTACCAGGAACCCAACAAGCATTTTTTCCTTGTGATCTCGCTCTTCTGATCAAGGCATCTTGTATCGTATTATTCAACATGTGACCCATGTGTAGAATTCCAGTAATATTGGGAGGTGGAATCACGATGGAGAATGCTTCTCGATCATCGGGACTTGATTTAAAGTAGCCCTTATCTGACCAATGAGCATACCATTTATTTTCTATTTCACTTGGTGAAAAATGTGATTCTAATTCAGACATAGATTTATCTAATTTTATATCGGTAGGAAAAAAGTTGTGATTGTTTTTTTGTGCGTTTCAACACATATATTTTATCTGAGGGTTCAGTGGAAATATTTTCTGTAAAGGCTTGTTTTAAATATTTTTTTAAAATCAAAGGAAATGTTTCTTTGTGGATGATTATTATACAAGAAGCAGGCCAAGCATTTTCCATTTTTTTGTGCAAGGCTTTGATGTCTGCTTGATCATAGTAAGTTAATTTTTGTTTTGTTTGATCTGTCAGAGGTTGTAATGTAAGGATCCCTTTCCTGAATGGAGTAGAGAATATTGTTTTAAAAGAATAGTCTTTAAATATTTTTGCAAGATGAATTGCTCTCCATCGCCCATTGGTGCTCAATCCAGGATCCAGTCCAATGGTATCTTCTTCAGCTTCAAAGATAAAGAAAAAATATTGTGCCGTATCTTTCCCACTATAACTCATTGGAATTGAATCTCCAGAAGTGAAATACATCATGGATTTTGTAACTCTGCTAATATATTGTGTATTATTTGTTTGTCCAAACAAAAGGGAGAAACACAAACTAAAGAAGAGAATTCGAAATATAATCATGATTTACAAAAATAGAAAAAAGCAACTACAGTTTTGTTTAGAATGAAATTTTAACATACGATTAACCATGAACGTTTAATTTTCCTTAAAGGGGTTTCTTTTGGTCCAAGGCTCCTCAGGTTTGAGAAAGTCAAGTAATTTGTTGAGGAATTTATTGTATAATTTTGATCTATGAGTAATGTAACAGTAGAGCTTTTCTTCTTCTGCCCCTACAGAACTTTTTATCTCCAATGCTGTGCGGCCAAAATCAATGGTATTTACATGATTCTTAATTCCTTGTTCAATGTGATTAATTAATATGTTTGTATAGATTTTTTCTTTTTGATTTCCTTTCTTTTCAAAGCCTAAAAAGTGCGCTAACATTTGCTCATGATGAATGACAAAACTAAAAAATGCTATGATCTTACCTTCTTGCTTAAGTGCAAAAAGTTTGAATTTCGAACCAAGATTTTGCTTTAAAGAGCTAAAATAATTTGGATTTATGTTGATGACATTAAAGCCAACATTTTCGGCTACAGCTTTGTATAATTGGTAGATTTCAGCATTGGAATTTTCTATTTCTTCAAGACTTAATTCTTGGAATGAGAGATCTTTTAAACTGTCAATTGCTTTTTTGATCCTTAATCTACTCTTGCTATTTAGGGCATTTAGGTAATCTTGGAAATCATTCCAGGCTGGACGCGGATGAAATCTCATACCCGGTTGGATTTGAAATTCATAGAACTCCATATTTGATTTGATATTATCTAATGAAATTCTCCTCGTTTCAGAGAAATCTTTGATTAAACAGATGGTAGAATTATAAATTATTTTTGGATGTTTGAAAAGGGATTTAAGTGCTTTTGAAATGATGATATGTTGGTCTTTAATTGAAAATTCATCAGTGAATTCAAATCCGTGTTGACCAGTAAGCAACATATTACCCAATATCAGAGAAGTCAATTTGATCTTACTAGCAAGGTATTTTTTTGTATAGTTTGATAGCGATTCAAAAAAGTTTTCACAGATGCTAGGAACTTCAATTTTCAAACTCTTATCGGCCTCGAATGGCAAAATTTGAAAATAGAGTTTCCCTATAAATTTACCATGTAAAGAGATCATCACATATAGAAATTTCATATCTACAGGTGGTGCCTTCTCAAGTGCAAGTAAATAACTTACATCTAGAAAACTTTGCGGATTAGCTATTTTTGACCAATTTTCAGCTATTTCTTCTATCTTATAACAAGCAGTAAGCTCAAATTCTTCAGCTTGAAGGATTATTTTCTTCATATTTTTAAAACCCCATACTAACCATAAAAGCTGTATTTTTGTTCTAAGCGCAATTCCTTGATTTTTAATATAGTATTTTGAGTTTTTTACGTTATTTTTGCAGCTTTAGCTTAGTTAATGAAAAATATATTGAATACATATCCTTGGATTCTAGTTTTGATGCTCATTACATCATGCGTTTCATCAAAGAAATATGCAGATCAAAAACAAGAGGCTGAACAGTTGCGCAGTGAAATGAAACAGATCTCTGAAAGGATTTCTAAAGTTGATGAGCTTGCTTCAGAATTGGCAACTACCAAAAGTCAATTGCGAAAAACTGAAGAGGTGTTGACCCAATTCTATATGAAATATGAAGGGAAGGAACCAAATTTTCAGATGAGTTCTATTAGATTTAACAATGATGCTCCACAGATTGACTCTTTGAAGTGGAAGTTAAACGAACTTCAATCTGAGTTAAATAGAAAAGACATTGAGAATAATAATTTAAAAAATGACTTGTCGATTTTTCAAGCTAATTCTCAAACTAAGGGTTCAAGCAACAAGATTAATATAAAAGAGTATGAACAGAAGATATCAAATTTAAATTCAGAAATTTCAAATTTGAATTTGACACTAGACGGACAGAAAAATAAAATTCAAGAGCTAGAAATGAAAATCTCTGCGACAAAAGAGAATAATTCAAGTGAAGAATTAACTACTTTAAAGCAAGATATTGGCGAGAAAAATAAACAGATAGAATCACTAAATAAAACTCTAGTTTTTAAAGATGAACAGTTGAATAATGTACTGAAAGATTTGCAAAATTTGAATGCTAAATCTAAAGACAAAAAGGGATCAGCTGAGGTTTTGGAATTAAAAAAATCTTTGGATGAGAAATCAACTAAAGTATTGGAGTTGGAGAATCAGATCAATAATTTATCAGTGCTGACCAATCAAAAGGAGTCCATTATCAATGAACAAAAATCAAGTATCACGACTGCTAATCATGATAAAGAGAAAATGGCTGAAGAGATAAAGAGTCACAAAGCAATGATCGAATCACTTCAATTACAACTGGAGGAATCGAAGCAAGCCACAAACGATAAAAAAGGGTCAGCCAAATTAAAAGATAGAATAAAGGATTTGGAATCCCAGTTGGCAGCTAAAGAGAATGAATCAAAATTGACAAGTCAAAACCTAGAACAATTAAAACTTCGAGAAGAAAAGACCAAAGGAGAATTACAAGTATTGCAATCTACTTTAGCTCAAAAGAATGAAGAATTAGATAAAGCCTTGAAATTGGCTTCTAGTAGTAAAGAAATTAATTCTTCAATTGCAAGCTATCAATCGAGATTAGAACAAAGTGAAATCAATATCAATAACCTTCAAACGCAGATAAGCTCAAAAGATAAGCAAATAAAGGAGTTGGAAGAAAAAAATATGGGGAGTGAAGATCGCTCCAAGAAAGTGCAAAATTTGCAAAAGCAGCTCGATGAAAATTCTACTTTAATTTTAGAACTGCGACGAACCAATGATTTGAAGTCAAAAGACATAGATCAATTAAATAATTTGTTAGCTCAATCTCAAAACGATATTAAAGCTCTACAAACGAGTAAAAAGACTAATGAGTCATCAAAACAAGTTAATGAGGATCAGTTGAATTCACTAAAAGTGCAAATATCTGATTTAGAAGGAAAATTGTCCAGTTATCAATCTACAGTTCAACTACAGAATAAAAAAATTGATTCTTTACAGTTTGCAAGTTCAGGATTACAGTCAAAACTTGAATTAGAGTCCATCGCCTTGTCCAATGCAAATAGTAAACTCAGTATTTCAGAATTTGAAGTGAGTAAACTGAGATCAGACGTGAGTAAATTTAATCAAAGTTCAAGTCAAGATAATAAGCATAATAGTGATATTGAGATTCAGAGATTAAATGATAAAATTGCAGAACTCACTAAAGCTAATGCAAGTTCAACTGGACAAAAAATTTCAAGCAAATCAGTTCCTTCAGCTATAGTAAATAAAATAACAGGTTTGAGTAATGAATTTCCACGTGCTGGTGTTTTTTATAAATTAGAGAATGGAAAAATCCATGTTTTAATTCCTCAATCATTTTTGTTTGAAGGGGAGACAGTAGCATTGAAAGAGCAAGGATCTACATTGGTCACAAGCCTTGCCAATTCATTAAAACCATACAGAGATTTGAGTGTTCATATAACAGGATTTGGATCTTATGATAGCAATGCAACCAAGACTATGGATGGCTCATTTCGAAGAGCAAATACAATATTGAGATTGCTTACAGCATCCGGGATTGGCGCAGAAAAAGTTACAGTAGGAGCCAGACCTTATTCTAATTTTGATGACTCTAAAAGTCTCCCTGCGGGTGTAGAAATTATGATTCTTGCAGAATAGTATGAAATATGAATTATTTGTTGGCTTGTTGTTTTTACTTTCCCAAAACAACTTTGCTCAACGATGTACAACAGTGAGTTCTACAGTTGAATCTAAGATTTCCAGCAACACACCAAATTTAAGACATGGGTCTATTTCTATTCCTATTGTTTTTCATATCGTATATAATGATGAAGATCAAAATATTTCAGAGAATAGAATCTTGTCCCAAATTGAAGTTTTAAATTCAATATTCGATCCTGTCCAGTTGAAGTTGGATGAATCAATTCCAGAGGAGTTTCGCTATTTAGCTGAAAATCCCAAAATTCATTTTTGTTTAGCCAGCTATGATCCTTTGGGTAATTCCACAACAGGAATAGTCAGAAAAAAGACAAATATTAGTAATATAGCTTGTAAAAAGCAAGGTACTCGACAGTACATTATGGATGAAAAACTTGGCGGGACAAAAATTTGGGATCCTCAACAATATTTAAATATTTTTGTAGGTCAACGTGATGATTGTCCCTTTGCGGAGGCAGTATTTCCAGAACTAGCTACTGATATGAATGATGGTATAATAGTGGATCCTCGATTCGTAGGAATTAACCACAAAAATTTTCCATACCATAGAGGATATACTATCGTTCATGAAGTGGGGCATTATTTGGGATTGCATCATCTCACTGAATCCAAGACTGAAGGAGATTGCACCAAGGATGACATGGTAGATGATACGCCATTACAATCAGTCAATTATTTTGATTGTCCCAGTTATCCTCAAATTAGTTGCGAACGGAGTTCGATGTTTATGAATTATATGAGCTTGGTTGATGATGATTGTATGGCCCTTTTTACAAAAGGACAAGTCTCAAGAATGCAAAATCAAATTGGGGTCTATCGACCTTATTTTTTGTTTTATAGTTGTGATAAGACGGATGCCAGTTATTTAGATCAACTCATCATCAAAGCTGAAAATAATTATTGGATAATAGCTGATAAGTTTGATAGAGAATGGTTTGCTAATATGAGTTTATTTAATATGCAAGGTCAACTCGTTTGGGAAGGAGCAAATGAAGGACATGTATTTAAATTCGTAGCAAATGAATTACATAATTTTACAGCAGGAATTTATTTCCTAGAAGTGAGATGGAAGTCTGAAAGAAAAATATTTAAAATCGCCTTAACCAATTATTGATAAAATTTTAAAACACAAGATATAATGAAGTGGATTTTTTTTGTTTTTATATCGATATTATTGATACAATGCAAACCAAGCTCAAAGTTGTTAGAGCCAAAGCAAGAACAAGAAGCAGAATTTAAAATTATAAGTCTAAACAAGACACCTTGTTTTGGAAGATGTGCAACATTTGCAATAGATATTTATAATTCTGGACTTGCTATTTTAGATGCAAAGGACAATTTAAGCGTTAAAAGAGGAATTTATTATACAACGATTGATGCCGCTACATTAAGTCGCCTAAAATCATTGCATTCCAATACTGATTGGACTAAAGTGAATAAGAGTTATATGATGAATATCCCGGATTTGCCCGTAGCACATTTAAATTTATTTTTTAAAGATTCATTGAAGAATAAATTCGTGAGATCAAATACTGAGGCGAGCCCTGAAGTGGAATCATTAATTCAAGAACTTTCACAGTTAGCAAAATCTGAGCAATGGACAATGGTTTTGAAAAAAGATGATATCATTGATCCAAATATGATGTACGAATTGTTACAGGTTAATATAGATACAAGTAAAACTATTGAATCGCTCGAAAAGGCATTTGAACCTTATGGTTTAAAACATACAAGACGAATCTCCCAATTCATGAATTTTTGGGAGATGACTTATGATTCTAGTAAAGTGGATAAATATGAGATTTTGGTTTTCTTAAGTCGTTATCCAGGGGTTTATTCAGTGAAATTTAATAGAAAATTAGAGCTAAGAGAGTAACTCTTGATTAAAATGGAATAAGGCATCTTCGACTGACTTGAATTGACTGCCATGACTAAATTTATTAAACCAAGTTATTTGCCTTTTTGCATAGTTGCGGCTATGCTGTTTGATCTTTTCTATGGCTTCCATCTTAGATAGGTTTGCTTCAAAGTATTGGAAAAATTCTTGATAACCCACAGTTTGAAGTGCTTGAAATTCTTTAAAGGGTAATAGGTTTTTGACTTCATCTTCTAACCCTAATTGAATCATTTCATCTACTCGGTCATTAATATTTTTATATAAAATATGTCTGTCTGGACATAGATAATATTCATGAATATGGTAAGGCAATTTTTTTTGAATCCCAGTGAGTTGCTCTGAAATGGGCATACCTGTGGTTTCGATAACTTCTAAAGCTCTTAATATTCTTCTTGGATTGTGAATATCAATTTTATTATAATATGCTTTGTCTTTTTCAAATAGTAAATGCTGAATCGATTCAATCCCTTTTTCTTTCAATAGATTTTCATAGAATTTGCGGACATGAATTTGAGAATCAGGGAGTGGATCTAGTCCTTCAGTTAATGCTTTAATATACAGCCCTGTCCCACCTACTATAACAACGTGTTTATTGGTTTCGAATAGTTTTTCTAATAAATGCTTTGATTCAGTTTCATAGGTATTGACATCATATTTTTCTTTTATCGAAATGTGATTGATAAAATAATGTTTTTGTTTTTTTAAGATTTCGGAAGTTGGTTTTGCAGTACCAATATTCATCTCAATATAAATTTGTCTACTATCTGCAGATAGAATAGGGCAATCCAATTTTTTCGCCATCTCTAGTGACAATTCGGTTTTGCCTGAAGCAGTAGGCCCAACTATTAGCCAAATATGATGAGACAATGATTTTAAATTTTAGGCAAAACTAATCATTTGTAAAGAAAGGTGAATTTCTTTTTTATCGTGTTTAGTTCTGGGGGAAACATGCAGCTGTATATATAGAAGGATTCTTGTTTGACTTTAATAAAAGTTCTATATTTGCCATATAAATCTGATGTTTAATCTATGTTATATCCAATATTTAAGCTATTAATGAAGATATATTTCAATATGTATTATAAGAAAATATATATTGAAGGGGCAAGTAATGTCCCCAAAGATGTGCCATTGATTTTTATTTGCAATCATCCCAACTCATTCATGGAAGCATGTCTTGTAGCAGTGTTTCAACACAGGACATTGCACTTCTTAGTTAGGGGAGATATGTTTGAAAAAAAGTGGTTGGCTCCAATTTTGAGAGAGACCAATCAAATTCCAATATACCGATTTAAAGATGGCTTTGAAAAATTGCGAAATAATAAAAGTTCATTTTCAGCTTCATTTGACATATTAGCTGAGAACAAATGTATACTGCTTTTTCCTGAAGGTAGTACGGTTTTTGTCCCTTGGTTGCGTCCATTTCAAAAAGGTGCAGCAAGATTAGCGACAGGGACTATGGATGAGAAAAAAATAGAAGATGTCTTTGTTATGCCCTGTGCTGTGCATTATTTTAATGCTTTAGAGACACGCTCAAAAGTGACTTTGCAATTTGGTGAAGCCATATCTACCAGACAATTTTTAAATTCTAATCCTGACTCCAAAGATATTTTATCTGACTATACAGAATATCTCTATAAGAAAATGGATGAAATTGTACTGAATTATCCTGAGGATATTCAACGAGAAAGAATAGATCATTATCTCACTGATAAATACACAAATACTTCCGAGGTGCTAAATATGGGAAGTACAGAATCAAACATACCTAGCAGACTAAAGGGAGCGATAAATAATATAAAAGATTATACAAGTCTAGAGAGAAGAACGCCCAAGAATAATCGATTGATAAGTAAAGCTTGGAGCTTAACATTATTAGTCTTGGCATTTTTACTCATGATTCCAGCTGGAATCATCTATTATCCGAGCCTCTTTCTCATAAAGAATTGGTCAAGAAAATTAAAAAGTATTGAGTTTCAGCCTCCGACTAGATTAGCTGTAAGTATGGTGTCACATTGGTTGATTAGTATCATTTTATTGATAGTATTGATTCAGTTTTTTTCTTTGAAGATTGCTTTTCTTGGTTTGGTTTTCTTGCAGTTTTCATTGTTTTCTTGCCTGCTTTTCAAGGATGCTTATCAGATCTTATTTGTGAAGTCTTGATACAGTCTTTTGCTTTGATTTTAAAATATTCAGAATAATTCCGCATTGAAGCTTTTAATTTTCAAAACATGTGTATAAAAGTTTATGTATAAATAATTGTTATGTAATTATATATGAATTATATAAATATATAATATGTTCATTTTTATTTATTAATTCAATTTATTAGTATCTTTGTATTCTATGGCAATGAGCTTTAAATATTTATTATTGGCTGTATGGCTTATCTCTTATGCATCTATTCAAACTTTAAACGCCCAGTCTATTGGCGATTTTGAGTATTTGAGTAAAAGTGGATTGAAGGCTAAATCACAAGAGATCGAAATTATAAATTCATATACAGATAGCAAATTGCCCATTCGTCATATTTACTTTACGCAAAAACTAAATGGGCGAAAACTTCTGCCAATAATCAGTTCAGTGCATTGTAATATTGAAAGTGACCAGCTTATCCAAAAGAATATAAGAGAGAACCTGAATGAAGATAAGCATCTGACCTTCCCACAATCTAATCATGAGTTTGCTTTAGAATGGTATCTTAATTTTCGCACTACTCGTGAAGCTTCATTTAAAATATATTCAAATTCTTTTCGGAAAATGAGCACTAACCGATCTGCTGAATATGTTGCGCGCTTTATAAATATCAACGATCCCAATGAGACTATCCTTATTGAAGAAGTATATTGCAATATGAATGATGATTTAATTCCAGCTTATCATATTTCTCATATCTCCTCTAAGGATAATTTGACAGTTTATTTGAGTATTTTGGATCAAAGTATATTGCTAGAGGATAATAAGATTTTGGAGTGTGAAATGCCTTTACCAAAAGTAAAGAATGAAAGTTTTTTTAGCTATGCGACTAAATTTACTTCAAGTGCTTCAAACAGCTATGAAGTATTCGAGCTGCCTGATGAAAGTCCAAATCATAATACTAGAAAAATAGTCATAGCACCATGGTTGAAAAATACAAATGCAAGCCCTTTAGGATGGCACCATGATGGACTGTTGATGTATCAAATAACAAAAGGAAATAACGCCAATGTCTATGAGGATATGGATGGAAATAATGCGCCATTGCCTGGAGATAGCTCATATGTTGATGGTGGAGTTCAATTAGATTTTACATTTCCATATTCGAAAGATTCAGCGATTATGACCAATAGAGACGCTGCCATTACCAATGCTTTTTATTGGACGAATACTGTGCACGACCTTCTTTATAATTATGGATTTGCAGAGCAAGAATCAAATTTTCAATATTCAAATTTTGGTAAAGGAGGCACAGGAGGTGATCCAGTAAAAGTTGAAGTTTATGATGAAATAAATGATGCAAGAAATAATGCAAATTTTGGTACACCGCCTGAAGGTATTTCTCCTTTAATGCAAGTTTATGCATGGCAGCAACCTTCATTTGATACAATGGTCGTGAATTCTCCAACATCAATAGCGGGTAAATATCCTTATGTTTCTGGCGCAATAGGTCCAAAAATAAAATCAGCTTTGCGTGCAGATATAGCTTTTCCAAAAGATGGATCTGCTTATCCTAGCTGTGGCTGTGCTTCTTATAATTCAAGTGTGAGAAATAAAATAGTATTTATCGATCGAGGAATATGTTCCTACATTGCCAAGATAACAAGAGCCCAAGATTCGGGAGCTATAGCCATCGTGATTTGCAATCAAGACAATAATCCACCTGTGGTTATAGGAGGATATATTTCTTCATCTTCAATTCCGATCGTCATGATGAGTAAAGCTAATTGTGATGTTCTCAGATTAGTGACCAGTTCTACAATAAATGCAACTCTGCTTCCCGCCAGTGAAATTAAATTTAAGTCAAATCAAAAAATTTATTCATTTGCAAATGCCAATTTTGGCCCTGCTATTCCAAAATATTTACAAGGAGAAAATATTCAAATTCAAGATAATTTGGGAAATTTCCAAGATGCCTGTGATCCAATAGTTAATGATATTAAAGATAAAATCGTGTTTATCGATGAAGGGAATTGTGAGGTAAGTTTTAAAGTCTATCAAGCACAATTAAAAGGTGCCGCTGCTGCTGTGGTCTGCAATTTAAATGGGAATGAACCCGACACACTGCCTACAGGATCATTTGGTCATCTGATTTCCATTCCTACAATTGGGATGTCAAAGTCTAATTGCGATTCCATAAAAAACACCTTTCCTTCTAGCTCAACTTTTGAGAATAATCTTCCTCCATTGTTAAATGGTGAAATGGATGCTGGACTTATTGCTCATGAATATGGTCATGGCGTGTCTTTGCGGCTGACAGGTGGAGGAGCAGGATCTTGTCTTACCAATCAGGAACAAGCTGGTGAAGGATGGAGCGATTTTTTTGGGTTGATGCTTACTACAAAACCTACTCATCGTGCCTATGATAATCGAGGTATTGGGACATTTGTTAGCGGTGACCAAATCAATGAAGTTGGGATAAGGCCTTATCCATATAATGTGGACACTACTATCAATCCTGCAAAATATAGTTGGCTTAAGGATCAATGGAAAATATCTATGCCACATGGCATTGGTTATGTTTGGTGTTCCATGATTTGGGATTTAAATTGGGCTTTAATTAAGACCTATGGTTTTGAATCGAATTTGTTTACAAGTAATTCAACCAAGGGAAATGCAAAAACACTTAATTTAATCATGCTAGGTTTAAAACTACAAGTGTGTAGTCCAGGTTTTGTTGATGCTAGAAATGCAATATTGAAGGCAGATAGTATATTGTATAATGGACAGAATTCTTGCATTATATGGAATATATTTGCAAGACGTGGTTTGGGATATAGTGCCAATCAAGGAAGCCCATATAGAAGAGATGATGGTGTTGAAGCATTTGATCTTCCTGTAGCTTGTACGAAATTAAATGATGAAGAATTATTTGGAATCGCAGTATTGGCAGCAGATGAAGTTGCATTATTTGCTACAGCAGAGCAGTATAGTATTACTCTGAACTGGAGAATAAGTGAGTCTTTGAAAAATTTTCCATTCAAAATATATAAAAAGAAATTCAGTGACGATAGTGTTGAAAAAATATTTGAAGGAGTGGGTAATCAGAATAATCAACTTATCGATAGAGATGTAGAATTTAATGAGAACTATTATTATCAGATTGTTTTTAGTTTACCGACAAAAGAATTACAATCCTCATGGGTAAGTGCTAGATTGAATGATAATAATTATTCTTGGAGCATCTATCCGAATCCGGCAATGGATAAAACCAAAATTGTTTTTTTTGAAAAAATAAAATCTAATTCTTCAATAAGTTTATATAATGCAATTGGATTTAAACTAGACGAATTTGAGCTAATTCCAAATCAGAATGAAGTTATATTAGAAACCGAAAATCTAAAATCTGGCATGTATTTTATACAATGTAAAATTGGTGCCAACTATACAAGCAAGAAATTGGAAGTTATCCATAAGTGATCATGATGTTTTTCAGATGTTCAAGAAAAAGATAATAATCACAGCCACGTCTAATATCATTTTTGATCAAAGAGTTCAAAGGATAGATGGCGCACTCAGTGAAGCAGGATATGATGTTTTAATCTTTGGAAGGGTCAAAAAATCTGAATCCACATTGAGTGTAAAAGCAAGTGAAAGGACAAGATTGATAATTTGTTTTTTTGAGAAATCTTGGTTGTTTTATGCTGAATATAATCTTCGTTTATTTTTAATTTTAATGTCACGGCAATGGGATATCGTTTATGCCTGTGATGCTGATACTTTGTTGGCAGGGACTGTAGCGAAACTCATCAAAAGAAAAAAAATTATCTATGATTCTCATGAATACTTTGAAGAAAGCCCAGAAATAAACAATAAAAAATTGATTCAATTAATATGGACTTTTATTCAAAGGATTTGTATTCCATTTACACAACTGAGGTTTTCGGTGAGTAAAACACTCTGTACCGAATTAACTAGGAAATATAAGCGTGATTTTTTTTTGCTTCGCAATGTTCCCTTTTTGAGAAATTCTATTAAAAAATCATTCGACAATAATAAGATTATAATTTATCAAGGTGTGATAAATCAAGGTAGAGGTCTGGAGCAAATGGTCCAGACCATGCATTCACTTCCGCAGTATAAATTGTGGATAATCGGTGATGGGGATATTAAAGCTCAACTTGAATCAACTGTACAAAGCAAAAACCTGTCTAAGCAAATTATATTATTTGATCGACAGACACCAGATGAATTATTTAAATTGACATTACAGGCATCCATAGGCATCAATTTACTCTCAGGAGACAGTAAAAACTACTATTACTCAGGAGCAAATAAATGCTATGATTATATTCAGGCTGGATTGCCTTCAATCCAGATGAACTTTCCAGAATATGAGGCCTTGAACGCCGAATTTGAAGTCTCAGTTTTAGTCGCCGATTTAGAAGTCAAAACCTTAGTGGCGGCAGTGGAAAAACTTGAAAATTTTGATTATTATCAGCGGTTACAGAGCAATTGTATCACAGCTTCGCAAACTTATCATTGGGAACATGAAAAAATTAATTTGCTGTATAGATTAAATTACATATAACTATTATGTGTAATAATAACATTAACAAGGTGTAATATATTTTTATTAATTTAATATTAATATATCAAATATTTCTCTATTTGCTTAAAAATAAATATTGGACATTCATTGAAAATGATGCAACCAATTATCATTATCTTCACCTTCTATATAGAAATTCAGTTTTGGAGGTAGCTAAACATATCATTGAAGGGTGCAAAGCAGCAGATCAGAAATGCTGTAAGCAGCTATACTCTATGTTTAAAGACAAGATGTATGGGGTATGTTTGCGCTATGCCGAATCTGAGCATGATGCAAATGATATTTTCCAAGAGGGATTCATTAAAGTATTCAGAGATATTTCTTCTTTTAGAGGAGAAGGTTCTTTTGAAGGTTGGATGCGAAGATTATTTGTGAACACATCTTTACATTTTCTCAAGCAAAAACGAAAAAGTGGTTTTGTGTTTGAAGATGATTTTTCACAATACGACAATGCTGATGAACTTGATGATAGCATTGAAATATCAGAAAATCGACAAAATCTATTGATCGATCTTATGCAAAAATTGCCTTCCGGATATCGTACTGTATTGAATCTTTATATCATGGAGGATTATTCACATGTAGATATTGCAAATCAATTGGGGATAAGCGTAAGTACATCCAAAACACAATTGATGAGAGCAAAGAAGATGATGAAATTGATGGTGGAATCTGCATTAATTAAAAACTAAATGCGTATGAAAAAATTCGACAATTTAGAAAATTTTTTAAAAAACAACCTAGATAAATACGCCAAAACCCCTCCTGAAGATCAGTGGGAAAAGATTTGGACTAATGTTGATAAGGGGGGCGGAAGTTCAAGTCTATGGACTGCTAAAAATATTATATTTTCAAGTGTTATTGTTTTGCTTACTGGCTTGAGCATCGTTCTTTATTATAATTGGAAAAATGTAGAAGCCCAATTAAGTGAAAGGAGCGAAGCATATACTGAAAAAATAGAATCAATTAATAAGTTAAAACAAGAAGCAGCACTAAATGAAATAAAGAGTGAAGTTCCAAATTTAAATAGTGAAAATTCAAATGCTATTAAATCTAATGAGCTAAATGAAGTATCAGAAGAAGCAAAAATTAGATTAGATCATACTCTGCCTTCTGAAATGAAAATCAATGACAACAAGAAAGTTTCATCTCAATATTCAAATCCTGTAAATAGTAATACTTTTGCTCATCAAGCTGTTGGTTCAAAACAAATTCAAAATACTGTTCACGATATCAAGAATAAATCTAATTCTAAGATTAGTTCTCATCAAGCAACAAATCAAGTTGCAATCCAAACAATAAATATTGCAAGCAAAGAAATTAGCAATACTGGCAATACAACTGAATCAAATGTACATGATAGTAATGGTGAAAATATAAATAATAATCCTAGCTTACATTCAAATGTAAATGGCATTGAACAAGCTCATGAATTTGTTTCACATAAAGTAAATATTCCTTCAGAAAGCGATTCGAAATTACTAGTTAATAAATTAAGTTTAACTGAGTCAAAGTTAATTCTGGGCGATAAGTTTTTACCATCAAATTTATTGATGCCAAGTCTAAATTCAACAGGTATAAAAAAACAGAACAACAGCGTTCAATTGACACATAGTTTTGTAACAGGAGTATTGATGTCAAGAACGAAAGTAAAATTTTCTGGGCCAATTCCTCATATCGATGATAAACGAAATTTTGTAAATGACAATGCGATTTACGGTACCAATTTTTTTGCAGGGTATCAACTTTCAACGCCTATCGGATCAAATTATAAGCTAAACTCAGGTCTAGAGTTGAGAAAGACTAGCTATGATTTATCTCACACGATTAATTTTAAATTTAGGGATGGTGCTGCACCACCACCAATGCCTGGGCAAAGACCTATAGAAAAAGATTTTAAGTATAATTATAATACTGGGAGTGGTACTATCTCTTTAGACGTTCGATCAGTAAGTGACACTGCCACAAAAATAGAAGATCAAGAGAAACTTGAATTGAACGTAAAGGCAACAAATACAATTGTGAATTTGTCACTTCCACTTTTTATTACAAAGGAATTTAATATAAGAAATTGGAATTTAGGGATAGGAGTTGGTTCGAGATTTTATTATGAATTGTCCAAAAAATTCAACTTGAATGAAGTTTCAGTCAATCACAGATCTTTGCGTTGTGATAGGGGAAATACTTTTGTTAGAACTGAAACACCAAGCAGCAAATTTTCATTAGACGCTATAGTACAAATGACCGTTAATTATAATCTTGGATCTAGATTTAGATTTGGAATCAGTCCATTGTTTGAACAATCTCTAATTGATAATAAGAAATCAGTAAATAGTACTTATACCAATACAAAACTGGGATTGATGGGGGCATTACAATGGAAATTTTGATTATGAAAAAGAATTTTGTATATCACTTTATATTTTTTATAGTTTTAATTTTCTCTTGTAGAAATGATGAGGTAGTCTTTAATGCGGATCAATCAGCTATAATTGATATTAATGAAGATCCAAATAAAATTTTAATTACCGAAAATTTAAATAAGTATTTCTTAATCGAAAAAATAGATGCAACCTTGCTGCCAGTCGAAGCTAAAATTTTGAGTAAGTCAGTTTTTGGTTATCAAGTTGAGTTAAGTAGTGGTCATAATTTATATTTTAACCTTAATGGCTCTAGCCTGAATGATACTACAAATGTATTGATAGGCAGAGGCAAGTGTCTAAATGGTAAACCAATAGCTATTAGTACGATTGCCCAGAGAACGCTTGAGCAAATTGAGAAAAAATTCTCTGGATCGCGAGTAGTCAGTGCATTTAAAAAAGGAAATGATTTGGGTGTTTTGCTTGACAAGAATATTGTAATTTCTGTGACAGATAATTACACAAAATTTACAGAATGTCCCAATCCAAGAATAAATAGAACTCAAGTAAATAAATTGATACCTTCTGAATTAGGAAAACTGGTTTATATCAAATTTTTGGATGATTGTATTAAAGATTATATTAAAAAAGAGTTCCGTTGGATAGATGTTGATGTTGCTTTTAAGAGAGTAAATAATAGCATCTATGTGAAATTGGAAAGTGGTGTACGCCTTGTTTTTGATGATAAATGCAAAATAATTTATGATAGTACAAAGTAAACTTAAAAAATGTGTTGATACTAAGTTGATGATCGCGTTGATTATTGTTTTTTTTACATTAATTAATGCAACTTATGATCCAAAGAATCCACCAGTATCTCGTACAGGGGCTCCAGGCGAGACAACCTGTCAAGCTTCAGGTTGCCATAATGGGGGATCTTTTGTGGGTACAGTTGATATTAAAGGATTGCCTAGTGTCGTAGAACCTAGCAAACTTTATACAATTACATTAACTCAAAAAAGCAATGCAAAAAGAGCTGGATTTGAGATGACTGCATTGGGTAAAGATCTTTTGAAAGCTGGGAAATTTTCTAATGTAACAGGGACTTCTATTGCTACCAATGTGGGGCGAGAATACATTAGGCAATCTAATGCAAAGACCTTTACAGATACAGTGTCATGGACGTTTAATTGGACGGCACCAGCAACTCTTACAATGGGTGATTCCATTACTTTTTATTTCGCTTCACTTTGTGCAAATAATGATGGCGGTACTTCTGGGGATAATGCTGTAAAAAATTCTAGAACCGTAATACTTAAAAGCAGTACTGATATTGAAGAAACGAGTAAGTCAGTCGAATTCAATATTGTTGATAAAAAACTTGTATTTCAACAAACTGATTTTAGTTGGATTGAAGTGATCAATATTGCTGGATCTAAGATTAAAAATTCAATAAATAAAGATCAAAATATACTGGATTTAAGCAATCAAACCACTGGAATTTATTTTTTGAATTATAAGCTAGAGAATTCAAATTATATCAAGACAATAAAATTTTATTTACCATAATCCATTTAAGTAAATTTGAAAACGAATTGCTGTATTTTATTGGATTGTAAAAGTAAGACGAAATTAGTCTTTTTGTTCGCTTTATGGTTTTCTCATACAGTATATTCACAATTTTTACCACCTATTTGTACAGCTCCAGAAAGAATGACTCCCACTTGTCTTGAGGCTTGTTTAATTTGTGATATCAATGGATTTACAGGCCGGAATACTAGTGCAGTACCTGGTGAGTTGCCAGCTGATTTCTGTACTACACAGAAGCATAATGGACAATGGATTGGATTTATGGCAGGAACTTCAAATCTTGTTATTGACCTCTTCGTAAATAATTGTTCAAATGGTGATGGTCTCGAGATTGGTATTTATGAAGGTATTAATTGCAAAAACTATAAGCGTGTTTCAGCTTGTAATACAGATGTAAGGAATAATACAACATTTCGGATGAGTATGAGTGGATTGATTGTCGGGCAACATTATTACCTTGTCATTGATGGGAATAGAGGTGATATGTGTGATTATAAAGTAAGTGTTATCACTGGTTCGACTAAAGTAAATCCCTTGGCAAATTCAGGGACAATATCTGGGCCTATTGTAGTGTGTGAGGCTAATGATGCATCATATACTGTTTCAAATGTTGTCGGCGCTGTAAAATATGAATGGAAATTAAATTCCAAATTAGTAGGCACTGGTCAATCAATTAATTTAAATTATAGTTTGCCTGGAACTTATCAACTTTGTGTACAAGCATCTAATGCTTGTGATATCGCTCCACCAGAATGCATAAATATTTTAGTTAATCCTCACAGCTATCATTTTATTCAAAAATTGATTTGCGAAGGAGAATGTTTCAGTGTAAAGGATACTTTATTGTGCAGTCCTGGTAGGCATATTTTGAAATATAATAATTTTCTTGATTGTGATAGCACTTTAGAAATAGATTTGCAGTATCAAAAAATTCCAACTGTAGATATAGCACAAAGAGCTTGTATTGGAGATACCCTTTCAATAGGGAATTCAACATATAGTCAAGCTGGAATATATCTTCAAAACTATAAATCTTTTCTTGGTTGTGACAGTGTGGTGAGAATTGATTTGAATTTTATAGAATGTAATATAAAAGGAATAGCTTTTTCGGGGAATGTAAAATGTCATAATGAGAGCAATGGCTCTTTAAGTTTTTCAATTACTCAAGGGACGGCTCCTTTTACCTATCAAGTTATGAAGCTTCCAGCCATAGCAATTGCAAATGGCTCTATCTTAAATTTAAATGATAGCGTGATTTTGAATAATTTGCCAGCTGGTGAATATTCAATCACCATTATTGATAATTTTGGAAATTCAAGAATACTGAATGAAAGAATTGTTCAGCCTGAAATAATAAAATTTCAATCTACTACTTCAAATTATAAAGCATATAATATTTCTTGTTCCGGAGGAATGGATGGTAGAATCGATTTGCATATAGATGGTGGAACTAAACCTTATAATTTTTTGTGGAATAACAATTCGATAGATTCATCACTGTCAAATTTGAATTCTGGAAATTATAAAGTGACAGTGACTGATAAGAATAATTGTCCACTTGAATATGAATTTAATTTAAGTGAGCCTCCCCCTTTAATTGTAAAACTTAAAGCTAAGGATCCAAATTGTGATACATTGAATTCAGGTTCAATTGATTTATCAGGAATTTCTGGTGGGGTTTCACCAATTTTAATATCTGTGAATAATTCTATTTTTGATACAGTTTCTAGTTATAAGAATTTATTGGCAGGATTATATAAAGTTGATTTTGTTGATGGTAATAATTGTAAATCAAGTTATAATATTGAACTGAAAAATCCTGAACATATTACTATAGAAAATGTTGAGGATGTTGTCTTAGATCTAGGTGATTCATTGAATGTTTCATTGAGATATTTTGGAGTTCCAGATTCAATATTGTGGTACCCAGATTTATTTTTAAACTGTAATGATTGTGCTGAAAATATTTCAAAACCAATCCAAGATATAAGGTATAGTATCTTAGCATTATCTAAAGATGGTTGCAAGGATTCTATTCAATTTGCTATAAGAATTATTAAGAAGAGGGATGTATGGCCTCCTAATGTTTTTTCACCAAATGGAGATAATCTCAATGATTTCTTCAATTTATTTGGGACTAAACAAATAAAGACGGTGGAAAATATGAAAATATTTTCTAGATGGGGAGAACTAGTTTATGAAGCGAAGTCTTTGGAGGCCAACAATCCTAATCTCGGTTGGAATGGAATGTTTAGAGGAGCATTTGCAACACCTGGGACATATGTTTGGGTTGCTGACGTTGTATTTCTCGATGGATATAAAATTTCGTTAAGTGGCGATATTAATTTATTAAGATAGGTATTTCAAAGAAAAATTATTTAAATGAAACATGTATTTCTGTTTGTAGCAGCTGTGACATTAGTTTTTGGTCAGTCAAGTGCTCAAAATTTACCATTTTATATGCGATTTTCAGATGATCATAAAAGATTAATCACTGGAAATATTGAATCTTCAAATGTTTTTGATGAATCTGTGATACATACTTTTGATCTTACTTTTTCACAATCAGATTATTTGGCTCAACTCGCTGCTGGGTATTCTGCAAAAAAAGATATCATTGCAACATTAGTCATTGATGGTAAAAAGTTTGATACAGTTGGGGTAAGATATAAAGGGATGACGTCATATTCACGCTCACCAACAGGTAAGAAGTCACTTAACATAACAATGAATGGTATGGTGAAAGGTCAAGACTATCAAGGATATGAAACTTTTAATTTGAACAATGCCTATGAAGATCCATCCTCTTTAAGAGAAGTAAATTACTTGAGTCACAATAGGCATCACATACCAGCAGCAAAAGCAGCTTTTGCCAGAGTTACAGTGAATAAGGAATATTGGGGATTGTATTCATTGGTTCAAGGTTTAGACGGAGAATTTATCAATGAATGGTTCTTGAGTAACGATGGTACAAGATGGCGTGCAGAAAGATCATCTGGAGCGGGTGGCCCTGGAGGATTTGGAGCTGGGACTTCTTCAATCAATTTTTTAGGTACTGATACGACTTTGTATAAACCTCATTACACCTTAAAAAATTCTAAAATGGAAAACCCATGGCAAGGACTTATGGTCGCAGCACAAGCCTTAAATCAACCTGCTCTTGATCAAATGTATGACACTTTGAATAAGGTCATGGATGTAGACAGAGCCTTATGGTTCATTGCACATGAGATCATGTTTGGGGATGATGATGGATATATCAATAAGGACGGTATGGATTATTATGTTTATTTTGATAAAGAAACGAATAGATTAGTTCCACTTGAGTATGATGGAAATAGTGTAATGAGCTCCATGGCTGCAAGTTGGAGTATTTTTAATAAAGAAACTGATACAAAATTTCCCCTATCATCTAGGCTTTTGAAAACACCTGAGTTGCGTCAAAGATATTTAGCACATGCAAGAGTGATGTTTGATGAATATTTTGATAAGACAAAATTGGATGCAAAACTTAATGTGTATTATAATTTGATTGATTCTTCAGTGAAGGCTGAGACTACTAAACGAATTTACACTTATGCACAATTTCAAGCTGCAAAAACTGAACTTATCAATTTGTTTAATACGAGAAGAAATACCTATTCAAATAATTTGGAGTTCAAAAGAGTTGGTCCAAGTATTGCTGAGGTGAGTTTTAGTTCTGATGGCATAAAAGATAGATCTCCTGATGCCAATCAATCCGTTACCGTCAATACGACTGTAACATCAAGCTCCGGTGTAAAAGAAGTGAAATTATATTATTCCACTGGATTTGATGGAAGTTTTAATAGGACGATCATGTTTGATGATGGCATGCATAATGATGGCATAGCAAATGATGGTATTTTTGGTGCATCAATCCCTGGTTTTGGTGAAGGGACTTATGTTCGATATTATGTAGAGGCTACTGCAAATGATGGTGTTGGGACGATTTCTTATATGCCTCTAGGTGCAGAACATGATGTTTATATTTATAGAGTTAATATTGGTAAATCCAATATTACAGATGTTGTGATTAACGAGATCATGGCATCCAATGCGACGACCATTGCTGATCAAGATGGAGAGTTTGATGATTGGATAGAACTCTATAACCTCTCTAGCAATACTATTGATTTAAGTGGCTGGTCTATTTCAGATAATCCTGATAATCTCACCAAATTTACTTTTGCTAATGGCACTACTATTGCTCCTAATGGATACCTAAGTATCTGGGCGGATGAAGATGGATTGCAGTCAGGATTGCATGCCAATTTTAAATTATCAGCAGCTGGAGAGAATCTTTATCTGATTGACAAAGATATTAAAATAGTGGATTCAATGAGTTTTGGACAGCAGATTACAGACAAAGGATTTGCACGAGTGCCAAATGGTTTAGGAAATTTTATAATACAAGAGCCTACATATAATAAATCTAATGACATAGTACTAACGGTGAAAGAACAAAGCAATCTTGAATTTAAAGTATATCCGAACCCAGCAAAGAACTTTATAATAATTGGGTATAGTGGGGTAGCGTTAAAGAACATTGATGTATTTAATTCTGTTGGAACTAAAATAGCTCGATATGATTCCATAGGAAATGGTGAAAAAATAAATACAGATACTTGGGCTCCTGGAATGTATGTCATCAAAGCTGGTGCTATCAGCAAAAAAGTGATGATAGTCAAATAGAATAATTTTTCGACATTAATAAAAGGCTGTAGCTATGATAAGTTATGGCCTTTTTTTTATTTATATTCTAAAGATAAAGGCAAAGAACTTACACTTTGAAAGATCAATTAAATTTATAAATCCAAAATTGAATAACTTATATACGATTGAGCTCACTATTTAATTGTCTATGCAAGAATAATGTTGACTTTTTTAACTCATGCTCAACTTACTAACTACTAACGACTAATTACTAACTACTAACTACTAACTACTAACTACTAACGACTAAATACTAAACCAAGACTTTTTAACTCATTTTTTAAATGGGTTGGATATTCTTGCCAATTTTTATAAAAAAAATCTCGTCTGATTCTAAAAATCAGTATTTTCGCTTTTGATGAGAAAGCAGT
>Ga0138256_10001794_pt1 | contig 23122 bp, 20 predicted proteins | sample KNB2016incub_MG_FD_105486 | JGI IMG/M metagenome (GOLD analysis project Ga0138256, IMG submission 105486) | Active sludge microbial communities from wastewater in Klosterneuburg, Austria - KNB2014incub_MG | ecosystem: Engineered > WWTP > Activated sludge > Unclassified | place: Austria... | reverse complement strand
ATCTCGTCTTCGTCGGCTTCTGGTATCACAGAGACAGTGACCGCCGAGGTATGGATGCGTCCGTTGGCTTCGGTGGCCGGTATGCGCTGCACGCGGTGTGTGCCCGCTTCGAGATGTAGCAGGTCGTATGCCTGAGTTCCGATCACATATAAAATGGCTTCTTTGACACCGCCACCGCCGACGTCGTTGTATTCCTGCACTTCGTATTTAATGCCTTCGCTGTCGAGGTAGCGAGAATACATGCGGAACAGGTCGCGCGCAAACAGCGCGGCTTCGTCGCCGCCGGTGCCAGCACGAATTTCCAAATACACATTCTTGCCCGCGTCGGCGTCTTTGGGAATGAGCTCAAACTGCAGCTCCTCAGACAGTGTATTGAAGCGTTCGCGCATCGCTTTGAGTTCCTGCGACAGCTCGGCCTTCATTTCAGGATCTTTTTCGTTCTGCCAGCCGGCATCGCATTCGACGATCTGCACTTTCAGCCGCAGCCATTCGTCGGCGAGTTCTGCTGTTTTGATGAGGCGCGCGCGTTCGCGCGAGAGTTCGGTGAGGCGTTTGTTGTCTGCCGTGACCAGCGGGTCAGACATGCGTTCTTCGATTGCGCGAAAGCTCGCGACAATCGCGCGCAGGTTCTGTTCGTTTAATTCTGCCATAATTGCTTTGTAGCCTTGAATGTTTCTGAGCCGCTACGCGGCTCAGAAACATTCAAGGCCTTTAGCGCGACGTAGTCGCGCATTTGCTCCCACCCGGAGTCGAACTGGGGTCTTCGCCTTAGGAGGGCGCTGCTCTATCCATCTGAGCTATAGGAGCCTATTCTCTTATGGGATATACTGTGTATTCCCCTTAACAACCCCCGCCAGATATTGAATCACAAGGTCAAGCGCGCGCCTGCGATGGCTGTCGGCATTTTTTTCTTCTGCCGGCATCTCGCCCCAGGTTTTGCCACCTGCTTTGGGGCAAAAAATCGGGTCGTAGCCAAAACCGCTTTGCCCCCGCGGCGCTTCGGCCACAAAACCATGTTTTCTGCCGAAAACAAATACCGGATTTTTCCCGTTCGTGAGAATGGCGATGCAGGCTATGAATTTAGCCCTGCGTTGCTCCGCGGGTTTTCCGCTGAGCGAAGAGATGATCTTGGCGCAGCGTGCCCCGTCATTTTCGGCATAGCGCGCAGAATACACTCCAGGTTCGCCGCCGAGACTCTCCACCTCAAAACCGCTGTCGTCGGCAATGACGACGCCGTCGACGAGTTGGCTCAGCGCGCGAGCCTTGATGAGCGCGTTCTCTGCGTAGGTTGTACCGGTTTCTTCCGCAGAGTATTGCGCGCGCGCCGCGGTATCGAGGTCGGCCATCGACTTGATGGTGACGCCCGGCAAGGCGGCTGAAAGAATCGCTTCCATTTCGCGAATCTTGCCGGCATTCTCTGTGGCGAGGTAGATTGTCATGACCTCACCCCCAGCCCCTCTCCACTATGTGGAGAGGGGAGTGAAAACGCTTTTTTCTCATTGGCGGAAGATACTCTTTCTCCCCCTCTCCAAGTATTGGAGAGGGGGACGGGGGGTGAGGTCGGCATCGAATAAACACTGCTGTCGCGCAGGAGTTTATCGGCCGCTTTTGCTCCCGGAAACAGTTTTTCGAGGTACGCCCAGTATTGTTTCGAATGATTCTTGTGCTTCGTGTGCGCAAGCTCGTGGCAGATGACATAGTCGCGCAGGCGTTGCGGCGCAAACAGTAATCTGCCGTTAAGCATGATACGGTCATCGTGCGTGCAATAGCCGAGGCGCGATTTTTGTACCCGCACGAAAATCTCTTTCACCTTGATGCCGTGCAGGTCAGCCCAGTAGTGCGCGCGCTCAATCAGCGTCTTTGTACCGGCTTTCAGCATCTGCGTGAGCAGGTATTTTTCCAGGTTGCCGTGCAGCTTCTCCTGATTTTTTTCTTCAAAAAAACCGGGCGCAAGGTGAAACGTCGCGGCATTCTCCTCTGTATTCTTCAGTACGCGGTATTTGGGAAAAATCAGGTTGGCGTCATCTTCGACGTGCAGGCGGTAGAATTCCGTCGTGATGATACTGCCGGGCGTGATCTGGCGGATGTTCTGCTGCTGGCGCTGCTTTTTGCGCGTCCGCTGCATCCATTCCCGGCGCTGGTGCAGAAATTCGGAGATCCAGGCTTCGGGGCAGCGCTGCGGTACGCGCAACACGAACGTGCCCGCAACAAATTTCAGTTGCGCAGTACTGCGGCGCTGCGCTGAGCGCAGAACCTCCACATGCAGTGCGTCACCGTCAAGATCAATGGTCATGGGCGAGAACGAATATGCGCTCTAACATGGCCTCGTCCTGCAGTTTGCGCGCAAGCACCTGCTGGATGTATCTGCGGTTGTAGCGTTTGGAAAAGTGCGTGAGTACGATACGTTCGTTATTAAAGAGATGTTTGTTGGCGATCACCTCATCGAGATGGATATGCCCCCACTCGCGTGCGCGGCTCACCGGGCGTTTGTCGTCGATGTAGGTACATTCAATGAACAGTACGCTGGCGTTGCGGGCGGTTTCGTTATCCTGCAAGAATTCGATTGTCGTGTCGCCCGAGAAGGCAAATACAGGAAGGTCGCGGTCTTCAAAAATATCTTCGCCGCGGTCTTTCATGCGTTTGATTTCGCGGCCGGGTATATCGAGAAACTGGTCTTTGAGTTTACGGCTTTTGCGCATCACCGCATAACCGCGGCAGGGCACGCGGTGGCTTGACTTGAGCGCCAGCACGGTCAGGTCCTTTCTGATCGATATGATATCGCCGGGCTGCAATCCTTGCACTTTAATTTCGTATTTGAATCCTTCGATCTCTTGCCACAGGTGCAGAATTTTTGTCAGCGGCTCGACGATTTCTGTCGGGCAAAAAATCTCGGGTGGCGGCAGATGCCGCAGGCTGCGTTGGCTGATGTAATAGGGCAGTCCTGCCGAATGGTCGAGATGGCCGTGAGTGAGGAATATCCGCGGAATATCGATCAGCTGGTCGGGACAACGGCCCGTGTCAAATGCCAACTGAAAGTTGGAGAGAATGTAGCATGTCTCAATGCCGCCGCGACCGAGCGCATCGACATGAATCTCTTTATGTTTGAATTCGATCACCGTTTTTAAAGAGGGATCAAAAACGGCATATTCACCTGCAGGTTGCGCTTGTGGATGTGGATCGCGACTTTGCATTCTAATTGTTCGGGTTTGGAAAATACCTCGTGCACAATTTCGTAGCGGAAACCGCGCTTTTGCATTGCCGCATCGATATTTTTCATAATTTCCGCAGATTCCGAAACATAAAAATCTCTGGGCGGAAAATAGCGTGCATCCAGCGAAGTCTGGCGAATTCCTTCGCGCGGTATCGTTGCCCCGTGCATCAGTTTCATCTGCATAGCATCACCGATCAGCCAGCGGTAGAGACCCATGATGCGGGCATTCAGGCAGGCGTTATCAAACAGCACTTTTTTGATTTCCATTGGTGCCCGAATCTTTTCATCGATGCTCGCGAGGCTGATTTCCTGCGGGTTAAGCTGATTGGCTTCCGCAGCGAGGATATCCACCAAAAGAACGCCCGTCGTGGGTTTGCGGGCTTTGATCAGCAACTGCTGCGCCGCTGTGAATTTGATAAATTCTTCATGGTCGAACGCGTCATTGATTGCCGGCGGGAAAAAATGCGCTTTCGCGTCGAGTGGCTTTGAAAGATCGAGTGCGCGCCCGAAGGTGATAATCTGGTAAGTTGTCGAATCGAGAAAGCCTTCCTGAATACGGTCAAGCGGCGCAAGATACTGTATCTGCGCAGGTTTGGGCGTGCAATGCGTCGCAACTGCCAGGGCCAATGTGGCCAGCAGGTATTGCATCCATTTTTGGCTGGGCGAAGCGCTCATGCGACATAACCCGGAATGGCTCCACGTCATGGCGGCAAGCCGAAATTACCGGTCGGCGGCGGGTAAGCATGAACGGCTTTTTGCTTGACCCAAAAAGTTTTATGCCAAGTCTGCACTTTCTAATAATTGAAAGAGAGGATTCTATGGAATATGTAAAGCTCAATGTAAAGACCTACGTAGAGGCAATTCAGCAAACTTTCAAGAAAAATGCTGAGCGCTTGGCCATTCGTTATCGCGAAGGCGGTGAAGAGTTCAAGACTTTGACCTACTCACAGCTTGAAAAAGAGGTCAATCTTGTTGCGGCAGGCCTGGCTTCTATCGGAGTTAAACCCAAAGACCATATCGGTCTGATTGCGGATGTCAGTCACTATTGGGCGATCGCCAATCTTTCGATTCAGCTGAACGGTGCGGCGGATGTTCCTCGTGGAACGGATTCTACCGGCCCCGAAATTGCCTACATTCTCGATCATTCGGGAAGCGATGTTGTATTTGTGCACAATGCCGAGCAGGTAAAAAAAATCGATGCCGGCATGAAAAAATATAAACACAAAATTAAGAAATATATTGTTCTTAACGATGACAAATCAGCAAAAGGTTCGAACGTTATGTTGCTTTCAGAACTGAAAGTCGAAGGTGAGAAGCTGATCAAAAAGGGCGGCAAGGCTCTGGCTGAATTTGAATCGCGCGCGGGCAAAGTTGCGCCCAGCGATCTTTCTGGTATCATCTACACTTCCGGTACTACCGGTGAGCCCAAGGGTGTTATGCTCAGCCACGGTAACTTTGCGTCACAGATGCGGACAATCCCCGAGATTCTGAAAATCGGACCTTCTGACAGCGGCTTAACCCTGTTGCCGCCGTGGCACGTTTTCGGCCGCATCACAGAAACGATGTTTCTCGCGATCGGTGCATCTATCACTTATACCGACATCAAACACATCGGTGATGACATGCGGGCGATTAAGCCGACGTATGTGCCCGCCGTACCGCGCATCTGGGAAGGTGTTTACAATAAGATCATCGGCAATGTGAAGAAGCAGGGCAAAGAGCCAATTTTCAACAAGTTTAAAGCTGCTGCGCTCAAGTTCAACCATTTTGTTTCGATGCTGACCGGCAAAGAAAAGCGGCCAATTGCACGGGGCTTGGTCTCGGCTCTCGGTGCACGCATCATTGGTCTGCTCGGAGCCATCGTGTGGCTTGTTCCCAAAAAGCTGGGCGACATTCTGGTATTCAAGAAGGTGCTCGCCGCGACCGGCGGAAATCTGAAAGCTTCATTGTCAGGCGGTGGTGCATTGCCTTCGTATATCGATGATTTTTTCCGTGCGATCGGCGTACGCATTCTCGAAGGCTATGGCCTGACAGAAACCTCTCCGGTGCTCTCGGTGCGCACGATGGAGCGCCTGATTCCCGGTACTGTCGGTCCGCTCATTGCGGGCACCGAATATAAACTGATCGACCTCGAAGGCCGTGATGTGACGAAGATCCCGGGAGCAAAAGGCACGCTGCACGTGCGCGGCCCGCAGGTGATGCAGGGTTACTACAAGAACCCTAAAAAAACGGCCGAAGTTCTGACACCGGACGGCTGGTTCAACACGGGTGACCTGATTGTCATGAACTACTCGGGCGAAGTCAGCATTGTGGGTCGCTCTAAAGACACCTTGGTGCTCGTGGGTGGCGAAAACGTCGAACCGACTCCGATCGAAGAAAAACTCAAAGAAAGTGCATTCATCGACCACGTGATGTGCGTGTCGCGCGCCTTTGGCGAAGACCAGAAAGTGCTCGGAGCATTGATTGTACCCAACGCAGACAATCTGGCAGATTGGTGCAAGAAGAACGGCGTCGCCGGCGACCTGAGTGCATGGTTGAAAGACCCGAAAGTGAATTCGATGTACCGTGCTGAAATCAATAAATACATCAATTCAGAAAACGGCTTCAAGAACTTTGAGAAAATCGGTGCATTTGTGTTGCTCAAAAAACCATTTGAGCAGGGCGACGAACTCAATAATACCCTGAAGGTTCGTCGGCACATCGTCTCCGATAAGTACGCAAAGCTTATCGACGAGATGTACGCTGCGACGAAATAAAAAAATCTCCATGGTGTGGCGCAGCCACACCATGGAGCATCTGCAATGCTGACTTCCATTATCATCGACCGGGTCGGCAATACCAATGTTTTTAATGTCGTTCAGGAAAGCAGTGTCGGCAACCCGGCCCTTAAGCCGACCGAGCGTCTGCAGTCGATCATTGACGATGATCTGATCAACGAATATCTCGATGAACTGGGCAGGATTGCCAATATTTCCCGGTCTCTTTCTTCGTTGCCGCGTGGCACTGAAGAGAACCAGGCGCTGATTTTTCAACACCTGAACCTCAGCCACAAGTTGCGCGAGATCGGCGAAGCGCTATTTAAACAGTTTTTTCCCGCGCCCTTACAGGAATTCATCCGCGATTCGCAGCAGGCTTACCTCTATTTTCACGTCGATGCGGCGCTGGCTTCGCTGCCGCTCGAGATTCTGCACGACGGGTCAGCCTTTTTATGGGAAAAGTTTTATCTCGGTAAGGCGATCAAGGGTCAGGATATTTCACTCAGCGATTTCCATCCGCGCGAAATCATCAATATGCTGATCATCGCCGACCCGCGCGAAGATCTCGACTGGGCCCGCCGTGAGGGCGAGTTGCTGTTTGAGCACCTTGGCGCGTTTGTGTCTCCCAAGAAAATTAATCTGACCCTGATCGGCGGCAAAACCGTCACCAAACTCAACATTCTCAATTCGATTCTGGATAAGGATATCATCCATTATGCCGGGCACCTGCATTACAGTGGTAATCCCGATGAAAACGGCTGGCTTTTGGCCGACGGCAAAATTCTGTATGCGCGCGAGTTCAAGATGAGCGGGGCGCAACCGAAACTCATTTTCTGTAATTCATGTCTCAGCGCCCGCTCAGACCAGCATATCAACGACGCGTCGTGGTATGCACAGTTCGCCGCAGCATTCATTCGTGCGGGCAGAACCAGTTACGTGGGCACCAACTGGGAACTGCCTGACCGGCAGCCGACGCTCGAATTCACCACGCAGTTCTACGACCATATCTTTCAGGGGAAATCGTTGGGCGAATCGCTGCAACAGAGCCGCTCGTATGCGCGCGAACATTTTTCCCTCAATGATCTCACCTGGGCGTCTTATCTGCTGATGGGTAACCCCATGCAGAGCGTGTTTCGTGCCGAATCGCTGTTGCCCGATGTCACGCGTAATATGCTCGATGCCGAAGATGTGATTTCACATTACCCTTTTCCGATCGCAGAGGCATTTGAGAAGTTTCACAAAGCTTTTATTTCGCAAAGCGAGCGGGTTGAAATTGCCGGGGATGAAATTCTCAAGACGCTTTTCTACCTGTTCTCGCAATGTGTTTTTTTTCTGACAGGATTGGTCCTTTCTAACTACCGCATTTTCAACTTCCCCAAGCCTATTGCATTCCCTTTTCCGAACGTTGAAAAATCTCTTGCTTCGCTCTTCTCCGCGCTCGGCGCGATTCGTGCAATCAAAGCGCACCCCCTGGCGATTAATCTGCTCGAAACTTTGTATGTGCACAAGGAAAATCTGGAGAAAATTGCCACACTACGCCGCAAATACCGCACAGGCAGTGTCAAAGAGGGCGACTACGAAACTTACACGATCACCGTGCAATACCTGCTTGAGGCGCTGCTGATGGATCTGGATTTTCTGCGCCATTACGGTTTTTATCTGATTGTGGAACCGGGCCACCGCCAGCTCAGCTATCAGGGCGTGGAGCGACACCACACGCACCGGGATATTCTGTTACCCACGCAGGCAAATGCAATGAATTATACGGAATTGCTCGAAAAAACTTCGTATCTGGTTGGCCGCTGTGTTTTTTACTCTCCGGTAAAAAAAACTTTTTTGGATCTTTCGCCGTTCATGCGCATCAGTGCCGAAGACGACAGCTCTTATGCGTTTTCGTTCACAAAGACCCGGGCGGGTTAGTCACGCTTAAAAGCGCCTGAGCAAGTCTTTCTCCCGCAGCGCGGAAATTTTGTTTCCACTCAGCGCGAGCCCGAGGACCGATTTCATTCGTCACGCAGAGCAATGCTGAAAACGGTATCGACAGGCGTTTGCACGCCAACGCCAGTGACGCCGCTTCCATATTCTCCACCCAGTGGCGGGGAAAGTCAGCAGGGATTTTCTGTGTATTGGTACGAAATTTTCCGGCATCGAGACTCACACCATAGTTCTGCAATACGGTTGCCGGCAACAGGCCGGCAGTGGTGGCTTGAGCAGCAGGTTGTGTGGTAAAATTCTGCTCCAGAAATTCAGGCACTTCTTCGTTTGCTACGAAAGGGAAGGCAAAATGGTTGCACAGGCAAATGCGCATGACATCCGCCTTGTCGAGAGAGCCGCAGGTGCCGGCGAGAATGACTGCTTCAGGCGTTTCGTTTGCGAGCAGTTCGGTGAAATGCAGCAGAGAATGAAACTGGCCAATACCGACGGCATGAGTCAGCCAGCCATTTTTTGCGAACGCTGTAAATTCAGGAATCTCTCTTTCGTGTGCGACGCAGAGCCATTTCATAGTTCAAGGTTCACGGTGCACGGATGCACCAGATTGCGGACCGCCATGGATGGCGTCTTTGTGAGCATGGTGTTCGCGGCCGAGATAGCGTTCAATAATCGAGTGGATCAGATAAATAACAGGAGTGACCGCCACAGCAATCAACAGTTTGTAGAAATAATTGGCACTGGCCACCTTGAAAAATTCCGCATGCGTCCATTTCTCGGGAATCACGAAGGCAATGTAGAGTACGACGAATGTGTCGACCAGCTGACTGAAAACTGTACTGCCGGTCGCTCTAAGCCACAGGTGTGAGTTTCCGGTCCGCATTTTGAGCTGGTGGAAGATGAAAAAATCCAAAAACTGGCCGATGGCGAAAGCCACAAGCGAGCCAATGATGATGCTCTGTGAAGTGCCGAACACCACGTTGAAGTTGTCGTCGTTGATCGCCGAAAAGGATGCGGCGCGCGTCAGACCCATGAAGTAAATTGCCACAAAAACATATGAGATCAAAACGATCGTCAGCAGGGTCAGCCGGCGTACACCGGCGATGCCGTAATATTCATTGATGATATCGGTCATCACGAAAACCACTGGCCAGACGAGCACGCCGACTGACAGGTTGGCCGTGGTCTTTGACCAGAACAGCATACCCGGAATATCAAAGGTGAAAATTTTGCCGCCGACCATTTCAGCGAGAATTGCATTGGTCACAAAAAAACCGGCCAGAATAATATAGAGGTGTTCTTTTCGCGTGTTCATGAGGTTCCTTGGCCGGGTGAATGCGTCTTGGGTCAGGCCGAGACAGTAGACCACAGGTAATAAATTTGACACACGCGTCAAAGAAAAAACCGTGCGCCATGGAACAAACAGGGCCTCAACAACCGGCAGCACATGGCTTGAGCAAAAAAGAGCGCCGTAAGTTGCTGATTGGCAAGCTCGTTCATCTGAGCATCATCATGGCGGTGGCAACCGTGCTTGGAGTTTTTGCGATCAAAATCATTCTGTCGCACTATAAACTGGATCATAAACCGATGGATCTCGGTGGCGACGCCAAAGGGTTCAGAACCAAATCCCGTTCGGGCACATATATGAAACTCGCGAACCTCCATTTCAGGCTGACCGACGAAATTCATATGGAAGTCAAAGAGCTGATTGGCGAAGCAATTCCCAAAAGTAAGAGCGGCATCGTCAATTTCGACGATGTGAATTCTTTCAAAATCGATATTCTTTCGGGCGAAGCATTTGTGAAAACCGAAATTATGGAATACATCTTCAATAATATGGTGTTCAATTACGACGGTTCGCCGCTCAAAAATATGAAAATGCAGTTCTTTGACGACGAAGAGAACGGCAAAATGGTGAAGAAGCTCAGGCTCAGCGGTGACATGAAGCTGGTCGTCTGGCTGAGTTTTGAAATGGTCGGCAAGATGTACCTCGATCGCGAAAAAACCCTGATGGTGATCGAAGCAGAACGCATCAAATCTCTCGGTAATCCTTATACCAAGACCCTGCTCGATACAATTGGCCTGAATATGGAGAAAATGCTGCCGGTGCCCACGGGACGTGGCATCACCATGCAAGGGAACAAAATCATCGTTGAGCCGTTTAAAATTTTCCCGCCGCCGCAGATCGGTGGATTTATCAGTGACATGCGCATCCAAAACGACGGCCTGCAGTTGTTTTTTTCGAGCAAAACGAAGGTGAACTTTCCACCATTGCCGGTCAGTAACGTGAAAAATTACCTATATCTCTACCAGGGTGACGTCAAATTCGGTAAACTCATGATGGTCGATGCGAGGTTGCAGATGGTGGACATGTCGCAAAAAAACGACTTTGATTTTTATCTGAAAAAATACCAGATTCCGCTCGCTGCGGGCACTTCAAAGATCATGGCCGATGGTTCGGTTGTCGCCACGATACCGGACTATCGCGACGTCGTGAAGAAATAGTGTTTTTGCCGCGCACGGCTTTTCTGCTCACGCTTGTCGTGGCCGGCGTTGCCTGCCGCAAAAAATTCGAGGTCTTGCCCGAAGGGGCAAAACAGATCACACGCTCTGATACGAACGAAGCGGGTGAAAATGGTGCCGTTGCGCTGCGCGAATACCGCTTTGCTCTTGCCGATGCGAAGGGTGTGACACATGCCTTTGCCTGTGAAACCCGCAGCTATCCCGATGTGGAGTCGGCAAAAAAAGCAGCGAAAAAATCGATTGCCGAAAGGCCACAGTCGGGTGAAGAGAAAGCGCTGGCGCGCTTTGCCGCGAGCGGCCGCTCTGTCTGGCTCTGGCATGGACGCGAACTTGTGTGGTGTATGCTGACAACACCGCGTGTGGCCGATGTCGCCACCGCAATGCAACCGGTAATAGAAATATTCAAAAAACAATTTGAGGGATCTTCGTGAAAAAAAGAACGTATATTCCCTTGGTGGTAATGGTTGTCTTTGCCTGCCGTAAGTCCCAACCCACGTTGTCTGCTGCAACCACCGCCTTTGCGCCGTCTGTAGAATTCAATGCATACTGGAATGCCGGTGTGGCCGAGCTCTCGCGCTATGATCTGACTCAGGCGCGCTATGGCAATCTGCACCGCGGTGAAATGTTGGCAATTGTCGTCGCTGAGCCGTTCAATGCAGAGAAACAGGTGAAGGCAGATCGCGCGCCGGGTGCGGCAGACACTGTCGTGCTTAAGGCGCAGTTGATGCGGCGTTTCGCCACCGGCATCTATGACTATGCCATGACCACGACCAGTTTTAAACCGCTGAACACGTCGGTGCATCCTCAGGCTTTAAAGGTGACGGGATCTTCGGTCGATTGGTGCGGCCATACCTGGCTGCAACTGAACTGGAAAAAAGACGGATATGCTGCGCAGGGCAGATCGTATTTTGAAGAATCAGGCGACGAAGATTTCGTTTTGCCCGGCGCCCTTTCAGAGGATGAAATCTGGCAGCGTATTCGCATGGCGCCACAAAATCTGCCGGTCGGCAAAGTGCAGATGATACCTTCGATGTTTTCTTCGCGCCTGCGACACCGGCGACTCACTGCCGTGCAGGCCATGGCTGAACTACAGACATTCGGCGCTCTCAAACACACCGAATATTCTGTATCATACGATGTCGGATTGCCAGCCGAACGCAAAATTACCTTTGTTTTTGAAAGCGGCTTTCCTCACAAAATTCTCGAATTCCAGGAGATCTATATGGACGGATTTAAAAATCCCAAGAAACTCACCACTGTTGCGCGGCTCAAAAAAACCGTGCGCAGCGCATACTGGCAGGAACATAATCCGGAACATGCGAAATTGCGCCGCGAATTCGGCGTGGTGGGGGCCAACTAGTGCGCGTCTTTATTGTCGGCGCCGGCAGTGTTTCAGGCGGGGCGGCAATCAAGGCCGCGCAGGAAATGGGGGCCGAAATTATTACCACGACAAGTCGGCACAAAGACGCCTTCCATGGCGGTGCCGACCAGCAGTCCTCCATGACTGTTGGCCGCACTCAGAATATCGCTGGTGTGATTCACACGATATACGGAATTGATCTCGAACATCCGGACGCGACGCAGAAAATGCTGGCGGACAAAGAATTGACCTCGAAGCCGCTCGATTTTATCATCTATATCCCCGCGCGCGGCGCGGTGGGTATGGATGTTTCTGAATCGAAAGCCGAAATGGTGCCACCGAGCCTTGCGTATTCGGTTATACCTTATCTCGAACTGGCCAAAGCACTCAAACCGAAGCGGACGATTGCGCTATCCGGTTTCATGGCGCTGCCGGCGCTCATGAAAATCTACGGGGCGATGACTTTTACGAAAGTTGCCATGGAAGAGCTGGCAATCCGCAATCCCGAAAGGCTGCAGATTATTCGTATCGGTATGTTTTTCAGTAATTCAGTGCGCGGTATTGCTTTGCTGGCGCAGCGGCGCTTCACTCGCGAAAAAGACTTTCAACCCGACTGGCGTGCCGAATGGAAAGCCTCGGGCATGAAGTTCAGCGATTTTTTCTATGATAAGAATTACCGTTCTGAAGAAGAAACGTACCGTGAGCATGCCCGCGGTGTGCCCTTTCGCCCGACTGTGCCCGACGACATTACCAACGGCTTTAAGCTTGCACTCAAAGGCGAAAAGGCACCGATCATCAATGTGCTTGGGCCATGGCTTTGGACTGAAGATGCGATGCCGAAGTTACCCGAGGCGATTACATCGCGGCTGAATCTGATTCCCGACAGTATCTATAAGTTTTGTAATTGTCTGCCGTGCGCCGCACGGCAGACAATTACAAATGAAAAGCTTGACGTGGGTGTGAATTTCGATATTCGGATTTATGAAAAAACTGTTCATCATATCCGCAGTTGCGGCATTTATCGCCTGTGGCAAAGCGCCCGAGGTGACTGACGGCGGCATCGTCTTCGTCAAAGGTTCTGCAATCATCGAACACATTGAGTCCGACGGTTCAAAAAAGACCCGTCCGGCACGCCCGGGTGAAAAAGTTTTTGTCGGCGATGCCATTGTCACCGCTGAAGAAAGCACTGTGATTTTTCAGGTGACCGGTGCACAGATGGAGATTCAGCACAGCACCCGATTTGTCTATGAGCGCGGCGGTGAAGATAAGCAGGTGTATCTGCAAAATGGCAACGCCTGGACTTCTGTCTCGAAATTAGGTGCCTCAGGCAAATTTTCATTGCGCACACCGACCACGGTCGCGGGGGTGCGCGGAACCAAGTTCTTTACCTTTACTCAAGGCGACACTACCGGCACCTGTCACTGCGAAGGGAAAATCGCCTACAAGAACATGGCGACGGGAAAGGAAGAAGTGAACGATCAGGACTACGTAATGTATTACCGTGGCAACAAAACCGTTAAATTGCTGGTCGACGATCTCAAAAAAGCCGGATTACCCGTCGCGCACAACCATTCCGAAATCGATAATGGCGCGATTGGTAAAAAGAACAACCTGACGCCGGCGCAAATGCAGAAAATGCAGCAGATCGTAGACCAGAAGTTTGCTGCATTGAAATAATGCACGGCCCGATCACGCGGGAATTTCTCGATGCGCAGATAAAGCCGCTCGCGGAACGCTACAGCTTTGCCCGCGCCCTGTTTATTGAAACTTCAGGGCTGACGGTAAGTAGCAACCTGAACCAGACCTTCGTCGAACCTTTGAGCGCACAAAGAGGAGTTGTTGTCAGCGTTCTGCACAATGGCCTCATGTACGAAGGTTCATCGGTTGTCCATAGCGGGCGAGATGTATTGCGCACCATTCGCGAGCTGGAAAACACGCTAAGAAATAGCCATCAGTCAGGCAGTCTAAAGATCATTCCCGAAGAGCCGCTGCGCCGGAGTTCAGGTTTTGCTGCACAGGATTCTCTGTCCGAGGCCGAAAAGGCTGCGTTTGCGGCGCGTATGGCGCGTGAAATCAAGGCGCGAAAAAAGCTCGTGGCCATGGCCTCGGCCCGCTACAAGCAGACAAATACCCGGGAAATATATGTCAGCGGCGTGAAGTCACTCGAACAATATCTGCCGCGCTTTGAAGCAATCTATTCCGCAGTCTTAAAAGACGACGCGACAAACTCCACGGCACAGATCTATGATGGGTTCAGCCAGCAGGGTTCATGGGAACTCATGGGTGAGAACCTGCACCTGATTGATGGTATGCTGACAGATGGCGAGAAGATACTGGGTGCACCGCGGCTTGAGCCGGGCATATACGAATGCATTTTTTCCCCTTCGCTGTCGGGCATGCTGGCGCACGAGGCGTTCGGCCATGGCACCGAGGCAGACACGATGCAGAAAGGCAGGGCACGGGGCACCGAATACCTCGGCAAATTTGTCGCTGCTCCGCAGGTGCGACTCTACGATTCGCCGGGTTTAGCCAATGCCGCCGCCAGCTATTTTTTCGATCATGAGGGTATGCCCGCGTCAGAAACGCGTATCGTGGAAAACGGTATTCTGCACCAGCCGATGACCGACCATGCCAGTGCCTCGCGCATGAACTATGCGCGTTCGCCCAACGGCCGCCGCGAGAGCTTTGACCATAAAATTTACTCACGCATGACGAATACGTATTTTATGCCCGGAGATGATAAACTCGATGCCATGATTAGTTCCATCGATAATGGCTTTTTCGTCGATCGTGCAACCAATGGTATGGAAGATCCGAAAAGCTGGGGTATTCAGCTTGAAGCACTTGTGGCTCGCCGCATTTCGGGTGGCAAACTGACAGACCAATATTTTTCGCCGGTCATTGTCACCGGCTATGTGCCGGAAATACTGCAGTCGATATCGATGATTTCGGACGATCTACATATCAACGGCCTCGGCATGTGCGGCAAGGGCTACAAAGAATGGGTGAAGGTGACGGATGGTGGGCCGTATCTGAAGCTCAAAGCCAGGCTGGCTTAAAGGGCTGTTGAAAACAGCTTTAAGCTTCAGGCGGCTTTTCTTTGCCTTTGCTCAGCCAGGCTTCTGCGCCCGAACGGCGGGATATTTCTTTCGGCAAATCACCAGCGAGTCTGCATTTGGCATACTTTCCGGGTTGAATCATCACCCCTGGTCTGCCCGGAAATCTTGTGGCTTGCAGAATTTCGAGCGGCAGGTGCGTATCGTAGTTGGCGCATGCCGTGACATGCGCATGGCACATGATCTGTGTGCAGCGTGGCGTCGGGTAGGCGATCGCAGACGGCTTGTGAGGGCAACGGCTTTCGACTTTGCCGATCTCGTATCCATAATATAGCGTCGCAAACAGGTTCTCCCACAGCCGCGAGGTGATTTTGCGGAATTGCGGATGGAATTTGCCCTGTCCGAAAGCGCGGCCGAGATCGTAAAATAAAAGCTCTGCGGAATTCATTGCTTCGTCTTTACGGTACTGTGAACGCAACTGCACAAAAACATATTCGCTGAGCGCCAGCGCCTCGCCGGCAATATTTTGTGCGGGTAGCAGCGATTCAGCTTCTGCGTCGTAGGGGGTGTCGTCGCGGTGGTGGTGTTCAATGATGTCGGTAATGGCCGCCGCGAGTGCGGGAATCAGCTGCTTTGCAGCAACGGCGCTCTGCTTCGCGTGGTTGCTTTCACGTATCTTTTCGATATCCTTCGCCAGAAAATCGTCGTCATCGCAGAGTGAAATATCGTGCAAGAGCCCGGCAAATATTGCGGTGCGTACGGTTTCGCGCGTGGTCTTACCGTTCGTCGCAGCGCGGCAATATTGTTCGGCAAAACCGCCCGCGACCAGCGCGACTTCGCCCAGATGCGGCAGCACGGGATCTTGCATCTGGTCGAGTTTGAGAAAAACCGGTAGCACGTCGTGGCGCTGAATGATGTTCGCGGTTACGGCTTTGATGTTGACCAGCGATGCGTCGGCCAGCGCCTGCGCGACGTGAAACCGGCCGCTGTCGAGGCAGCGGAACAGCTGCCGGCAGATTTTATCGCGCAGGGCTGCATGCAGTTGACGCGTATCGGCGATGACGATATTTTCGTTCAGATTACCCTGATTGAAGAACTGCCACAGGTTCTTAATCAGGCCGGGCCGGCAATGCAGGCCCTTTTGTACCAGAACGGCGCCGGCGCTATCGAGTATGGGTGCCGCGAATTCGAGCTGCAAGCCTTCGCCGGCATATTCGACGAATTTCAGAAATTCACGGAACGAGGTGAATTTAAAGCCGCCGGAATTTTCGGCAGTTTCGGGATCGGTAACTTTTTCTTCGTCGGCGTCGGCAGGAGTTTCGGTTTCAGTTTCTGCCATAGAGAATTACTGTTGTCTGCCTGCCAGCATACCACAGGCGCCGTCAATGTCTTTTGCGGGGGACCAGAGCGCTTTCGCTTGGAAATCGCGTGGGTTGCCTCGGCGTTGCGTTTCGTGCGGCTTCACGCTTGCCTCCCCGCGAGCATCCCGCACGCACCGTCGATGTCTTTTGCGGGCGACTTTCTGTTTACCGCAACCACGTCGCGCTCGACCAGCTGCCGCCAGAAGTCGTAGATTTTCTCCTCTGGAGGGCGGTGCATGCCGTTGAAGGATGTATTCATCGGGATCAGGTTTACTTTGGCCTTGAGCAATTTTGCCCAGCGCGCGAGCTCCCTGGCATCGTCGGGGAATATGTTAATACCATCGATCATGATGTATTCGAACATGAGCTGGCCCTGCTGCATTTCATTGCGGTGCTCGCGCAGGTACTCCAGAACTTCTTCAAACGAGAACTTCTCTTCGATGTCCATGATTTCGCGACGCTTTTCGGCAAAAACCGCGTGCAGCGACAGCGCAAGGCGATAGGGTTGTTTCTCTTCAACAAACCGCTTGATGCCCGGCAGTACGCCCGATGTGCTCAGTGTAATGCGCCGGCGCGAAATATTCATGCCGTGTTGGTGTGCAATCAGATCGGCCGCGCGCATCGAGTTTTCGTAGTTATAGAATGGTTCGCCCATGCCCATGAAGACGACGTTGGTGATACGGCGCTCGTAGAGCTGTTGCATGCCATAGACCTGCGAGAGCATCTGTCCGGCGGTGAGGTTGCCCTTAAACTGTATTTTACCGGTGGCGCAAAAAGAACAATTGAGCGAACAGCCCGACTGCACCGAAATACAGATCGACTGTCGGTTTTCGTAGGGTAACCAGACGCTTTCGACCTGTTTGCTGCCAAATTCAAAAAGGTATTTTGCGGTCTGGTCGGCGGCGGATTTAGTTTCGTTCAGGATCTTAAAATCGGGAAAAGCAAAGCGCTCTGTCAGATAGTCCTGAAAATCGGCTTTCAGGTTGGTCATCTTGCGCACATCGAACACCTGCTTCAGGTGCAGCCATTGAAAGACCTGCTGTGCGCGGAACTTCTTGTGGCCGTCGGCCACAAGAAGTTCTGTCAGTTCCTCTTCGGTGAGAGAAAGTATTTCTGGTTTACTAGAGTTGCTCAAGGGGCTTTGCCCCATCAACAACGCCTCAATATTTCCTGCGTCATCTCTGCAGTCGATATAGCCTTAGCAGAGTCGGCCGTTAAGTCGCGGGTGCGCGCGCCCGCTGCGATCGCAGCTTTCACCGCGTTCTCAATACGCGCTGCTTTATCTTCGAGCTTGAGAGAATATCGCAAAAGCAGTGCCGCCGAAAGAATCTGCGCGATTGGGTTGGCAACACCCTGGCCGGCGATATCGGGTGCCGTGCCACCGGCGGGTTCGTAGAGACCAAACTGCAGGCCGTCTCGACCCCATTTGCCAGCCTCACCCAGAGACGCAGAAGCCAGCATGCCGATCGAGCCGGTAATTTGGCTGGCTTCGTCAGACAAAATGTCGCCGAACATGTTCGGGCACAGCACGACGTCAAACTGCCCGGGCCAGCGGATCAGCTGCATCGACGCGTTGTCGACGTACATGTGGCTGAGTTTGACGTCGGGATATTGCTTGCCGACTTCGGTCACAACTTCACGCCAGAAGACCATGCTGGTGAGCACGTTGGCTTTATCGATTGAGTGCACAATTTTGCGGCGCAGCCGGGCCGATTGAAACGCGAGGTGTGCGATGCGTTCGATTTCAAATCTCTTATAGATCATTGTGTCGAGTGCTTCTTCGTTGGCACCTTCCCCGCGGCGGATTTTCGGCTCGCCGAAGTAGACATCCCCCGTGAGTTCGCGCAAGATGAGCACGTCCAGACCGTCACCGACAATGTCGGCTCGCAGCGGCGAGGCTTCTTTGAGCTCTTTATAGATAATTGCCGGGCGCAGGTTGGCGTAGAGCGCAAAGTGTTTGCGCAGGGGTAGGAGTGACGCGCGTTCGGGTTGCTCGGCAGGAGGCAGGTGCTCCCATTTGGGACCACCGACTGAGCCGAACAGAATCGCATGCGCCCCTTCTGCTGTTTTCAGCGTTTCGGGTGGCAGCGCTTTGCCGGTGGCGTCGATGGCTGAACCGCCGACCAAAGCTTCTTTGAAGTTGAACTGTGCTTTGTCGTCGGCAACCTTGCCCAGCACTTCGAGTGCCGATTTCATGACCTCGGGGCCGATGTAGTCGCCCGCGAGCACTGCGATATCGTATTGCATTTGAGGAGCAACGGGCCGGCGCGACAGGCTGTAAATCGAATGGGAAAAGGAAGGGGGCAGACGTGTGTAAGTCTCAGCCCTGTTTAACCCGGTTGCGTCCAGATTGCTTTGCCGCGTACATTGCGCTATCAACGCGGCGCAAAATGTCTTCTGTGGTTTCATCGCTCCGTGCCTCTGTGACCCCGAAACTCGCAGTTATTTCACGGGGAAAAAGGTCTGCATTCGTTTGTAACGCGGATCTGAGACGTTCTGCAACAAACGCCGCGTGTTTCAGGCCGGCATGGGGCAAAATGATAACAAACTCTTCGCCGCCGACGCGCCCCAAAAGATCGGGAGCCCGCAGTTGCGAGCGCCATACCGAGACCGCTTGTTTCAAGGTCTGGTCGCCGGCGGCATGGCCGAACGTATCGTTGATTTGTTTAAAATGGTCAAGGTCGGCCATGATGACGCTTAGCGGACGGTTTTCGCGCCGGCAGCGCGCGCGTTCGAGGTCGAGGCTACGCATAAAGCTGCGCAGGTTCAATGCATTGGTTAGTGCGTCGTGGTCTGACAAATCCCGGTATTCTTCGGCAAGCTTCTCACTGAGTCGCAGCGCTTCCTGTTTATCGTCGAGCAGTTTCTGTATGACGAGCATGATCAGTCCCGTATAGCCACCCGTGAGGCAGACGGGACCGAAGAGAAAAATCATCAGATAGGTAACCCCAGAAAATGGCCGCGCGTCGTCGATGCCGACGCCTGCTAGTGTGAGGCCAACTCTGACCAGGCTCACGATAGCGTATGAAAGCCACGCGCCGGTGGCAAAGACACGAATCGCCGTGACGGAGATCTTGCTCTGCCAGAGCACCGCAGCAATTCGCAGCGAATAATAGGCGTAAAAAGCCGACCCGAAAGCAACGCGGGCAACAAAACTGTCTTTGACCCAAATTGTGTATGCACATACCAAAAGGAATGTCGAGATAACAATTGCATCACCGCGCGGCGAATATGGTCGGCCGCGAAAGATGCGGATACCGGCTGGAATCATCGCCAGCGCGACGCAAAAAACCGCATTCTGCAGGAGCAGAAGTATACGAGCTGACCAGAACATATAGCCGATGAGAAAAGACAGTCCGAGCAGCGCCAGAAAAGAAGATATTGTCCACCATTTGGTCGCGCGGCTTCGGGTCGCTCGCCAGGTCACGAAGCTTGCGGCCAGGTTCAGTGTTACGCTGAGACCAAAAAATAATATGGAAATTTGTGTCAGATCCATCGTGATTCTTCAAAAAATATCAGGAAAAGACGCTCTGTTTTGCACTGTCATGTAAACATTAATTACTAACTTTGTCTACAGAATGACCGGGCGTTGCTACCAAATCGATAGACGGGGCAAGGCCAGAAATGAAAATTCACCCATGGTTGAATTGATTGATCTTTCTGACGGCAATTCCATTCCGCAACTTGGCTTCGGCGTGTGGAAGGCCGGCGAGGGGGAGTGTTACTCTGCAGTGCGCACGGCACTCGAGACAGGGTACCGGCACATCGATACCGCGCGCATCTATGGCAACGAAGAAGATGTGGGTCGCGCGATCAAAGACAGTGGCATTCCGCGCGAACAGATTTTTGTTACCACCAAGTTGTGGAACTCCGACCAGCCAAAAGCGCAGGCCGCTTTCGACGAGAGTGTCGCGCGGCTGGGTCTCGAATATGTGGATCTGTACCTTATCCATTTTCCTGTGACCAAGAGCCGTGTGCAGGCCTGGAAAGACCTTGAGAAGATTAAGGCTTCTGGTCGCGCAAAATCAATCGGTGTCAGCAACTATATGCAAAAACACCTCGACGAACTCTTTGCCGCATCAGAAATAAAACCGGTGGTGAACCAGGTCGAGCTACACCCGTGGCTCAGCCAGCAAACACTGAAAGCATATTGTGAATCGCGCTACATAAACGTCGAAGCATACAGCCCTTTGGCGCACGGGCAAAAGGTGTCGGATTTATCCCTCAAACCACTTGCCGACAAACACGGCAAAACAGTCGCTCAGGTTTTACTACGCTGGTCGCTGCAAAAAGGAAATATTGTGCTCGTAAAATCCGTGTCGCCGCAACGTATCGCCGAGAACTTTGGCATCTTTGATTTTAAACTCGATGAAACAGATATGGACAAACTCGATTCGCTGAATGAGAATCTGCGAACGTGTTGGGATCCGTCTAACACACCATAAGATATGTCTGGCCAAGAGCCAGACATATCTTATGGTTAATGCTTAAATTTCTGCCAAAAATAAAAACTCACCGCGCCCGCGGCGGTGATGCCGATGGCAATCAGCGACGCGGTGGTGCTGTAGATGAGCGATGAAATCATCATGAATGTTGAAACCAACAGATAGATCACCGGAAACACCGGAAACAGCGGCGAGCGGTATGGTCTGTTGGCGATGATACCTGTATTCTTCACAAAGTGTGCATAGAGCAGACCGAATACAGTCAGCCAGGGGAAAAAGCTCAGCGCAAAGCCCATGAAGATCAACAATTTCAGCGTACCGCCGAAACCGAAAGACAGAATGTAGATAACGCTGATCGCGGTCTGCAGCAGAATCGCGAAGGCCGGCGTGCCGAGCTTCGGCTGCACCTGCGCGAGCTTCTTAAAAAGTAATCCCTGCTCGGCCATCGCATAGTACACGCGTGGGCCGATCATGACTTCCGCGGAAACGGAAGATACCAGAAAGAAGGCGATTAAGAGTGAGAGCGCGGCGCCGCCGGCTTTGCCTAAAAGTGCCGAGAATGCATTTACGGCGAGATCGGTAGTCTCTTTGTTCAATCCGGCAAACTTCAGGAAATTCAGATTGAGTACAAGGTAGATGCCACAGGTCACCAGGGTGCCGATTACCATTGCACGTGGCAGGTTTTTGATCGGGTCTTTGACTTCACCGCCGAGGTAAGAGGCCGCGTTCCAGCCGCTGTAAGCAAACATGACGGTGAGAATCAGGCTGCCCCATTTCCAGAATTCGGGTGTGGCCCCCGCCGGCATGATGGCCGACGTGCTACCGGGAGCTGAAACGAAAAACAGCGCAAAGGCGACTGCGAAGATCAGTATCGTCTTGAGTGCGGTCAGAATATTCTGAAACCCCTCGCCGACTTTGACGCGCGCGATATGGAAGCATGCCAGCAGCACGGGAATAAACGCGGCCAACAGCCGCAGTTTAAAATCGGAGACCTGAACCTGGCTGCCCTGCAACTGGCTGATGCCACCGACGACGAGATCGATGATGACGAGAGAGGTGAAGGCGATCGGGGCGGAAAAACCGACCGTCAGTGAGATGAAGCCGGTCAAAAATGCCGGCAGTTTACCGAAAATGCGGTTGAGGTAGGCAAATTCACCGCCGGCTTCGGGGTAGGCGGCGGCAAGTTCGGCGTAGCTAAGTGCGCCTGAAAGCGCCACAAGGCCACCGACTGCCCACAATATAAGAATTACCGTCGGCGACAGGTGCACATCGAAGAAAAGTTCATTGCTCGTGCGGAATACGCCCGAGCCGATCATGCTGCCGATGACGGTGAAGGCCGCGGTGAGAAAGCCGAGCTGGCGCGTTAATTGTGCCATATCAGCGGTTTTTCCGGTGAGCGACCATCAGGTTTGACCGCGGTGGGCTTCTGAGTGAACCGTAGCCAAAGTTGAAACCGAGTTCTGGTGGTTTGAGTTTTGCATACAGCTCTGCGAGTTCGGGCTGCACCGGGTTCTGCGGTCTGACCGACATTCTGATCGCGGGGCCGGTGAAACTGCCAAAAATCTGGATGTCGAAATCGTTCCTGAGTTCGACATATTTAAAGCCCGAGTCGTCCTGCACGATCACGTCGGGTAATGTGATCAGCAGCTCTTTCACCTCGCGGTAATAGGGGTTGTGCATCAGATAGACCGCGGCTTTGAGCAGCATCAGTGAACCCTGTTTCTGTTTCAGAAATTTCGTCAGTGGGTATTGCGGCGCGACAAACTCGGCGTCGAGATACTGTTCGATGTAGGTTAAAGACCGCAACCGCGGGTCGTTTTCGGTGCGGAACCAGATGCGCACGCCGCGCGGCTTGAAGTCGATATTCGGGTCGGTAACCGGAACGGGTGTGCCATCGGGTGAAAGATAGATTTTCTCCATATCGACGATGTGCCAGCCGATGCCCGCGGCGAAAGCTAAAAGCACCGGTGCAATACCGGGAATCTCTTCGTTCTTGATGATATTGGTCTTCATGTGCGCCGAGAAGAAATAGTTGCGGTCGGCGATGTTGTTAATGACCGAACGCATTGCGCGCAAACCCTGAAAGTATTCGCGGGACTGTTTTTCGGGGTGTGGAATGTCTCCCGCCTTTTCGAGCGCGACCATCACATATTCGCTCGCCTGCGGGCAGAGCGTGTAGAGGTTGATAATGTCGGCGCCGCAGAGCGGATACACCGCCGGGCGGTCGCTGCGGCACACAACACCGTTGGGGTTTTTGTTGAGCGTCGATTCGCGCCACGCGCTGATCGGCTCTATCGATTGCGTGCGCACCTTTTCCCAAAATTTCGCCATGCTGGCTTTGTGCTGCTGGTACTCGGGGTGTTGTGTGAACTGCTGCAGGTTGCTGTCTGACGGCAGGTCAAAGCCGCTCAGATAGCGCGCCATGTCGTCGTAATAATAACCGCTGCGGCCGTCGTATTTCGCGCCCGCCGCGCGGCCCGT
>Ga0138256_10001793_pt1 | contig 23128 bp, 23 predicted proteins | sample KNB2016incub_MG_FD_105486 | JGI IMG/M metagenome (GOLD analysis project Ga0138256, IMG submission 105486) | Active sludge microbial communities from wastewater in Klosterneuburg, Austria - KNB2014incub_MG | ecosystem: Engineered > WWTP > Activated sludge > Unclassified | place: Austria... | reverse complement strand
GTGAACAGCTTCTGCCCCGCCCTCGGGCCCGTGGCGATGCGGTAGGTGATGGAGTGCCCGATCAGGTCATCCATGGCGTTCTCGATGTCGCGCTCGATGAGACCGCGCTTCTCCAGCGCCTGGCCGACGCGTGCGGCGATCTGCTCGAGTAGCCCCTGCAGCTCGTTCGCACCCGGGCCGGGCCTTACGCCAATCGGCCACAGAACAGACCGAGCCACATAACGCCCACAACCATCCGAGCGGCGTCGCGGAGCCTTCCCAGGCCGACGAACTGATCACCCGCCGCCTGCGCGACGCGCTCGCAATCGTCGACATCCGCGTCCTCGATCACCTGATCGTCGCCGGCCCCGACGCGATAAGCATGGCCGAGAAGGGGCTCCTGTGAGCCACCCCGAAGCTCGGTCTACTCCGGCATCCGCTGCGGCAACTTCTGTCGCAGCGTCACGGTCTACCTTCGTCGCCAAACCATTTCTCGGGCGCCAGTGGCGCCGAGGATCGCGAAGGCGATCCGTCCCCTCCCGCCCTCGCTCATTCCGACTGTCGCACGCGTGAACGGTCGCTATCACTTGCGCTACCGACCCAGCCTCTCGCCCCACCCGCGAGATCGACGACTTCATGACCGTCCCACTCCCGCACCCTCCATGACCTGATGCTGGCCAAAGGCGACGCAAGCAATTCTTCCGGGCAGTGGCTCCGGCAAGGCTCCTGAACCCACCCTGTGCTATGATCATGCTGGTCATAATGATCAAGCCAGAGTACCCGCTATGATTCGAAAATCCACCGCCGTAGCCGCCCGCCAGAACTTCGGCGACCTGCTCAATCAGGTGCAGTACCGCAACGACAGTGTCCTCATTACCCGCGACGGCGCGCCGGTCGCGGCCCTGATCGACGTGCAGCTGTTCGAGCGCATCCGCCGCCTGCGCGAAGACTTCGAACGACTCGCCACGACCATCGGGCAGAGCTACGCCGGCGTGGACCCCGGCACCGCCGAGACCGAGATCGCCGAGGCCGTCGCCTATGCACGCCAGAGCACCCGGGGACGTCGCCGCCAGCGCCGCTGATGCGCCTCGTACTCGACACCAATATCTGGCTGTCCGGGTTGATGCTGCCCGAGAGTATTCCCGGCCAGATTCTTCGTGCCGTGCGAACTGCCCGGTTGGTCGCAGTCATGAGTGCGCCGCTCAGCGCAGAAATCGCGCTGGCGCTGACCTACCGCAAGGTTCGCACTCGCATAGCCCTATCGGACGAGGAACTGGCCCGGTTTGTTGCCGAGCTGCAATACATCACGGACTTTGTAACGATTACCGGCTCGACGGCAAAGGTCCCTCGCGATCGACGCGACGACATCGTACTGGCGACTTTTGTCGCGGGTTCCGCCGACTACCTCATCACGGGCGACGCCGACCTGCTCGAGCTGGCGGACCGTTACCCCATCCTGACGGCGCGCGCGTTTCACGATCAGTTCCTGCGATAGCACGTCGCGCGCCATGACGACCGCGACGTCGCTAAACAATCCGACGGCGGCCCCTTCGAAAGTACCAATCGATGCAGAACTACGGCACTCCGCCCTGACGGCAATCGAACTGCCCCTTGACCACAGCGTTATAGAACCGCCCCTTGGAATCCGCCGCGAGCCAATCCGTCACTACATCCGTCGGCACCCGGCAATAGTGGTAGTAGGTCCTCCCAAGAAGCACCACGACGTACTGGCGAGGCGCGAGGTAGCAGATCCGATGCACGAATGAGCTCTCGGGGGTTGCGCAGCGAAAGCCATCGAGGCTCACCGGGCCACGATACTTGACGAAGACTTCTTCCGCCGACACGCATGTGGCGGCCAGCGACAACGCCACCACAATCCATGACGAACTTGGCTTCAACATCCGGGCTCCTGTACTTGTCCGGGTGTAGGCCTCAGCCAACACTGGCCGGCGTTTCGGCACGCCCATCCGCGACAAATCTGTAGTCATACGTAAGGTTCCCCGTTCCAGACTTGTTTGGAGCAGCAATGCCTTCTGCCACAAAAACCCCACCGCCTTGATTGCCGCCAAACCCTCTGACGGCAACCCCGCCGCCGAACGGCCTCCGCACACTCGTCACTTCGAGTGCGAACGGTCGCTATAGCTCGCTGCGCAGATCGCGCCCCGTTTCTGCCACAGCGATCAGTCAGGCTGACAATCTTCCCCTCGCCCAACTCTCTTTGGCGCGATGCGCCGAGCGCCGCTTGTGCGGCGCGTCCGCCTTCCCCCTTCTCTTCTCACTCAGGTTTCAGCCCCGGCCCTCGCTCATTCCGACTGTCGCGCGCGAGCGGTCGCTATCGCTCAACACGCAGTTCCCGCCTCTCACCTCTGAAAACGCAGCGCGTCTGCCCGGACTCCTCACGCCAGCGCACCAGACTCCCGAATCGCCGGATCACGGCCGCCTGCGATACAGTCGATCGAACTCTCGCTCGAGCGCCGCATTCGTCCCACGTATCTGATCGATCACCTGCCTCGACCAATCGAAATACTCACGCCGACGACCAATCGGCCAGCCCTTGGGCGGAGTTTCGAGAATGTCCGTGAGATTGCAGATCCTGTCCGCCAGCTTCACAAGCCTGGCTTCCTGCGATAGCGACGCCGCATGCTCGATCTGCAGCGTCTTGCGTCGAGCCTTCGGCAGCCGCTTGTCATCGGTGACTTCCCTGACGATCGCCGCCACCCGGTCCCCAAAATGCCGCCGCAGTTCTGCCGGCGTGGTCCGGGTGTCCTCGAGCGCGTCATGCAGCAACGCGGCTGCGAGAACCACCGGGCGCCGTACTCCCCCAACTCGACTCAGCACTGCGGCGAGCGCAATCGGATGATTGATGTACGGCGACGCATGCACATCCTTCCGCCGCTGATCACGATGCTTGCGCGCCGCGAACTCGACCGCGCGAAGCACGAGCGTCAATGCCGCGTCAGGTTCCTTCGATTTCATATCTCCGCCAATTCCCCCGCTTTATCCATCGCCGCCAAACCGGCCACCGAATTCCGTACTTGTCGTGTGCGAACGGTCGCTATCGCTCGGAGCGCCATTTGCGCCTCCATTCCCCCGGCGACCCCGCCGCACAGCCCCAGCCGGCAGACTACGAGGCAACACCTGATCTTCTTTAGAGATTGCTGACAGTGAACCATCCCACAGCCCCGCGAGCAGGCGCGCCGGTCCACCCATAAATGTGATCGGATCGACCTAAATCCCGGCACCACCCACCGACAATCGTGCTCTCAGTCCGCGAAGAGACCACGCCATGCCCCGCTCCCTGCTGCTCGTACTCACGGCTCTGGCCACAGCGCTCCCGGTCCACGCGCACGCCTCCGCCGAGCAGATTTTCGCCGCTGCCGCCAAGTGGACCGTCATCGTGCGCACCGCGGTGGATTTGCCGTTCATTGAGGACGAGCAGGAGGCCAGCATCGGCTCGGGCTTCGTCGTGGATGCGAAGCGCGGCTGGATCTTGACCAATGCGCATGTCACGAGCTATTCGCGCGCACATCTCACCGTCTCCTTTCGTGGCCAGAAGCCGCAAGCCGCCCACACGCTTTACGTGGATCCCTACCTCGATTTCGCCGTCATAGAATTTGATCCCTCCGCAGACGAGGAACCTGTAACAGAAGCCTCACTCGACTGTGAACAGCTGCCCCCGACGGGACTGCCCGTGGGTGCGTTCGGCCATCCCTGGAAGTACTACTTCACCGGTACGCGCGGCATCACTTCCGCAATCACTGCACGCTTTGGCCCGGACATGCTGCAAACGGATGCACCCATCAATGAAGGCAACTCCGGCGGAGCGTTAATCAGTCTCGATAGCGGCAAGGTGATCGGTATCAATGCCGCGATCGCTGTCAAGGACAAGAAGCGCGCTGAAGGTATCGGCTTTGCGGTCCCGATGATCCACGCCTGCAGGATCCTGACACTGCTGCGCCAGGCTACCGACCCATCTCCACCGGAGTCCCTCGTGAACTTTGCGACCGGCTTGAACGGAGAGCGAAGCTTGACGGTCGCGCACACGCGCCTTCCTGCCGGCGCCATTGCGCTGCGACCCGATGACACCATCCTCGCCGTGAATGGTGCAACGGTCGCCACCGAAGGCGCGTTCATCGATCGAACGCGTGGACACCTCGACCAGTTGCGCCTGCAAGTCGAGCGAGACGGTGAGCCGGTGGAACTGACGGGCTCGTGGCCCGCCGCGCCCCACGTCCTCGACCGACACGGCCTCCTCGTCGCCGGAGCTCTCTTCGCTGCGCCGCCGGCGGCATTCAGCGCGCTCGTGAACGTGCCAACCCGGGCGATGGTTCATCACGTGAATCCGGGCTCCGAGGCGAATGCAGCCGGGCTCAGCGTGTACGACCTTGTCCTGCGCGTGAATGGCCAGCCGATCGACAACCTTGAAGATCTCGGCATGGACGCGCAACGCGCGCGCCTGGCCAACCAGCCCTTGAAGCTCGTCGTGATGAAGCTCTCGGCTTCCACGACCGCCCTCTTTGACTTCTACGAAATCGAGCTGCCGGTGGATGCCGTCGAAGCCATCGCGCTCACGCCGCCGAAGAGCGAGGCCGTCGCGGCCCGCTGAGCGCGCTCACAACTCCCACTGCGATTCTCGGGTCGCCCACCGATGCCCCGCGGATTCGCGTGCAACGCGAGATGACCCGGCACGCCTGTCAACGGCTCACAACAGATGCTTGAAATCCTGGGTCACCAAGGAACGCGGAGGCCTCTCTCCGGCCTTCTCATCCTGCTTACCCTCATCTCGCGTCAACATCGCCGCGCCCGACGCGAGTCGCCGATGCCCGCGGACGTTGTTGCTCCAACGACGAACACTTGCAAGAGCTGTCTTTGGGCCTAGTGAAAGCAAGCGGATCAGCCCACTCATGACAGGTGCGAGCACGGCCGCCAGCAGTACCACACCCAACACCACGGACGAAGTGAGTTCGCTACCCATCCTGATGACAACGTGCCAAAGAATTGCCAAGACAGCAATCCAGAAGCAGACATTTCGCCGAAGGGTGACCATTCGGTCCGAGCCACCAAAGCCAAGCGCCAAGACAAAGAAAGCCCCAAACAATATTAGCGACATCAATAGCCCGAAGACGAAAGAGACGATCTGCAGTAGTGAGTGCGTACGAACCCAATCCTGAACAGTAGCCCACAACGCTGACAAGCCCTGCCGGCTGTCCAACAGGATCGACGGGCCCTTAACGTCGGCATTGCTGACGCCCCAACGTCCCTCTTCGGCCAATTCCTTGGGCACGGGTCGACCGTCGCGATCAATCGACGGAAGCTGATCCAGAATTCCAATCGGGATCGCGAAATTCAACTCACCCTCTGCATGTCCGAAAGTGGTGATTCCCAGCAGTCGTCCCTTACTGTCGAATAGACCACCACCGCTGGAGCCGTGCGTGATCGGTGCATTCGTCTGGATTAAACGCGCGCCTCCATCAGATCGAACTCCAGAGACCAGGCCATTCGAGAGCGTCTGCGTCAGACCGCGAGGCGCCCCGATCGCGAAGACCTGTTCTCCAACCTCTGGCAATCGAGAAGACAGGCGGGCCGGCTTTATCCCATATGAAGTCGACATGATGGCGATGTCACGTTTGACATCCGAATACACAATCTCCGCGCGACCCGGTTCTCGCTCTTGGCCGTGCAGAGTGACCGCACACGCATTTGCAACAACGTGGGCGTTAGTGACAAGAAGGTGATTCGACACTGCCACCGCGCTGCCTTGCAACTGCAGGCCCCGTTGTCGTCGCCCGCTCTGCTGGAAGCCCCCGCAGCGGAAGTCTTCGGCAACGACTGTCACGACACTTGGACTCGCAACAGCATAGACATCTTGACCAGACGTCCGTTCGCAGCCTGAGAAAAGTGCAACCAGCCCCACAACGAGTGGTGCCGACCATGACAAGACATTCTTCATGATGCGAAACGGCCCCACGGCATTGCGGACATTGGCTCGCCACTCCGATCGACGTTCAAATTTCCGCATGCCAGGACTGCACTCATCAGCTGCTCACGCGCTTACATGCCAGGGTTTGCGAAGCACGAGAGCCACGGAAGCGAGCAGATCAGACATGTGTCGATTCGTGGAACCTGTTCCAGCAATATTGCTCCAGGCCGCATCCTTTGTGCACAGCACAGAACAGCGGCCCGCCTCCTTGAGACCATCTTCTTGCATAGCAATGGAGGCGATGCTGCGACGCAGGCTATGTTCCGGTGAAGGCGCGCAACCCCTTTCCGATTCTTGTGAAGCAGGTCCGGTTCGGCGGCGGCCCCGCCGCTATCAGCTTCGCCGCCAGCCTCTGGCCCCTCGAACCCTCTTGCTCGCCGCCAAACCCTCCGACGGCGGCTCCGCCGCCGAGCGCCGCTTATGCGGCGAGTCTGCCCTCACAACGCGCGACGAGATGTTCAGCGGTACACCGCAGCACGCTCACAGAAACGGACGCAACTGGTCCAGAACCCGATGAAAGATGGATTCAAACTCCTGCGAGTACCGATCATCGCGCGGATCGTGGCGGATAGGAAATTTGGCGGATAGGAAATTTGATCCACCTACCCTACGGCAGCTTGTTTGCGCAGAGGGCCTCTTGGTGAGCTCGAACCTGCCGCCGACGACTCCTGCCCGCCGATCCTGACCGCCAAGAGACCCCGTCAGCTCGCCGTCCCGGCCCCTGCCTGAATCCAGGCGCGCAGCGGACGAAGCCCGCCGCATCACCGGCCAGCAGCCCAGTGCCCAACCTTCCCGTTTTCAGATCAGGCTCGACGGCACGGGCGGCGCCCGCGCCCCGAGCGGCAGCGCGGGCTGATACGGTTGCGGCGCCGTGCGCTGCAGGTGCGAGAGGATCTTCGCGATGAGATCGGGCTCCTCGATGCTGGCGATGATCTCGAGCGTGCCACCGCAGTGGACGCAGCGCTCGATCTCGATGCCGAACACCCGCTTGAGCCGCCGTGCCCAGCTCAGCGCCACGTGCCGCGGTGTCGGCGGCTTGGCCAGCCCAGCGGGCGGCTGCCTCGCTGCTCCCGTGCCCCGGTGTGCGGGCGTCACGGCCGCGCGCAGTTTGCTGTGTGCGGCGAACACCCCATGAAACCGTGTCAGATGCATCCGCGGCGGCGGCACCAGTGCGGCCAGCCGCGCCATCAGATCCAGCGGTTCCAGCACGATGTGCGTGGTGCCGTCGCGGTACGGGGTCTTCAGCGCATAGCGCACGTGGCCCGAGACGGTCAGCGCCAGACGCTCCGTGGCGACGGGTGGGCGACTCACGTAGCGGCACAGCCGCTCGAGCTTCTCACGCTGGCTCGGCGCGATGTACACGCCGGCGTGTAGTGAGAACCCGCCCGCGTGCACCGCTCCGTTCGCGTCTGCCTCCTCCGCCAGCGGCCGGGGCGAGACCGTCTGCAGTGTGAACAGCTTCTGCCCCGCCCTCGGGCCCGTGGCGATGCGGTAGGTGATGGAGTGCCCGATCAGGTCATCCAGCGGGCCGGGCTCTGCCCCAGCACTCAACCAGGCGTTCTCGATGTCACGCTCGATGAGACCGCGCTTCTCCAGCGCCTGGCCGACGCGTGCGGCGATCTGCTCGAGTAGCCCCTGCAGCTCGTTCGCGCCAGGGGCTGCTACGTAGCGGAACACCGGCGAGTGGGCGCCATCGGTCAGATACACGCCGTCCAGAAACAGCATATGGAAGTGGATGTTCAGGTTCAGCGCGGAGCCAAATCGTTGAATCAGCGTCACCGCGCCGGTGTGGCCGGTGGCGCGGGTGAGCCTCGCCGTTCGCAGCAGATGAGCCGAGATCGTGCGATACACCACACCCAGCACCTGCGTGAGCGCGGCCGGGTGGGTGGCCAGCAGGAACCGCAGCGCGTGCGGCAGCGACAGCACCCACTGGCGCAGTGGCCGCTCGGGCAAGACCTCATCGACCAGTAGCGCGGCGCTCTCGGCCATGCGCCGCCCACCGCAAGAAGGGCAGAACCCGCGCTTCTTGCAGCTGAACGCCACCAGCTTCTCGGCATGGCACTGCTCGCAGCGCACGCGCAGGAAGCCCTCCTCCAGCCGCCCGCACTTCAGATAGGCCTCGAACTCCTCCTGAACGTACTTTGGAAGCGGCCTGCCAACCTCGGCGCGCAGCTCATGGAACGTCGGATAGTGCTGTTCGACCAGCTGATACAGCAGTGTGGCTTCGGGTCGGTGCCGGCCATAGCCGGGAGGATCGAGAAACAGCGGCGCACGCGGTCGCCGCACGCGGGCGGCAACGGACACGGTGGACGTCCCTGCAACGGGCGGGGACGCAACAGACTATGGCACGACGAGCTACAACGAACTCTTCAAACCCTCTGCGTTCGATCAGAAATGCCGGGTGTGCTTGCCGACAAACGATAAATCGCACATCGAGTTTGTCCCGCCTCTTCCCGGAATCTCCACGGTGCCTGCCTTCGGGTTCTCGCGCCAGCGCGCGAGCCACTCCTGGGCCACGTCGCCCGGATAGACGTCCTCGATTCCGTCGCGCAGCGCTGCGACCACGGCTCTCACCAACGCATCGGACGCCAACTTGGGCGGCGGTAACGGCTGGTTCCACTCGTCGTCGACGGGAGCGGGAAACACGTTGATTACGGCGACGCGGACGCGTCGCTCCGGGGTGCGAAGCGCCGAGCATTCGCGCAGCGAATGTGTCCGCCCCCTCTCGGTCTGCGTTCCTGCAGCGCGAACCGTTCGGGCCACCGGCCCGACGGAAATACCTGCCGTGCTCGCGCAGCGCACTCTCAGGCGCGAGCCCCTCCATGCCCTCGCCGTAGCGCATCCGCGGCACTGCGCCGCCCGCAGGCGGCGTTCTCCCGCTGCGCGAACGACGTGCTCATCAGGCCGTGCGTCGGCGGCGCATCAGTCCGAGGCCTGCGAGTCCAATCCCCAGCAGCGCGAACGTGCTGGGTTCGGGCACGGAGGTCGCCTCCCGCGGGGTGAACGATGCGAGAGCAAAACGTCCGCCGAACCCGGCGTAGTCACGCCGGTTCATTTCGACGTTCCACCAATAGCTGCTCTCTCCAAAAGAGATGACGTTATTTTCAGGCGCGAGACCGGTCGTGATGAAGTCCAGACTGCCAAGCCACGAAGGATCAGTTGTACCCCGTATCAGATAAGCGCTGGAGCTGTAATCCACTCCGCCAGAGGAGCCACTGTATAGCTGGCGGTTCATGATCTGATCGTAGCTCGAAAGGTTGAAGACCTCCGCTTCTTGCATGGTCAAAAACTGCCCCGGCACCGGCGCCGGACTGAAACTGTTGCTGCCCCACTGGATCAGGAAATCCGATTGCGCCCAGATGCCGTCGTTGTCATATGCACGGTTGGAGTCAATGATCGCGTCAGCACCGCTCGGCCCCGCGCCCACCACATCGATCGTGGCCGTGCCGATGAAGGCCTGCCCGGATGCGCAGGTCTCGTTCCAGCCCACTCCGGTAAAGGTGCAGACGATCCCTGTTCCAGAAAAATCATGGATGCCGGGCACGGCAACTGATGCCACCTCTGCTACCTACGCTGCTACCGACTCCTCTTGCCTATTCCGCCCAGAACGGCTACTACGGCCGTTGTGAAAAGCGTCACAGCCTTGGAAGCCAAAAACCGGTTCGGAGAGGTGCTGGAGACCGCTCAGCGGCAGCCCGTCAGTATCACCCGCAACGGACGTCCCTCTGTAGTGATGATTTCTGCCGAGAGCTACGAGCGCCGCCAGCGCATGGCACGCGAACGTCTGCGCCAGTCGCTGCAGCGCGCTGGTGAGCATGCCGCTTCCCAAGGCATGAACGAGGACGTACTGGACCAACTGCTTGCGGATGAAAGTTGAACGGCTGGTCATCGACAGCAATGTCTGGATTGCTGCACTGATCTCTCCCGCTGGAGCGGCGCGCCAGTTGGTGGACGTGGTTCTGGAACTCGGCATCGACATCCTGATGTCTGAGTCAACATTCGGTTAACTTGTGTCACGGCTGGGTCGACCAAAGTTCGACCGATATCGCGAACCCGCAAGCTGGAACTCGTTCCTGGCCGCGCTGGTGGAGCTGGCGTTGTGGCACGAAGATGCGGGCACATCGACTGGTACTTCGCGCGATGTGGATGACGACAAATTCCTCGCACTTGCCGTGACAGGGCAAGCCGACGCGATCATCAGTGGCGACCGCGATCTCCTGGATCTTGTCTCCCATGACGGCATCCCCATCCTTGCGCCTGCACAGTTTCTGCAGCGCGTGCGCGAGCCGGAAGCGTGATCCGGCACATCACCGCGCTACCCCTCGATCCTCTCGCGCTGGCCCGGACCTGAGCGCGCGCGTGCGCGATACAGGCTGGCCCGCATCAGCAGCATGGCCGTGGCGGGAGCCGTCATCACGACGAACACGGTGATCAGCAGCGCGTGCGGCACGAAGCGTCCCGCCATGGCAGAGGAGACGATCACCGACGCCACGATCACGCACCCGAGCCCAAGTGTGCTACCCATCGACGTCCCGTGCATGCGCGCCTGAAAGCTGGGCAGACGCACGAGCCCCAGCGAGCCGATCAGGGTGATGAGGCCGCCCGCGAGGAGCAACAGCGCAACGGGGATGGCCACCCACACTGATTCAAGTCCGCTCACGGCTCGATCACCTCGCCGCGAAGCAGGAACTTCGCGAGCGCCACGGAGCCGACGAACCCGAAGAGCGCGATGAGCAGAGCCACCTCGAAATACACGCCCGAGCCGGTGCGAATGCCGAGCAGCAGGAGGGTCATCATGCCGTTCACGTACAGGGTGTCGAGCCCGAGCACGCGATCCTGCGCCGCAGGTCCCCGAATCACCCGCCAGGCAGCGAGCAGCATCGCGAGCCCCGCGCAGATGGCGGCGAAGCTGGCAGCCTCGTGAATCAGCGTGCTCACGGCTGGAAGATCCTGATCAGCGGCCGCTCATAGCGGTCCTTGATCACGCGGATCCAGGTCTGCGGGTCCCGGAGATCGAGGATGTGCAGCGTGAGCGTGGCGCGATCAGCCGCGTGGTCGACCCACACCGTGCCGGGGGTCGAGGTGATGATCGTGGCCAGCACCGCGAGTCCGTGCGGATCGTGCAGGTCGAGCGGAATCTCGAGCAGCCCCGAGCGGATCGTGCGATCCCGAACGAGCCCGAGGATGATGCGACCGACCGCGATGTTCGAGCGCACGATATCGACGAAGACGACGGCCAGCAGGCTGATGGCGAGCCACGGCCTGTACAGGCGCGGCCGCAGGGGACGCAGCTTCGCCGCCCACAGGATGAGCCCCGCGGCGATCAGCGCGCCGAGCAGCCATTGCCCGGGCGCGGCCGTGTCGTTGAGCACGAGCCACATGGCCGCGAGCGCAATGCCGAGTACTGGCACCCTGCCCTTCATCGTCCCTCCCCTATGGCGAGCACGGTGTCGATGTAAATTTGCGGCGCGCGCAACGATGCCGCTGTGTCCTCCAGGAAGCCCATCGCGGGCCCCGCGGCCACGGTCAGCGCGATGCAGAGAAGCACCAGCATCGCTATGGGCCCCGCCTCGAGCGCGCGCAGGCGCGGCGTACTGCGCCCGGTCGCCGACCAGAAGAGGCGCATGCCGATACGTGTCAGCGCGATGAGGCTCGCGAGCCCGGCGGCGATCGTCACGCCCACCAGCATCCACGCGGCCGCGGCCCACGGCTCGCCCTGAGCCGCCTGTATCGCGGCGGAGAGGATCGCAAACTTCGCCACGAAGCCCGAAAGAGGCGGCGAGCCCGTGACGAGCAGCACGCAGAACGCGAACATGAGACCCATGAACGCCATCGCCGCGGGGATCGCGATGCCCACCTCGTCGTCTTCTCCATGCAGCGCGCCTGCGATCCGCACGCCGAACGGTATGTAGCCACCCGTGGGCACGGACAACGGCGTGGCCGGGACTGTCGCCGGTACTGTCGGTGTGCGCCACGCGCGCCCGGTCATGCCCGTGAGCATGAAGAAGGCGCTGGTCGCAAGCACCGAGCCGACGAGATAAAAGAGCGCCGGCGCCAGGAGCGCAGTGTGATCGAGGCCCAGGATCGTGAGCAGGAGGCCGGAGGAGACGATCACGGAATAGCCGACGACACGCGCGAGCTGCTGGGCGGCGAGCGTGCCGAAGATGCCGAAGCCCATGGTCGCGATCCCGATGTAGAACATCCCGCCGCGAAAGAGATCCGGCCGCAACAGCGCCGAGCCTTCGATATGCGCGAGCGCATTGGCGCTGCCGATCAGCGAGCCGAGACGCAACAGCGCGTAGACACCGACTTTCGTCAGTATCGCAAAGGCGGCGGCGACCGGCGGGCTCGCCGCGGCATAGGTGCCCGGCAGCCAGAAGTTGAGCGGCCAGCAGCCTGCCTTGGTGAGGAATGCGATGCCGAGAACGGCCGCGGCGGCATCGAAGAGTGCGCGGTCCTCGCCCGACAACGCCGCAGCTCTCGCGGGCAGGTCCGCCATGTTGAGAGTGCCGGTCACGCCGTAGATCAGCGACACGCCGATCAGGAAGAGCAACGACCCGACCAGGTTCACCACGATGTAGTGCAGGCCCATTTTCACACGCTGCGAGTTCGAGCCGTGCAGCAGCAGACCATAGGACGCGGCGAGCAGCACTTCGAAGAACACGAAGAGGTTGAACAGGTCGCCCGTCAGGAATGCACCGTTCACCCCCATCAGGAGCAGTTGCAGCAGCGCGTGAAAGTGCGGCCCGACCCGGTCCCAGTACGCGAGTGAATTGATGAACACCGCAAACCCGACGACCGCCGTGAGCGTCAGCATCAGTCCCGTCAGGCGATCGATCGCGAGCACGATGCCAAACGGCGCAGGCCACGCGCCGATCGCGTAGGCCCCGACGCCCTGCGACCAGATATCCGGAAACGCCTCTGTCGTGAGTGCCAGCAGCGCGATCGCCGCGACGAGCTGCACGGTGACCGACGTGCACGCAATCGCGATCCGCAGCGCGCGCGCGCGCTCGGCGAGCAGCAGGATCAGCGCCGCGGCGAGCAGCGGCAGGACGATCGGCACGACCGGAAGATGCCGGAACCAGGGGCTCATCAGGATTCCCGCCCGTCGACGTGGTCCGTGCCGGTGAGGCCACGGGCCGCAAGCAGCACGACGAGCAGGAGCGCGGTCGTCGCAAAGCCGATCACGATGGCGGTGAGCACGAGCGCCTGCGGCACGGGGTCTGCAAGGCCTGCAGGATCGACAGCCTGCAGACTGACGATCGGTGCCTTGCCGATCGCGAGCCGGCCCATGCCGAAAATGAAGAGATTGACCGCATAGGAGAGCAGCGCGAGACCGACGATCACCTGGAAGGTGCGCGGGCGCAGCAGCAGCCAGACGCCCGAGCCGGAGAGCACGCCGATCGCGATCGCAAAGAGGATCTCCATCGTCACGCCCCTCTCTGGCTGCGAAACGACTGGTGCGCGAGCGCGACGAGCATCAACAAGGTCGCGCCGACGACCACGAGGTACACGCCGAGATCGAAGAGCAGCACGCTCGCGACATGCACGTCGCCGACGACGGGCAGCGCCAGATCCGCGCTGATGCTCGTCAGAAACGGCTGACCGATCGCCCATGCAAGCACGCCGGCGCCGCCCGCGGCGAGCAGGCCGAGCGCGACCCAGTACTGCGGGTGGACCCGCATGCGCCACTCGACCCACAAGGCGCCGCCGACCATGTATTGCGTGATGAAGGCAGTGGCCATCACGAGCCCGCCGACGAATCCACCGCCCGGCGCGTCGTGTCCGCGCAGCAGCAGATAGACGGCGACGAGGCCGGCCATCGGCAGCAGGAGGCGCACCAGAACTGCCGGCACTGCCAGATCGCCTGCCGGCAGCTTCGCCTCCGGATCAAAGACATTCCGATTCCCGTGCGCGGGAGCCTCGCGTTGCGCCCGCGGCACCTCGATGCTCTCCAGCGCAGGCCGGAATCGCCGCAGTAGCGCGTACACCGTCAGCGCCACGATCGCGACGACCGTGATCTCGCCGAACGTATCGAAGCTGCGGAAATCGACGAGGATCACGTTGACGACGTTGCGCCCGCCCCCTTCGGGCAGGGCTCGCTCGACGAAGAAGTGCGCGATTCCCTGCGTCGGCGCACGGGTGAGCATCGCGAACGACAACGCCGCGAGCCCGCTGCCGACGCAAACCGCGACCAGAAAATCGCGCACTCGCCGGGCGCGCGCGCGGTAAGTGCGCCGGTCCGGGTCGTCGAGCTCGAGCCGCCGCGGCAACCAGCGCAGTCCGAGCAGCAGCAGCACGAGCGTGACCACTTCGACTGCGACTTGAGTCAGCGCAAGATCGGGCGCCGAGAACCACGCGAAGGTCAGACTGGTGAAGAGCCCCGCGCCTCCCAGCATGATCAAAGCCGCGAGCCGATGGAACTTCGCCTGCACGGCTGCTCCGACCGCACAGATGCAGCCCACCAACCAGGGCAGGACGTACACGGGGTCGAGCGGCGTCAGCGGCATGCTGCCACGCGACAGGCCGCCCGCGACGAGCGGAATGGCGGCGACGGCGAGCGCCAGGCAAACGATCAGGAGAATCTGCGGCTGCTGGCGTCGCGAGGAAGCGAAGCGCACCATGCGTTCGGCGATCCGGTGCAGCACGACAATCAGGATGTCGAACACGCGCCGGCCATCGAACGGCGCACGCAGCGGCGCAAGACCGGTCGCACGCTGGCCGTAGAAGTACCGCAGCAGGTAGAGGCCTACTCCGCCCACGAGCGCGATCACGCTCATCAGGACCGGTAGCGTGAATCCGTGCCAGACGACGAGGCTGTAGGCAGGTGTGGCGGACCCCAGGATCGATTGTACGGCGAGTGCGAGCGCCGGCCCGATCGTGCGCGCCGGCAGGATGCCGACCAGGAGACAGGTGAGCACCAGCAGCGCGCCCGGCAACAGCATCCAGCGGGTCGGCTCTTTCGGAGTGCGCGGCAGCCCGCGCGCAGGCGCGCCGAAGAACACCTGGTGCACGAGGCGCAGCGAGTACGCAACGCTGAAGATGCCCGCGAGTGTCGCGAGCGCTGGCAGGCCGACGCGCAGCAGCGGCTCGTCGCCGGCGAAAATCGCCTCGGCGAAGAACATTTCCTTCGAGAGAAAACCGTTGAGCAGCGGCACGCCGGCCATGGCGGCCGCGGCGACGGTGGCGATCGTCGCGGTAATTGGCATCGCGCGCGCGAGTCCGTTCAGACGTCGCAGGTCGCGTGTGCCTGCCTCGTGGTCGACGATGCCGGCCGCCATGAAGAGCGTCGCCTTGAAGGTCGCGTGGTTCATGATGTGGAAGACCGCGGCGACGAGCGCAAGCGGGCTGTTCATGCCGAGGAGCAACGTGATGAGCCCCAGGTGGCTGACGGTGGAGTACGCGAGCACGCCCTTCATGTCGCGCTGAAAGAGCGCTGCGGCCGCGCCGAGCAGCAGCGACGCGAGCCCCGCGCCGCAGACGAGCGCGAACCAGAGATCGGTGCCCGCGAGCACGGGCCAGAGTCGCGCCAGCAGGAACACGCCTGCCTTGACCAGAGTCGCGGAGTGCAGGTATGCGGACACGGGCGTCGGCGCCGCCATCGCGTGCGGCAGCCAGAAATGGAACGGGAACTGCGCGCTCTTCGTCAGCGCCCCGAGCAGGATCAGCCCGAGCATGACCGGATACCAGGGGTGCGCACGGACCGTGTCGCCGGCCGCGAGCACTCTATCGAGGTCGTAGCTGCCCGCGATCGTGCCGAGCATGATGACGCCGGCGAGCAGGCAGAATCCGCCCGTTGCTGTCACGGTGAGCGCCATGCGCGCGCCCTGGCGCGCCTCCGCGCGGTGGTACCAGTACGCGATCAGCATGAACGAGCTGAAACTGGTCAGCTCCCAGAACACCACGAGCTGGATCAGATTGCCGGACAGCACGATGCCGAGCATCGAGCCCATGAAGGCGAGCAGGAACGAGAAAAAGCGCGGCGCCGGATCCTGCGGCGACAGGTAGTAGCGCGCGTAAATCACGACGAGTGTGCCCATCAGCGTCACGAGCAGCGTGAAGAGCCAGGCGAACCCGTCGAGCCTCAGACTGAAGGCGAGGCCTGCCTGAGGCAGCCAGGGCAACACGAAGTGCAGCACGGCGCCGCTTGCCACCCGGTCGTAGAGACCGAGGGTGAGCAGCGTGCACGCGAGCGCGATCCCGCCCGCGAGCCACGACTCGGCATTGCGGGCATTCGAGGGCAGGAACGCGGCGCACAGGCTGCCAAGGAACGGCAGCAGGACGATCAGCGCGAGCGACGGAGAATGCTCCATGTCGCGCGCACTTTTAGCACACGTCAGGTCATGAAGCCGAGATCACGCTGCGTGAAATTGTCGATGCCGGGCGCGATGCGCGCAAGATCCGCATCGAGCACGCCGAACCAGCGCGCAAGCGTCGCTGCATACTGGTCGGAGGACGTCGTCGGAATGAAGCGCCCGCCGCCGACATCGTCGGCGCCATCCGCTGCGAGGGTCGCTCCGAGGCGCAGCACCGGATAGCTGCCGTAGACACTCTTGCCACGCACCGCGCCACCGACGACGAACTGCACGCCACCCCAGGCGTGATCGGTGCCATCACCGTTCGACGTCAGGGTGCGCCCGAAGTCCGACTGGGTGAATGCGGTGACACTCTGCGCAATGCCCATCTCGACCGTTGCGCGATAGAACGCATCGAGGCACGCGCTCACATTCGCGAGCAATCCCGGCTGATCCTGCGCCTGATCGTCGTGGGAATCGAAGCCGCCTGTGGCGACGAAAAAGATCTGGCGCGACGCCTGCAACGTGCCCCGCACCGCGATCATCTCGGCGACGGTCTTCAATTGCGTGCCCAGTGGCGATTGCGGAAAGGGCGTCGCGAACGGCACCGTATTCGGTGCTCGCACGGTCGCGAGCGCCGCATTGACTGCCTGGGCGGAATCGAGCGCGCGTTGCTGCACCCCCGAATACGCACGCTCGTAAATGGTGTCGTAGGCGGCGCGCGCGACCGTCTCGAAACCGCTCTTGCGCGCGACGGAAAGCGCATCGGTGCCGTCGAGGCCAAAGAACTCGACCGGCCCCGTCGGGCCGATGACGTAGGAACCCGCGCTCTCCCCGGCCTGAAAGAGCGTCTGCCCCGACAGCGACACATTGAGCGGAATCGCCGGTCCGGTCTGTGTGCCGAGCGCATCGGAGATGCGCCCGGCCCAGCCGGTACTCGCCTGCGCGCGCCCGCGCAGCGAGTGCCACTGATCCTGCTGATCGTTGTGGGAGAAGAGCTGCGGGGGCAGCGGCACGGAGCGTGCCTGATACTGCGCGAGCGAAGTGGACGTGATGAGCGGTCCCACGTTCGCGACGAGGGCACAGGCTGCGTCCTGCTCGAAGAGTGCCGCGATTTCCGGCATCGATGGATGCAGGCCGATCGCGGCGCCGTTCGGCAGCGGCGCGACCGGCGTGATCGGCAGAAGGCTCGCCTGGTCGACGGCGAGATTCTGGCGTGCGAGCTGGTAGGCCTGGTACTCGGCCGCGCTGCGCGGCACGATCATATTCCACGAATCGTTGCCGCCGAAGAGGAACACGCACACCAGCGCCTTGTAGTCGGCGAACCGTGCGTACGCATTGACGGCCTGCGCGTACACGGCATCCGGCAGCCGGCCGAAGGCATAAGCCATCCCGCCCGCAGCCGCGAGTTTCAGGAGCTGGCGACGCTTCACGAAGAGTTTGCGGTTCATGGGGAGCCCCTCAGCGCTGCGCTGCGAACTCGGGCGAGCTCGCGATGAGATACAACGCCTCGGCGACCTTGAGTCCACCGAGGTTGGCCGGCGCACGCTCGATCGCGGCGCGGGCCTGTGACTCGAGCGTGCCGGAGATCTCTCCACCGAGCAGCTTGCCCGCAATGCGTGTCACCAGGGCCGCCGGGTCGTTGGCGAGCGCCATTTCAGCGCTCACATCGATGAACACGAGATCGGGGCGAACTTCGGGCCGCACGGCCGGACAACCGGTGACCGGCGCCGAGGTGTAGCAGAAGGTCTGGACGAAGAAGTAATTCGTGAGCAGCGTCGCGAGATACTCGGTCGTGATCTGCATCTCGGGCGCGATGAGATCCCGATCGGCCACTTCGCCAGGTGGCGCGTAGAAGGGACTGAAGAAATTAAACACGGAGGGCGCCTGCAGCGGCCCCTGCCCCGCCACGGCCGCGGGACTTTGCACGTTGTAGCGTCCGCTCTGCGAGCGAGCGCCGTACGCGCGCCAGAGCTGGGTGACGCGCAGCAACGGCTCCTTCAGCTTGCCCGCAGTCGATGCATCCGGCGCGTTGCGCGCTTCCGCGTCGAGCAACACGGCCCGCACCACGGCAGCAAGATTGCCCCTGCGCCCCGTTCCGTCGTTGTTGAACGCCTGCGCGACGCGCCGGACATAGGCCGGTGAGGGATTGCTCGTCACCAGTCGCTGGATGAGCTGCCTCGAAATGAAGGGCGCGACGTTCGGATGATGGAAGATGTTGTCGAGCGCGCCGTCGAGATCCCGCGCGGGGTCGGCAGGATTGCGCGCCGGAATTTCGGCGAGCGCGGCACCCGCATAACTCAGCAGCTTCTTCGCCCCGGTGTCGTGCTGCACGGCATAGGCTTGCATCGGCTGCACCTGGTTCTGCAGCGACGGGCGCGCCTGGCCAAAACTCGCGGCGCCCGCCCAGTTCCAGCCCGTGTAGACGTGCGCAAACCCCTCGATGACGGATTGATCGTAAACGGGAACCGTCTGCCCCTGCGGATCCGTGGCGGGCGTGCCATCGACGTTGAGCTGCACGAGTCCGATGGTGAACAGCTGCATCAGCTCGCGTGCATAGTTCTCGTCGGGGCGGATGTTGCGTGCGGCATCGGGCTTCTGGTTGCCGAGCATCGAGAGGTAGACGCCCATCGCCGGATGCAGTGTCACGTCCTCCATGAGCTGGCGAAAATCACCGAATGCGTCGCGGGCGAGCAGGTCGTAGTAGTCGGCGAGCGCATACGGGGCGTTCTGCAGCGCGCTCTGCTGCGAGACCACCATGATCTCGGAAAGCGCGAAGGCCACGCGTTGCCGGAGCTGGTCCGGACCTTCGACGACATTGCGAAACCAGATATCGACGCGATCGTTGTTCAGGCGGCCGATGTTCTGCACGGGCTGGGGCAACGTGGCGTACACCACCTGCACGTGCGGCAGCTGAAGCGACGCGGGTATTTGCAGCTGTTCATCGATCCAGCGTGCGTAGGCGTTGCTCGCATCGCCGAGCGACTGCAGACGCTGGGCCTCGGCCTCGGTCGCGCCGAAAGTCGCCTGATTCAGGAATGCGAAGGCTTCTGCCTTGCTGACGCCCGCCGGTGGGGGCGGTGGGGGTGGTGGAGGGTTGTCGCCCCCTGAACTGCCTGAGCCGCCACAGGCGGTGGCGAGCAGGCCGGCCGCCATGGCCAGCGCGAGCCGCAGCCGCGATCCGTGCAACAACGAGCCCATGGCATTCTCCCTGCGAACGAGTCGTCCGGACCTCTCAAAACGGACTATGGGCGTCGCGGTTGACACGCGTCCAGCTGTCGCCAGAGACCGTCAGCAGACCCTTCGAAATGAGACTGCCGCCGAGCGCGCAGAAATAGAGGTAGCCACGGAGATCTCCGAAACGGGCGATCGCAGCCCGGACCTTGCGCTCATCCTGCGTGCCGAGCAGCGCGCGCAGGTTGCGATCCGCACCGACATCGCCCGGCGGAAACACGTCGAGCCGGCCGCAACCACGCAGCAGGACGAGCCCCGCAGTCCAGGGACCCACGCCCTTGAGCGCCGTGAGATGGGCAATCGCGGCGGGCGTTGCCAGCGACTCGAGCTGCTCTTCGTGCAACTCGCCACGCGCGATCGCCGCCGCCACCGTCTGCAAAGTGCCTGCCTTCTGCGCCGAGAGCCCGCAGGCGCGCAGCGCGGCCGGCCGTGCCAAAGCGATCGCCGCGGCAGCTGGAAACGCGCGATGGTGTTCACCGCCATGCTCCACCGACGCACCGAACTGCTCGACCAGGCGCCCGACCACCGCCACGCCGGCGTCGAGGCTCACCTGCTGGAACGGAACGACACTCGCAAACGCCTCGAAGAGGCTCGCGAAACGCGGGGGACGCAGGCCGCGCAGCGCGTGCGCTGCGGCCCTGATTGCCGGCTCGCCTGCTGCCCGCGCTTGCAACGGCGCGGGATCGATGTCGAGACCCAGCAGACGACGCAGCGCGCGCGCGACTTCACGGCGCACCGCGACGTTTCCCCTGGCGCCACGTACGAGCAAACGCAGGTCTGGCGCGTCGACGCTGCCGCGATCGACGACCTCGGCCAGCGCAAGGCCGCGGGACGTCTCGAACACCCGTCGATAGCGACCCTCCGTCCACACATCGACCCGGTTCGTCGGCCGGCGCTGCAACACCCGCACGGTCGCCTCGAGGTCAAACGGCCCGCGCGTCGCGAGCTTCATCGCTGCGACCGGCTGATCCTCGCCGTGAGAAAATCGCCCAGCACCTTTGCGCTGTTGTGCTCGACGTCGTGTGCGCTGTAGAGCAGCGTGACATTGCCGCGTCGCGCGGCGGACATCAGGGTTGCCCACGTCTCCGGATGCACCGCGAGCTCCTCGCGGTAGCGGCGGCGAAATTCCTGCCAGCGCTCGACGCGGTGCCCGTACCACTGCCGCAGCGCTGCGCTCGGCGCGACATCCTTCAGCCAGGCATCTGCAGCGAGAGCCTCCTTCTTCATGCCCCGGGGCCACAGGCGCTCGACCAGAAAGCGGCGTCCGTCGCCGCGCGCGGGGTCCTCGTAGACACGTTTGGCGCGAATCATGTGGACTCCTCTCTGCCTTCAAGCACCCTGTTGACTCTGTCCCAGTCGACCAGTTCGTCGAGAAACGTGCGCAGCCAGGCGCCGCGGCGGTTCTGATGGTCGAGATAGTAAGCATGTTCCCACAAGTCGACCGCGAGCAGCACGATGTGACCCCGCACGAGCGGGGAATCACCTGCGCCCGTCGTGAGCAGCCGGATGCGATCGCCCTTCCAGGTGAGCCAGAGCCAGCCGTTGCCGAACAGGGTGGCCGCTACGCCATGAAACCGGCGTACGAAGCGCTCGTGGCTGCCGAAACGCTGGCGAAGGCAATCGCCGATGGCCCCGTACGCCGCTCCACCGCCACCCGCGCGCATCGACTGCCAGAAACAGGCGTGGTTCCAGGCTTCCGCCGCGTGGCGATAAAGAGTGCGCAAGCGCGGCGCGCGGCTCGCGCTGCAGACGAGCTCCCCGAGCGTCAGATGGTCAAGACCCGCGCGCTGCGCGAGCAGCGCAGTCCGCTCGAAGTGATCGAGGTGATGGCGCGTGAAATGAAACGACAAAGCGTCCTGCGACATGGCCGGTTCAAGATCATCGAATCCGAACGGCAGCTGCGGAAGCAAAAGACCCATGAAAACTCCGACCCATTCAGGCATCGAACGTTCCGCGCTTCCGCCAGGCGCACGCGCATTACATCATTGCAATGCGCGCTGCACGGCCGGGTGCACGATGCGACCGCCGGTGACATTCACGCCCTCGCGCAAGCCCGGATCGCGCGCAGCGGCGTCCTGCCAGCCGTGCGCTGCGAGCTGGTGTACATAGGGCACCGTCACGTTGTTCAGCGCGAAAGTCGACGTGCGTGGCACCGCACCGGGCATGTTCGTCACGCAATAATGGATCACGCCTTCTTCGACGTAGGTCGGGTTGGCGTGCGAGGTCGGCCGGCTCGTCTCGAGGCAGCCGCCCTGATCGATCGCGATATCGACCGCGACCGCGCCCGCTCCCATCCGCCGCAGCATCGCGCGGGTGACGACCCGCGGCGCCGCGGCGCCGGGAATCAGCACGGCGCCGATCAGCAGGTCCGCGCCGTCGAGCGCTGCATCGATCGCCTGTGGCGAGGAAAACAGCACGCGCGCGCGCCCGGCGAAGAGCTGATCGAGTTCGCGCAGGCGCGGCACGGAACGCTCGAAGATCGTGACATCGGCGCGCAGGCCCACGGCCATTTCGGCCGCGTGACTGCCCGATACGCCGCCCCCGATCACGACCACGCGCGCCGGCGCAACACCGGGAACCCCGCTGAGCAACACGCCCCGGCCGCCGAACGTCTTCGTGCAATATTGCGCGCCGACCTGCACCGACATGCGCCCCGCGACTTCGCTCATCGGCGTGAGCAGCGGCAGCGAGCCATCCGCACCGACAACCGTTTCATAGGCGATCGCCGTACAACCGGAGGCCATCAACGCCTCCGCCTGTGCACGATCGGCGGCGAGGTGCAGATACGTGAAGAGCACCTGGTCACGCGTCAGGCGCCGGCACTCCTCCGGCTGTGGCTCCTTCACTTTGACGATCAGCTCTGCGCTGCGGAAGGTTTCCCCGGCATCCGCCGCGACCCGCGCGCCCGCGGCAGCATAGTCCTGATCGGTGAAGCCGATCGCGCTGCCGGCGCCCGTTTCCACCGTGATTTCGTGCCCGGCCGCCGCGAGCCCCCTGACCGCCTCGGGGACGAGCCCGACGCGGTACTCGTGATTCTTGATCTCGCGCGGCACACCGATCTTCATGGCCCGGCTCCCCTCGGGATGTGGAGCGGCATTCTGGATCCGGAGGCGTCGCAGGCGCTGCCATTTACAGGACAAACGACCGCGCCCTGCGCAATAATCTTGCGCATGGACAGCGTTGATCGGCGGCTTCTTGCAGCGTTACAGCGCGACGGGCGGGCGACCAACGCGGCGCTGGCCGCTCATCTCGGCCTGTCGGAATCCGCCTGCCTGCGCCGCACGCGCCGCCTCGAGGAAGCGGGCGTCATCCGGGGCTACGGCGCCCGCATCGACGCGGGCGCAGTGGGCCTCACGGTGCGCGTGCTCGTGCGCATCACGCTCAAGAGCCAGACCGACCGCGATTTCAACGCGTTCGAGCGTGCAGTGCAGGCGGTGCCCAACGTGCTCGACTGCTTCCTCACGACAGGGCAATGGGACTACGAACTGATCGCGATCGCCCGCGATGCAGCCGACCTCGAGCGGCTGCACAGCACGGTGCTCACGAAACTGCCGGGAGTGGCGCGCGTGGAGTCGAGCTTCGTCCTGCGCCACGTGGTTCGGCAGGTGCCGCTGCCGCTGGATCGCTGAGTTCGCGCGTG
>Ga0138256_10001792_pt1 | contig 23137 bp, 19 predicted proteins | sample KNB2016incub_MG_FD_105486 | JGI IMG/M metagenome (GOLD analysis project Ga0138256, IMG submission 105486) | Active sludge microbial communities from wastewater in Klosterneuburg, Austria - KNB2014incub_MG | ecosystem: Engineered > WWTP > Activated sludge > Unclassified | place: Austria... | reverse complement strand
ATCGGCACGTGCACCGGCACGTGCACCGGAAGCCGCCGCTCCGTGACGACCACCCGTACCGCATAGCCCACCCGGGCGACCGCGTCGGCGACCGTCGCCCCGTCGAGCACGCCGGCGTGCTCGATGACCGCCTGGCCGATCGACACGTCGGCACGGTCGATACCGGCCACGCCGGCCAGCGAGGTGTACACGGCGCGGGCGCAGTGCACGCTGCGCATGCCATCGATGTAGATCGTGGAGATCATGGCTGAACAACATACTCGCACTCCCGCGAACGATCCGGTAAGGCGAGATTGTGTGCATGAAAACAGCCTTCCTGGGACTCGGGGCCATCGGGACCCCCATGGCACGACACGTGGCGGCGAAATCGTCGCTCACGGTGTGGAACCGCACCGCCGAAACGGCCGCGACGTTTGCCGCTGCCACCGGCGCGAGCGCTGAGCCGACGCCAGCAGCGGCCGCCACGGGCGCGGAGGTCGTGCTGACCTGCCTCCCCACCTCGCGAGAGGTCGAATCGCTGCTCGACGGCCCGACCGGACTTCTGGCCGGGATGGCCGCCGGAACGCTCCTGATCGATTGCACGTCTGGCGATCCGCAATCGTCGCGGCGCATCGCGGCGCGTCTCGGCGAGCGCGGGATTGCCTTCATCGACGCCCCCGTGAGTGGTGGCGTGTCCGGTGCCGAAGCCGGGACGCTGACCGTCATGTGCGGCGGCGACGAGGTCACCTTCGCCCGCGCACGCCCCGTGCTCGAGTTCTTCGGACGCAAGATCGTGCTCGTCGGCCCCACGGGAGCGGGCGACGCCCTCAAGGCGGTGAACAACGCCCTGCTCGCCGTACACATCTGGTCCGCTGCCGAGGGGTTGGCGGCACTCGCCAAGGCCGGGGTGAAGCCATCGGCGGCGCTGGACGTGATCAATGCGTCGAGCGGTCGCTCCAATACCTCTGAGAACCTCATTCCGCAGCGGGTCGTGACCCGGGCATTTCCGCAGACCTTTCGCCTGGCGCTGCTGGAGAAGGACGTCGCAATTGCTGCGGAGTTCATCCGCGACCAGCGCGTCGCGTCACCGGTCATCCAGCAAGTGGCGGAGCTCTTTCGCCTGGCCCGCCACGAACTCGGCGAAACAGCCGACCACGTCGAGGCGGTGCGTCTGGTCGAAGAATGGTCCGCAACAGTGATCAGCGACTGAACAGCAACCGATCCACAACCGATCCACAACCGATCCATAACCGGTTCACGACCGGCTCGCCCCGTGGCGGGTACACACCTCCCGCCGCCTTGTCCCCCTCCGACTTCCCGTCGTCCCGACCTCATGCGCGACCTCATGCCTGACACCGTGCCAGCCACCGCGCCCGACTCCCTCCGGTCGGTCGCCGAGATTCGCGCGCAGTTTCCTGCGCTCGCCCGCAGGGAACAGGGACTCCCCGTGGCATTCTTCGACGGGCCAGGCGGGACACAGGTGCCGATCGAGGTGGTGAAGGCCATGAGCGACTACCTGCTCCACCACAACGCCAATACGCATTGGGACTATCCCACGTCGCACGAGACGGACGCGCAACTCAACGCCGCCCGGGTCGCGGTGGCCGACCTGCTCAACGCCGCTCCCGACGAGGTGTCGTTCGGCAACAACATGACGACCATCACCTTTCACGTGGCGCACGCGTTAGGCAGGCAGTGGGCCGCGGGCGACGAGGTGATCGTCACGGAACTGGACCACCACGCCAACGTGGCCCCGTGGCGCCACATGGCCAAGGATCGCGGCATGGTCGTTCGCACCGTGCGCATGGACCCGCGCAGCGGCACCCTCGACTGGGACGACCTGCGGCGTGCCTTCACGTCCCGCACTCGGCTGCTCGCCATCGGGGCGGCGTCGAATGCACTGGGAACCGTGGTCGACGTGGCCGCCGCGACCCGACTGGCGCACGACGCCGGCGCCCTGAGCTTCGTCGATGCCGTGCACTACGCCGCCCATGGAGTGATCGACGTGAAGGCGTGGGACTGCGACTTCCTCGCCTGCTCGCCGTACAAGTTCTACGGCCCCCACGCCGGTGTCCTGTACGGCCGTCGCGCCCTGGTCGAGCGCCTCGACCTCGCCAAGCTCGAACCGGCCCCCGACGAATCGCCAGAACGACTGGAGACCGGGACGCAGAACCACGAGGGAATCGTGGGCGTGGGCGCGGCCGTGGACTTTCTCGCGTCGCTCGACTCGACGAGCGGTGCCGCCAGCAGGCGTGAGCGGCTCACGCGGGCCCTGGCCGGACTGCACGCCCGCGGCGACGCCCTCGTCGCTCGACTGTGGAACGGGCTCGCGGCGATCGACGGCGTCACCCTCTACGGCACGACGCCCGGCGCCGGACCGCGAACGCCGACCGTGATCTTCACCGTGGCCGGCTGGACATCCACCGAGGTTGCGCGCGCCCTCGTACCACACGGCATCTACGCCTCCAATGGCGATTTTTACGCCGTGACGGTGCTGGAGCGCCTCGGTCAGCTTGCCGACGGCGTCGTCCGCGCCGGCTGCGCCTGCTATACCACGAACGAGGAGGTCGATCGCCTTGTCGCCGCTGTCGCGATCATCGCCGCGCAGCACACGCCCGCGGACAGATAGTCGCCCGCGCGCTGCGTGCGGCGCACGCGATAGGCTCCTGCGATAGGCTCCTGCCATCGGCTCCTGCTGCCCGCGCATCCCGCACACCGCACGGCGCAGCCGGGCACGGGACGACGTCAGGGGCGAGGCTATATTCTCCCGGCCATGAATCTCCGTCGCGCGCACCTCGAATCGCTCCCGCGCCCCGAACGCCCATCGTGCGTCACGGGGCGCGCGGTGCTGGTGGTGGCTGCGCTGATGGCGGCTGCGCTGGTCGTGACCGCGTTGTCTGCATGCGTCGGGTCGCGCAACGCACGAACCGACCTTCCCGCAGCGTCGTTCCTTGTCTCAGCCGGCGACTCCACGTTCTGGGTCGAGAGTGATAGCGCCGGACTGCGGGTGCGGCGTTCGCCCATGCTCCTGACGGAACACGGCGGTCGATTCTACGAGCTCTACCTGACGGATGTCGATCTGTCGTACATCGACGCGGTGATCCTCGGCCAGCGGGTCTGGAGACGTGACGTGGCCACCGGCGATTCGCTGCTGCTGTTGGACGACAGCGTGCTCGTCGCGCTGGCGGCCGACTACGCCGCCCGTCACCCGAACGACCTGCCGCTCGCCCCAGACGAGGAGGCTGCCGAAGAGCCGTCGACGCACGCCACCACCGACACCGAACTGCTCGACGTCGCCGGCCCATTCCTGATGATCGAGCAACACGTCGACATCGACGTGCTCGGCGAGCGCGATCAGCACGTCACCCGCCGCGGCGTCCTCGATGCGCGAGACGGGCACGCAGTCTCGCTCGATGAGCTGATCGGCAAGCAGAAGGCCGGCGATGTCTTCCGCGAGGGGAATCGGCTGTTGGCGGCGGCCATCGACTCCATTCGGCGTACCAGCGATGAGCGCGCCCGCCGCGCTGCGACGGCGCTCGCGGGTTTCACGTTCGACTCCCTGTCGTTTTCGCTCGTCGAAGTGGACGGGGCGCCTGCGGTGGCATTCGTGGTGCCCGGGCGAGGACCGCGTGCCGGAGGCTACGCGCTCCCCCTTCCGCCGATCTCGATCGAGGCCGGGTCGTGGTGGGATGCGGTCCGTGACGGGATTCCGGTCGCCACCGATTCCGACGGTCGAGCGCTCGTGTGGCGAGGGACGGGATACGACGTGGTTGCCCGCGAGGACTCGACGGGAGAGTCAGCCGCCCTTGCCCTTCGGCGTGAGCACAGCGAGTGGACGGTGGCGCGGGTCCCTGTCCCCGTGCGGCGCGTGCATCGCCTCGACCTCCCGGGCGCGGCCGCGACCATGGTCCCGGCCCTTCGACGGGCATTCGACGAGGCAGCACTCTACTCCGGTGAGGTGCGCACCGCCTCGCGCCGATCGCAGCGCACCTCCACCGTGCGATGGGTCTCGGGCTCTCGGGATCGCCGTGTCTCCTGACTCGGCAGCAGCGCTCGTCGCGCGGACTTGGCAGCGCGTGATCCTCGAGAAGGCGACGTTGCCGTCACCTGGGGGAGCTGCAGCCACTCGTCGATGCCGAAGCGAGCCGCCGTGCGCCGAATCGCCTCTCTTCGGGCCTCGGCACCCTCTTCCCCTTGTTGCGCGAACGTCGATCGACGTTCTTGCATGCAGCGGACTGACCGAATTGTTCGGCTGCGTCGTGCCGCGCGAGCGCCGTCTCCGTATGGAGACGGCGGTGCACCGGGAGATTGGAATGACGAAGAGATTCTCGCTCGATGAGGCGAACCGGATGTTGCCGCTGGTGTCGCGCATCGTTCGTGACATCCTTGAGCATTACCGGGAGTGGCAGCGCACCGTCGAGGCGTTCGAGATCGCTGCGACGCTCAGTCGATCGGAGAAGCCGACGCCCGAGGCGGAAACGCTGCAGCACGAGGCGCAGGTGCTGGCGCGCGACATTCAGGCATTCGTGGGCGAACTGTCGCGCCTCGAACTCGAATTCAAGGGATTCGAACTCGGACTGGTCGACTTCCCCGCAGAGTGTGAGGGGCGCAACATCAGCTGGTGCTGGAAGCACGGTGAGGCGACCGTGTCGCACTGGCACGATGCCGACGCCGGGTACTCAAGCCGACAGCCGGTTGAGGCGATCCTCGATCCCACCGGTGCCCACCATGACTAACGCGATCGCGCGGGACTGATGACCAATTTTCGTTCGGCCGACGGCCTCGACTGGACCGTGGCGGTGGAGTCGCCCAGCCACTCCAGCGCCATGATTGTCTTTGTGCATCCCAGCGCCACCTCGCGCCTCAACCGTTATGCGTGGCTCAATGCGCGCGGGCCGAAGGTGAACGACCCACGCGCCCGGTTGCAGCCCGAGAGCGTCCTGGCTGGCCTGACCGAGCGGGACCTCGCGCGCCTCTTTCGACGCTCGTACCCGATCCAGAACAACCGGTCGGCCTACATCGCGTCGTAGGACCCTGCGACCTACCGACGCGCTGGCGACTATTGGTGCGCCGGTTCGTTGCTCTCCTCGTCGGCGTCCCGGAACGGGACGTTGATCTCCATGCCGTCCCGCGCGATGGTCGTCTTCGGGAAGACACTCCGGGCTTCGCGCTCCAGGTCACTGACGTCGCGCGTGTAGCGCGCCGAGAGGTGCGTCAGGATCAGGCGCAACACACCGGCCTCGCGGGCGATGGTCGCCGCCTCTCGCGCGGTGGAGTGCCCGGTATCGATCGCCCGTTCGGCCTCTTCGTCACCAAAGGTCGACTCGTGCACGAGGAGATCGGCATCGTGGGCGGCGATCCGCGTTGCGGCGCAGGGGCGGGTGTCGCCGGTCAGCACGATACGACGTCCGGGGCGGCTGACTCCCACCAGCTCTTCCGGGCGTACCTCCCGGCCGTCTGACAGCACGACGGGCTCGCCCTTGTGGATCTTCCCCCACATCGGGCCTTCGGGAATGCCAAGCTCTCGCGCCCGCTCGGGGTTGAATCGACCGCGTCGAATGTCCTCGACGAGCGCCCACCCGAGGGCGCTGGCCCCACGATGGTCGGCCGCAATCGCCTGCACCTCGTACTCCTTGCGGCGTACGACGTCTCCCGCTGCCAACTCGACGACTTCCAGCGGATACGGCAGGTTGTCGGCGCCGACCACCTCGCACTTCTTCATGGCGCGGAGCGCTCCGCGCGGTCCCCAGCAGCGCAACGGTTCCGTGCGTCCCTGGAGCGCCATCGTGCGCAGCAGTCCGATGATGCCGAGGAAGTGATCTGTATGGAAATGGGAGAAGAAGATGTCACCGACGTTGAACGAGACGCCGTATCGCATCATTTGCCGCTGCGTGCCTTCGCCGCAGTCGAAGAGCAGCGTCTCCCCTTCACGGACGAGGGCAATGGACGACACCCCCCGTTCCACGGTGGGGCGGGAGGCAGACGTTCCGAGGAAGCGCAGGGATAAGGGCATGGGAGGCAGAATATAGCCGCTGAGGTCGGCGTTGGACGCGTAGTCCGCGATCCCGGCGATACACGACTGATATCAGGAGCCGTGGCGGAGTGTGATCTAGCTCGCTGAGGTTGCCATGCGTGCGCCCCAACATGAAGCGCACGCTGCCGCGCCACGAGCCAACTCTGCAGCCCTGCGCCTACGTCCGGGATTGTCGGGCAGGTGAGGAATGGCCGAGTTTGCTTGATTTCGAAGGCACAGCGGTGCGAATCATTGAACGGCGTGTTCGCAGTCGCGCACGTGCCAGCACCGGTTCCATAGCAAGTGCTACTGCAAGTGCTACTGCAAGTGCTACTGAAGGTGCAGGTGCAAGCGATGGGGAGCAGGCTCGGCTGCCGCGCCGAGGATGGATATCGAATGAGCGGCTAACGCAGGATCGCTGGAGAGGGAGGAGAACATGAGTGGGAAAAGCAAGCGGGGCTTTGCGTCGATGGACCCGGAGCGTCAGCGTGAGATCGCCAGCAAGGGCGGTCGCGCCGCGCACGCAAAGGGAACGGCGCACGAGTGGTCGCGCGACGAGGCACGCAATGCCGGTCGCAAGGGTGGGGAAGTTGTCAGTCGTGATCGCGCCCACATGGCGGCCATCGGTCGCGAGGGTGGAGAGGCGCGCGGGCGCTCGACGGCACGGTCGCGTCAGGCGTCCAACTTCGCCGATCGCGAGTCGCGCGTCTCGGTCACGCGGGAAGGCATGCCCGCGCCGCAGGCGGCTGGGGAGCGTCAGGGAACCACGCCTCCGCGTGACGAAGCAACACGTTAGGCAGGGAACGGAAGGTCCGGCTGGCGGCGCTCGGTCGAGCGCACCCACCGTTCGATGTATTGCTCAGCGTCCCACTTGTCCCTGGCCCGCTTGATCGACATGGGCCGGATCACTCCCATTACGGGACGGTTGTAGAACGGGCGGTCGAACTTTCCAAAGCACCACTGGATTCCGCCGTAGCTGGAGGGATCGCGGCCATCGAGGCCGTACTTGTTGTTGAGGTGTACGAGCCACGCCAGCGCATCGGCGTAGTGCGCGCTCCAGAGGATGAGCGTCTTGCCCCAGAGCATGCGCACCACGTTATGCATCACGCCGGTAAGCAGTAACTCGCGCTGGGCGGCATTCCACAATTCGTCGTGGGTATCGGCGCGCTCGAACTCTTCGAGCGTGTAGGTGGCCTCACGGGCATCGTCGGCGTGGCTCGCCATCGCCTTGTGCACCCAGTCGGGGAGGGCAGCAAGCGTCCCGAAGTTCGGGTTGCGAAGGCAGAAGTTGAGCGACAGCTCCCGCCACGTCACCAGCTCGTCGATGAACTTCTGCGCCTCGGCCGCGTGCGGCGAGGCGAGGGCGGCGCGTGCCACCTCGGCCGGCGAGATCTGGCCGAAGTGCAGGTACGGGGAGAGTCGGCTCGTCCCCTCGTCATCATTGGGGTCCGAGCGGCGCCTGGTGTAGTCTGCCAGCGCCCCCTCGCAGAACATGGCGAGTCGCGCGCGGGCGGCCGGGAGGCCGCTCGCCAGCGCGACCGGCGCGACCGCGTGGTCGATCTCGCACCGCGCGATCTCGGAGGCGATGTCGATGCGCGTCAGGTCGAGCGTGTCGACCGCCAGCGTGTCGCGCAGCGACGCCGCCAGCGTGGGCGTCACTGTGCGTCGCGGTCCCTGCATGGCGACGGGTTCCAGCGCCAGCGAGAGGAGCTTGTGCAGCTTGGGGCGAATCGTACGTGCGGCGTACTCTTCCTTCTCGAACGCGCCCGACGGGACCACGCCGTGCGACTCGATTGCCACGACCCGGCAGTTCACGCGCTCGCCGAGGCGCTGCGTACGCTGGGCGATGCCGCAGGTCGGGTACAGGTCGGTCACCACGAGGGCGGCGCGAGCGGCCAGCCGATCCACGACCCGTCGGTCGTCATCGCGGCGCCGGCGGAGGACGAACTGATAGAACAGCCCCATCGCCTCGGCACGACGCGCCAACTCACGGGCGTTGTGAAGGATGAAGCTGTGGATGCGGTCGTTCGCGTGCTCGTACGTGGGGTCGAGTCCCTGGTGGATCACCAGCGGCTTATTCAGCCGGTCCGCCTCGAGAATGGCGAAGCGGAGTGCCCAGTTCTCCTCGAATCGGTGGGTACTCTGCATCCAATAGAGGACGTATTCTCCCTCCGGCTGCGTTCGTTTTTCGTTGATCCGCGCACCGCGAAGCGACAGCTGGTCGCGCACGAACTGACTGATGAGAAGGTGCGGCTGGGAACCCATTTCGCCCCGCTTGGGTATGTATGGCGAGCGCTGGTTCCGGATTCAGGGACCAACACCGAAGTAGTGTGACGCATGCCTGACGCATGCCTGACGCAAGCCTGACGAATGCGTCGCTTGCCTGTAGTCAACGAAGGCTCAAGTTGTCGTTGTTCCAGAGGTTAGCTGCGGTCGGCTTGACTTCCCCACGGCGTCGGCTAGGTTTCCCCGCCGACACCTCCCGCCAGCGCGGGTCGGTGTGTTGCGCCGGAGTGCGACCGTCGTCAACTAGGTGGCGCGATTCTGGCAGTCAGGGGCTGTAGCTCAGCTGGGAGAGCGCTGCAATCGCACTGCAGAGGTCAGGGGTTCGATCCCCCTCAGCTCCACTGGTGTCGGCCCAAGGCCGGTACCCGCAGGTACTGAAGAAACTGGATGCTCCGGCGCGCGAGGCGTTGCCGTTGAAGGGGTTGAAAAAGCAGGAATCGCAGGGCCGGTGGGAGTCGTATCGCGGTTGACCCACCGTGGGGTATGTGCCAGCCGTTGTCCGGTAGGACGGAGAGTTCCAATGGCAGCGAGCTTGGCTATCCCCGTGGGGGTCCGCCGCAGCAGGATTCAGGGTCGCCGACGCGTTCGGCGGCCCTTTCTCGTTGCTGGTTCACGCCCGGCCCGCTGACGCTACTGGATGACCGCGACGTCGAGTCGCATGGCGCCGAACAGCTCGGTGATGAATCGATTCTCGTCGAGCTCTGTTCGTCCCTCAAAGTCGCCAAATGCCGTGGCGCCGAGTCCGCCCAGCCACCGCATGATCGCGCTCTCCTGAACGGCAGTGCGGAGCTGTCGAACGCTCATGGCCTGTCGCCCGAGGTCGTCGCGGACCGCGAGCCGGAGTTCTGTTCCGCGCCCTTCGAATGGTCGTCGCAGTGGCGTGGAAATCAGGTGTTCGGTTCCCAGCGGGAAGTGCCAGCGCGGCTCGCGCTGGAAGCGCAGCGTCCAGCCGCGCAGTTGTTGCCCGCGTTCGATGACGAGGTCCGCGATCAGGTTGGAATAGCCAACCCGGAAGATTGACATCTTCGCCGAGAAGTCGAGGCGCACCTGCAGCGAGTCCGGCATCGGTGTGGGGGCGCCGGATAGCGCTACGAGCGAGCCGTTCTTGGCGCGCAGCCGTACGTCGAAGGTGGCGCCCGTATGCTGTACATTCATGTACGACGCCCCCGTGCGATCGGACACGATCATTTGTCCGCGCGACGGCATGACGTACTTGTCCAGGTAGGCCGCGAAGGCTGCGTACTTGCCGCGCAGGGAATCGGGGGTGAAGGTCACGCGCATGGCCAGCAGGCTCGATCCGTCCCCCTGCGGTGTGACACGCAGCGACGTGATGTTCCACAGCTGTCGCATGTGTCGCGCGGTGCGCGGGAAGTGCTCGCCGATGTCGCTACGGATCGCCGACGATGATCGTCCCTCGAAGGCGGTGAACAGGACACCGAATGCCGCGCCGACTTCTGCGGCGCGCACCGGTCCAATGCCGTGGTCGACGTGGGTGATCCACTCGAAGGTGTCGTCGCCCAGGCGGGTCAGCTGCATGAAATGGCGCTGGTCGCCGAGCCGCTCGGGATACGCCGCGACTGCACGTGAGGTGAAGCTGTACCCCTTGTCGGTCAGCGTCCCTTGCACGTGCAGGGCGCGTACCGAGTCGGGGGACATGATGGTCCACACCGCCGTATCGCTGAAGATGCGCGACGGGGTGAGGGTGAACCGTCCCATTCGGGCCCGCGCGACGGTGAACCGTGCGTCACGCTGCACGTTGTAGAAGCGAAAGGCAAAGGCCGCGAAGCTGTTGTCGATGTTTCGCTTGGCGGCGTCCAACGAAGCTCCCCATGCTGGAACGGCGGGGCGGCAGCCCACCAGGAGGAGTGCGAGCAGGAGAAGGACGGCACTACGGCGGGGCATGATGCGGAGTTAAGGGGTTGCCCGACGCCTCGCAGCGCGGGTATTTTCTCCTACGCTTTCCGCGTGTCGGAAGGTCCAACTGCCCCTTGGTGTAACTGGCAACACGTCTGACTCTGGATCAGAAGAGTCCAGGTTCGAGCCCTGGAGGGGCAACTATAATCGAGTGGAAGACGCAGCGGTTCGCCGTCTACGTGCACATCGAAGCCTCGGCTACTCGCCGGGGCTTCGTGCTTTTCCGTGGGCGGTGCGCCGCGCGACTCGATGCACGGCCATGGTGACCCAGACACCCAGACACCCAGCCACCCAGACACCCGACGCATGCCACGGATCATGGCCGGACGAGTCCTCGGCGCGGGCTGATTGCCAAGGGTTCGGTCGACGACTAACATTATAGAAGCGAAGCCCGCGCCAGCGGCTCGGGGACAAGTTCCGTACGTACAGGGGCCTGCCAGCGCGAGCAGGCCTTGTTGCGTTGTAATACGGATGCACGCAGGCCCAGTGTGCGGGATACCGCGAGGAACCTAGATGAAGGAACAGGCAATCGAGCTCGAAGGATCAGTCTCTGAAGTCCTCCCCAGCGCGATGTTTCGGGTGGACCTGGAGAATGGACACCAACTGCTCGCAACGACGGCCGGCAAGATGCGGAAGTTTCGTATCCGGATCCTGGCTGGCGATCGCGTGACGGTCGAAGTGTCTCCGTACGACCTTACCCGGGGGCGTATCACGTTCCGTCACAAGTGAGGCAGTTGCATGACGATACCTGAACGCATCACGGCTCGGTGGATTGCCACGCTCTCCAACGATGAATTGCAAGCCGTGGAACGGACGCTGCACGGCTCGTTCGACAAGCAGGATTCCAGCGAGCGCCTGAGCAAGGGGAGTGCATACAGCCTCATGAAGGCGCCGGAGACGCTGACCAACGCGTGGCTGCGCTGGAGCATGGTCTGCAATGCCACGCGCGACCGAGGCCTGCGGACGTCCTACCGCCGCTAGTACGCGACGAGTGCACACGAGGTGAACACGGGGAGCGGCCAGGCGCCGCTCCCCGCCGCGCATCCCGGTCGCGATCACTCCCATTCCTTTCTGGCATGAAGCCCTGCGCGTGCGGCGAGAGTCACGACGGTCGGCGGATCGTGCTGACCGGTGGTCCTGGGGCCGGCAAGACCGCAGTCCTGGAGCTGATCCGGCTTTTCTTCTGTGTGCACGTGAAGACGCTGCGTGAGTCGGCAAGCATCGTGTTCGGAGGGGGCTTTCCTCGCGATCATCGATGGGAGCTGCGGCAGGCGGGGCAGCGGGCGATCTATCATGTGCAGCGCGCCCTCGAATCCACGGCAAAAATCGAGAATGCCGCAGTGGTGCTCTGCGACCGCGGGACGGTCGATGGGGCCGCCTACTGGCAAGGGCCCGGGACCATCTGGTCGGCCGTGGGCTCCACCCTCGAGGCCGAGGTCGCCCGCTACCACGCGGTGATCCACCTGCGCACGCCGAGATCCCGCGACGCGTATAACCGGGAGAATCCGATTCGGATCGAGTCGCTGGAAGAAGCGGCGGAGACGGACGACCGGATCGCCGAGTCGTGGGCCAGCCATCCGCGTCGGTACTTCGTCGATGCGACCCCCGACTTCCTCACCAAGGCCGCCCGGGCCATGCAGATCCTGCGCGACGAGGTCCCCGCCTGCTGCCGTCGCCAGGTGCAGCCGTTCCTGTGGTCGGCCTCTCCCCTGTCGGACCCGTCCCTGCCGGACGTTCCTGAGGTGACGAACGCATGAACGGCTCTCGCCGCGTCCGACGCTCGGCCGGTCTTCCGGCCCGTTTCACGGCAAGTCTCGCCGCCCGTCTCTCAGCCAGACTCACAGTCCGACTCACGGCCCGACTCACGGCCCGATTCACGGCCCGATTCCTAGCCCGACTCGCATCGCGGTTGACGGTCGGGCGCAGCCTGATGGCCACCGCCCATCTCACGCTGGTTGTTGGTGCATCTGTGCCGGCCGGGGCGCAGGCGCGAGCAACCGCGGCGCTACCGGCGCTGCACCACGTCGGGCTCAACTCGGTCGATCCCGACGCGGCCATTGCCTGGTACCTGCGACTGTGGCCGACGGCCGTGCACACCGTGGTCGCCGGCGAGGCAGGTGTGCAGGGCGAGATGTTGCTGCTGTTTCACCGCGTCGCCCAGCCACCGTCGGGTGGATGGAGGGACGAGCTGCATCGCGCGAGTCCGCAGAGCGCATTCTGGCACATCGGGGCATTCACCAACACCTCGACGCTCCCCGCCCGCCTGGCGGGAACGGGCGTGCGTTCGCTTCCCCTGTTCCTTTCGCCGACCGACACGGGGAGCATCTGGCGCTCGGGGCAGGCCCCGTTCACCGGGACACTGACCGCGGGCCAACTTGCCACCGCACCAGTCGTCGCGCCGCGTGACGGGGGGTTCAGCTATGTCGTTGCCCCTGACGGCGTCCTGTTCGAGTTCACCGGCGGCCCCGGAACACGGGATGCACTGTCGCACGTGCACTTCTTCCGTGAGCGACCGCTGTGCACGGCCAACTGGTTCGTGGAGCACCTGGGCATGGAGCTGCCGCCCGTGCGCGACACCGCGGGGGTGGAACGGGCACGGGGGGCGTGGACTCCCTGTGAGGTTCCGTATGGCGAAGCAGGATGGCCGTCGCTGGAGCCTGCGGGGACGATTCGCCAGCCCTCGGGGACCGTGCGCTACGCCAACGGGACGATGGCGTGGTATCCCCGCCAGTGCGTAGCCGACCGCTGCGGCGCTGCCGCACCGCTCGTCCGATCCCGCGGGCAGGCGCTGGACCATATTGCCTTCGTGGTGCGCGACATGGACGCGCTGTTCGATCGACTCCGGCGGAGCGGCGTCCGGGTGCTGGAGGAGCCGCACCCCTTCGGAACAACGCGCGCCTTCATGATCGAGGATCCCGATGGCCTCGCGATCGAGCTGATCGAGGCGGGGTAGAGCGCCGGGCAGCCGGTTCCGGTACGGGACTCCGGCGGCGGCGATCGCCGTCGCTGCGGCCGGGCACGGTGGTTGCTCTAGGAAGCCGCGGGTTGGCGGACGCTCATCCGTTGTTGACGAGGTGAGCAATAACCGGCACCTTCCTTGTGCACAGCTGCGCCCGTCGCTCGAGCGACGAACGCGCGCGTGCGTCCCGCCACGCGACCCAGAGGGCCCTTTCTCCGTGCGCCCGCCCCGCCCGCCCCGCCATTTTTGCCGCCGTTTGCTCCCCGCCATCTCGGCCGCCACACTCGCGGCGGCGGGGTGTGCGACGGCGGGGCACGGTCTGCCGCGCGGCGATTCCCCGATCGCCCCGGACTCGGCCACGACTGCGGCGATCGCTGCGGAGCGCGGGAATACGTCGGGCGTGTTGCGCACGGTTGCGATACCACCGTTCCGGATGACGACGGCGGACGCGTCGCTCGCGCCCCTTGGCTACGCCATCGCCGACCTGCTGGCGACCGATCTCGCGCGCAGCGCGCAATTGCGGCTGGTCGAACGCGGGCGCCTCGGTGAACTGCTTCGCGAGATCGACCTGGCGCAGGGCGGACGCGTCGACTCGGCCAGCGCCCCCCGCGTCGGTCGCCTGATTCGCGCGCAGCAGCTGCTGCTTGGCGCGCTCGACACGTTGCCGGGCGGAGACCTGCGACTCTCCGTGCGGATCGCCGACGTCGAGACCGGGGCGCTCGACATCGCCCTCGATGCGCGGGCCCCGCTCGCCGACGTACTCGCGGCGGAGAAGGTCGTGGCGCTGCGATTGTTTAGTGCCATGGGCATCAACCTCTCCCCGGCCGAGCGTGCGCTGGTGGAGGCGCGTGCCACGCTCAGCGTGGATGCGTTGCAGGCGTACGGGCGCGGCGTGCAAGCCGCGGTGCTCGGCGATCCTCGGCGCGCGACGGAGGAGTTCGAGCAGGCGCTGCGTTTCGACCCGTCGTTCGTGCAGGCGGGCGAGCGTGCCGTGGAGGTCCGAACGGCCGCGGGGAGCGCGGCCGCGGCCACGACGCTCCTGCCGGCGATCCGTGCGCTCGACACCCCGGTGCGCGGCGTCATCGACCGGCTGAACCGCCCGCTCGACCTGATCACGATCCAGTCACGACCCGTTGGGGGGCCAGGCGATCCGGCGTTTCCCACGACGCTGGTGACGGTGGTGATCATCGTGCAGCGACCGTGACGCTGGGCGCCGCGCGATGGCTCGCCCTTCAGCTGCCCTTCCTGCTCGGCGTCTCGACGGCGATGGCGGGTCAGGAACGCCTGATCGGCAGTCGCACGCTTGGGGTGGCAGCGTCGTTCGAGTCCATCTGGTTTGGTGATGGCGGCGTGCAGCAGACGTCGTTTGCCGGGATCGACACTGTGCACCTGACCCGGGCGCAGCAGCTGACGGTTCCGCTGACCGTCGCCACGCCGATCGGCGGCGGCTGGCGGCTGGATCTCACGACGCTGTATGGCAGCGGACGGGTCACCTTCATCGAGGCGGGGACTGGCCAGGAGCGCGTGGGGGCGCTGTCGGGGCTGAGCGACGTGCGCGTCCGGGCCAGTGGTCGATTCCTCGCCGACGCGCTGACGCTCACGTTCGGCGCGAACGTACCCACGGGGCGCACGACGCTGACCGGGAACGAGTTTTCCACCCTGCGGGCGCTGGCGGCGCCGGGACTCGGCATGGGGAGTTCGCCGGTGGGGGCAGGACCGAGCGGGACGATGGGCGCCGTGCTTGGTCAACACGCGGGCGCGTGGGATCTGGCATTCGGGGCGTCGTACGAACATCGGGGGAAGTTTCAGCCCGTCGCTGCACTCACAGCGGGCGCACCATCGGCCGACTACCGTCCCGGAGGGGTCTTTCGCGTCTCCGTCGGCGCGGATCGATCGGTCGGGCCTCACCGCGCAAGTGTCGCGGCTGCCCTTGATGTCTTCACGGACGATCGGCTGCGAGGGGCGTCCTCGGGCGACGGCGTCCCTTCGCGGACGGTGACGCTCGCGACGGTGCGGCTCGGACCCGTGTTTACCGGTGACGCCCAGTTCCGCATTGCGGCGCAGCGTTTTCGCGACCTCACGCTGTACGCGTCGTATCTCTGGCGGGCCCCCTTCGCTCGAGACGGCCTGACGGCTGAAGGGTCGAGCGGACAGTATGTGGCGAGCGGTCTTCGGGTCGCGATCCCCCTGGCTGTCCGAAGCGACGTATTTCTCTCTGGCGAGGGGCGCTGGCACTCCGGTCTGGGGATCGATCAGGGGTTGCCCACCGCCGGGGTGCGCAGTGTCGGCCTGACGGCGGGGGTGAGTACACGTCGCGGCCTGGTGGAACTGCAGCCCTATTTCCGCGCGCAGGCCGGGTCGCTACGCCAGCGCGCTCCCGACACGCCCGTGCGCACCAATTCCTTTCGCGGTGTCGCGGTTGGCGCCGTGCTCATATCCCGATTCTGATGCTCATTCCCGACTGTTGTCCCGGCAGGTTGCGCAGCTGGACGTGGCTTGGCGTCGCCCGCGCGGCAGCGCCCGTGCTCCTGATGGTCCTGACGACGGCTTGCGGTAGTTTGTCGGATGTGCTGACGCCGGGCGTACGCGACGCGGTGCTGCCGGCCCAGGTGTCGGTGACCGCCTCGATTGCGGCCGCGGTTGCGAATGAGGTCTCGCTCCACGTTCAATCCGAGTACGTTCGACGCGACGGACGGCGTGTCGCACTGGGAACACAATCGGCGGCGCTGTCGGGGAGCGTGTCACAGGCCGTCCCGTTGTCGGTCGACCTGGCCAGGTGCCTGGGCGACGAGGAGCGGGAGGCGACGTCGGCGAGGGATCGGTCGTGCACGGTCTTCCTGACGCTGGCGCTGTTCGTCAACGGCATCGAAGTGGATCGCCAGGTCATCGGCCCGCTGCGACTCTTACCCGGCGCGAGGACCGGCGTGGACCAACCGGTCTCCTTGTACGACATCTCCTCTCTCGAAATCAGCGCGGCCGGAATCGGCCCGGTAGCGGCCGCCGACACGATTCGATTGGTGCAGGGACGATCGCTGCCGTTGGTCGCGACGATTCGCGACCGCAGCGGGCGCATCGTGACCGACCGGGCGGTGCGCTGGACGAGCGCGACGCCGGCAACGGCGACGATCACGTCGCCCGAGGGGGTCGTCTCAGCGCTGGCGCTCGGCGAGGCGCGATTCGTCGCGGCGTTCGGGACGCTCTCGCGCGAGGTGTCCATGCGCATACTGCGCGCTCCCTCCATGCTCCGTGTCGTGGCGGGTGAAGGGAGCGGGCGCGGGACGATTCGCTCGACCCCGACGGGGATCGAGTGTCGCATTGTGGACGGCGCGACGATCGGGAGCTGCGAGTTCACATTTCCCGGTGAGGCGCTCGTGACCCTCTCGACCACGGCGGACGTCGGGAGCGCTCCCCTTCGCTGGGGCGACGAGTGCGACAGTGTGCAGCCCGGCGGAGCCTGTGTACTGGACATGGTGCAGCCGCGGATCGTGGCCGCCAGCTACACGGCGCTGCGGCGCATCACGATCGCCCCGATCGGGAGCGATGGGTCGGGGCGAGTGACTGGTCCCGCCGGTCTGGATTGCCGTATCGTCGCGCAGGGCGCCAGTGGCGTGTGCGGCGTGGATGTCGTGGATGGCACTCCCGTTGTCCTCGTGGCGATCCCGGACATGGGGAGCGAGCCGGCTGCGGCGCGACACGCGCTGGTGAACTGGGGGGGAGCGTGCGAGGAGACGACCGGCGACTCGTGCCGATTCGTCGCGACCGCATCGCGCCCCGCGACCATTCGCTTCGCGGCGCCCCGATCGGTCCGCGTGATGCTCGAGGGGAGTGGAGACGGGCGGGTGGTCGGCGATGCGGGGGTCGACTGTCAGCGCGACCACGGCGCAGTCGCCGGTCAATGTGCGAGCGAGGGTACGTACGGCAGTACGCTCACCCTGACCGCGATTGCCGGACCACGCGCCGTCTTTGCCGGTTGGGGCGCGGGCTGCGAGTCGGTAGCGGAGACGACGTGTGTCGTCGCGCTCACGCAGGCGCGCACGATCACGGCGAGCTTCGTCGCCTTGCGGCGACTCGTGGTGGCCCCCGGGGCGGGTGACGGGCACGGGCGCGTCACGAGCGTCTCGGGCATCGACTGCCGCATCAGCGCAGGGACGGCGAGCGGAACGTGCGACGTCGACGTCGACGACCGCACGGTCGTCACGCTACTGGCGCGCGCCGAGACAGGCGGCGTCACGCGGCAGACGTTTGTGGGGTGGGGTGGCGAATGCCTCAATGCGACCGGAACTACCTGCATCGTGTCGGCCGGCGACGACGAATCGACGGTACTCGCGCGATTCGCCGACGAGCAGCGGTTGCGTGTCGTGCTCGACGGGGTTGGCGCCGGTCGTGTCGTCGCGCTGCTCGGCGTGGCATGCGTGCGTGCCAACGGCGAGACTTCTGGTGCGTGCGATGCGACCGCGCCGTTCGGCACGACGGTCACGCTCACGGCGATCCCCGATCCCCTGTCCAGCTTCGCCGGTTGGAGCGGGGCGTGCGCCCCTGCGACTGGCATGACCTGCGTCACGACGCTGGACGAGGCGCGCGTGGTCTCTGCGCGCTTCACGCGCAAGCAGGCGATCCTGACCATCGTCGCCGCTGGCCCCGTCGGTGGGACGGTATTGGTGAATGGAGAGACGGCGTGCATACTGGGCGCCGTGCAATCGAGCGTGACGTGCACCGTCTCCCTCGATGCGGGGACGCTGGTGACGGTCCTCGGGATTCCCTCGGCGGGTGGGCGGCTGGTGGGCTATGGCGGCGCGTGCGGCGGGGTGGGAAGGTGCCAAACAGTCCTGGGCGACGTCCGCCAGGTGACCGTGCAGTTCGATCGGCTCCGACCGTCGCTCGCCGTCCAGCTGTCGGGCGCAGGGAGCGGGTTTCTATCGGTAGACGGCACGACGTTCTGCTCCCTCGCCTCTGGACAGGGAAGCACAGCCTGCAGCGGCAGTTTTGACTACGGGAGCGTGGTGCAGCTGACGGGCACCGCGGGCGGCGGGTCGGTCTTTAGTGGCATGTCCGGAGACTGCAGTGGGGTCACTCCCTGCTCGCTCACCCTCACGCGGGACGCGCAGGTCGGGGCCCAATTCTCGTTGCTGCCGGTCACGCTGACCATGTCGGTCTTCGGTCGAGGTGCCGGGGGCGTGACGAGTGGCGGTAGCCTCGACTGCAACAACTCGAACGGATCGACGAGCGGTGTCTGCACCGAGACCGTTCCCTACGGCACGACCGTCACCTTGACTGCGCTGGCAGGCGCAGGCTCGAAGCTCGAGATCTGGACTGGTGCGTGCGCCGGGGTGACCGGTACGAGGTGCACACTGCGACTCACAGGGAGTGTCTCTGCGGGCGCCGGATTCACCAAGACGCCCTAGCCGACGACGGGGCTCCGTCGCCGGCCCGCGTTGGCACCTCGTGCACTCCGCTATCGCGCGCGGCTCGCGCGCGGCTCGCGCGCTACCGACCGCGCTGGACGGAGGCGAGCCGGATACGGGCGTTCTCGAACTCCGGATTGAGGGCGAGCGCACTCTGGTACAGGCGCTTCGCCCCTTCGAAATCCTTGTCGTCTTCCGCCTCGATGGCCCGGCTCATGGCGAGGACGGCCTTGAATTGGTTCGGGTTCTTCGAGGCGGGCACGGTGGAACTCGCGGTCTTGAGGGCCGGGAGCTTGAGTCCCGCGTTGACCTTGCTGCCGAGCTGGATCACGAGGTCGAGCAGCTTCTCTGCCTTCCCGCTGACGGTTTCGACGTAGTCGATCGCCGAGGTCTCGGTGTTCACCGCGCGAACGTCGATGCGCATGTTCTGCTTGGGGTCGATCACGAAGCTTCCCATCAGCATGTGCTTGGCGCCGAGCACCTTGCCGAGCTTCACGGCAGTCTCCTTGTCCACCCGGTCGCTGGCTTGCAGATTCTGCTCCTCGAGAAGTGCCTGCACGCGATCGCGTTCGACCAGCCGTACCGCGCCGTTCTGCGCCAGTTCGGTGATCAGCATTTCCGCCATTCCCTTGCTGAGTGGCGCGTAGGCGGCATTGTCGACGAGGGCGCCGTTCGTCATGTAGAGGACGGCGAGCGTTGGACGGCTGTCAGGGGTTGCCTGGGCAAACGCCGCCGTGGGGATCACGAGCGCCACGAGGAAGAGTGCGAGGCGCGACGGGCGCCAGCGCGAGCGGTGCAAGGACGCGAACATTCGAGATTCCCCTGGAATTTGTGAGCCGGCCCCTGCCGTAACGTCGTCCACGGCTGGCGGATGAGTCAATAGCGATCACGGATCGAGATGCCAAAACTGTGCCCAGTCTGCGGCGAGACATTCGCCGACAGCAGCGTTTTCTGTCCGACCGATGGTACGACGCTCCGGCTCGAGCAGTCGTCGGGCGACCTGGTGGGGAGCGTGATAGCCGATCGGTACCAGGTGAGCAAGCTGCTGGGAGAAGGCGGGATGGGACGGGTGTACCTGGCGCGACATGTCCGCCTGCCGCAGCAGGCCGCGATCAAGGTGTTGCACCCGGCGATGGTACAGGATCCGGACGCGGTCGCGCGGTTCAACCGGGAGGCGGCCAACGCCGCGCGGATCGAGCATGATCGCGTGGCGCGAGTGTTCGACTTCGGTGAGACGGGCGACGGCATGGTGTACCTGGCGATGGAGTTCGTCCCCGGGCGCACCCTGCGGGCGATCCTCGACGACGAAACGCGACTGGCGCCCGTGCGTGCGGCCAACATCGCCTATCAGGTGTCGGAGGGCCTCGACGCGGCGCATCGCATTGGGATCGTGCATCGGGACCTCAAGCCGGACAACATCCTCGTGGTGACCGACGGTCAGGGGGTGGATCGCTGCAAGGTGGTCGATTTCGGGATCGCCAAGGCTGTGGATGCCGGGGGGACGCAGCTCACGCGGACCGGGATGATCGTGGGGACCCCCGAGTTCATGAGCCCGGAGCAGGTGGTGGGCGAGGCGGCAGACGCGCGCAGCGATGTGTATGCCCTGGCGCTGGTGACATTCCAGATGATGGCCGGGACGCTCCCCTTTACCGGGACGACGCACGAGCGAGTCCTGATGTCGCGGTTGGTGGGCGAGCCGCGGACGCTGCGCGAGGCGGCCCCCGACGTCGCGTGGTCCGATGGCCTGCAGGCTGTCTTTGGTCGAGCCCTGCAACGGGACGTGGACGCTCGCACCCCCTCGGCGCTGGAATTCGGCGAGGCGGTGGTGGCGGCCACGGAGGCGTGGCTTGGACTCCCTGTGCTGCGGGGGCGCACACCACTGGCGATGCCGGCCGTGGCGCCGACGCCGACCGCGGCATCGTCCATCGACGCGGCGGCGCTTGTGCGCACGGCAGCGACCGTTCCAGCAGGTACGGCGCAGGCGCAGGCACACACGCCAGCGCCAGTGCCTGCCCAATCTGCGTCGTCGACGATTGCCCCGCCGGTCCCCGAGCGTGCGTTGGCGACGGGCGCGACGGTCGCCCCTGCCGCCGCCGGGCGTCGATCGCGGACCGGGTTGCTCGTTGCTGGTCTGGTCGTGGCGGTCGCCGTCGCGGCCTGGGCCGTGTCGCAGCAGTCGAGCAGCGCGCCTCCGGCGGCGTCGGAGGTGGCGGCGATATCGGCCGATACGGGGACCGGAGTCGCCGCGACGGCGGCCGGCGCTTCCCCAGTCGAGGCGCCGGCGAGTCGATCGGGCGCGGAAGGGGCTGGGGAGCGGGACCGGACCGATGTCGGCGGGAGTCAGGGTCCCGGTTCGACCGGGCGTGGTGCCGCGCCGTCGGCCGCATCGGAGCCTTCCGCTTCGCCGCCGGTGAGCGCTCCGACCAACCTATCCACTTCTCGGCCGATAGCTCCTGAGGTGCCATCGCCGGGAGCGGACGAAGCGACGACACGTCCCGCCGCTCTGGCATTGGCGGCGTTGCGCGGCGTGGACAGCGTTGTGCGTGTGCTCACGGATGAGCGCTCGGGGGCGCGCGAGGCGCGGGCCGCCGTCGCGGAGCTCCAGCGGTTGCTGCGGGACGTTCCCACCGCGACCGATAGTGCCGGCGTGTATCTGGCGCTGGTGAGCGCCTACGGGCAGTCGGGCGAGCCGCAGCGTGCCTGCACTCCGCTGCGCAGTGCTCGGCGACAGGCGACCACTGCGGCGCAGCTCAAGGCGGTCAGCGACTTCTTCCGCAGCGAGGTGCTGGCGTGCGTTCCCTGAGGATCCCGGTCCCGGGGGTCCGATCGGTGGGAGCGGTGCGCCGTGGGTCGGGCCGAGTGACAGGCGTGGAGTACGGCGGCTCACGTCACCACCGGTCCACCGCGACCTCGGGTGTGAGTGGAGCGTTCACGCCCCTTGAGGGTATGGCGTAGCGAGGTGCGCGCGCCGGGGCGGTCGAGCCGACAGCTGCAATGACCTCGGCGACTCGAGATGCGGCGACACCCGGGCCCCGCCGTTCCAACCTGCACCCGCGCGATCGTGGGCCACACGCTCGGGCTCGACCTGGGTCGTACTGGCGTTGTGCCGCGGGCAGTGCACCTCGACCGTCCCGGATGTCAAATTCCACCGCGCCGCGCGCGCGCGATCCTGCGCGCCGCCGCCCCTGTCCCCCTGCCCCTGGTGATGATGCTGTCATTTCGTCCGTTCGTGGTCCTTCGTGCTGTCGCATGCTGTGCGTCGTTGTGTCTCGCGACAGCGCTCTCGTCCGGTTCCCTGCATGCCGCCCAGGCCACGAAGGGGGGCGCACGGGAGAGCGCGAAGGGCGGCCAGTCGGCGCGCGTCGATACGCTCAAGAAGAAGGGGGGCACCGACTCTGCGCGCGCAGACAGCGTGCGTCGCAAGCGGCCGGCGGGGGCCCTCGGACGCAGCGCGGCGGATCGCCATCTCGCCTACCGCGACAATGGGAGCGACCTGGATTCGCTGTGGCCGCCGAAGATGCCCGCACCGCTCCCCGGCTCCATCCTTCCCGCGCGCCGGATCGTGGCCTTTTACGGCAACCCGCTGTCGCGCCGGATGGGAATCCTTGGGGAGTTTGACCCGCCAGAGATGCTGAAGAAGCTCGACGCCGAGGTCGCCGAGTGGAAGGCGCTCGACCCGTCGCGCCCGGTGCAGCCGGCGTTGCACCTGATTGCCGTGGTCGCGCAGGGCTCGGCGGGGAGCGACGGAAAATGGCGCGCCCGCATGGACAGCGTGCTGATCGAGAAGGTGTACGGGTGGGCCAAGGGCCACAACGCGATCCTCTTCCTCGACGTGCAGGTGGGGCTGAGCACGTTGGAGCAGGAGTTGCCGCGGCTCGAGCGTTTCCTCAAGCGTCCGGAGGTGCACCTGGGCATCGACCCGGAGTTCTCGATGAAGAACGGCGGGCGACCCGGCAAGAAGATCGGGACGTTCGACGCGGCGGACATCAATTACGCATCGCGTTACCTGGCCGGCCTTGTTGACAAGTACCAGTTGCCTCCCAAGGTGCTGGTGGTGCACCGGTTCACGCAGCGCGGCGTCACCAACGTGCGTAACATCACGCTCGACCCCCGGGTCCAGTTCGTGATGCACATGGATGGCTTCGGGGCGCCATGGCTCAAGCGCGATTCGTACTACTCGTACGTAAAGAAGGAGCCGGTGCAGTTTGCGGGCTGGAAGCAATTCACGAAGGCGCGCAACGACTCGCCGCCGACGGGGAAGCGTGAGCTGCTGCGGCTCTGGCCCGTGCCACTCTACATCCAGTATCAATAGGGCAGGGGCCGCGGTCTGGCGCATCGCGGCGCATCGCGGCGCTCGCGCCGTTCGGCGGCCGGGCGCATCGCGTCGACGTCGTCGCCAGGCGAGCGGTTTGCGGCCGCATCGCATAGCCTGGTCGTGCGCCTGACAACCTAACGACTCGTGAGGAGCCGCTCGAAAAAGTGCCGGGGCGAGTGGTGGCACTGTCGAGTCCCAACCAGGCGATATCCACAGCGTTCGTAAAATCGTCCCGCGCCTGCCTCGCTATCATGGGCGTCGAGCCGGAT
>Ga0138256_10001791_pt1 | contig 23142 bp, 14 predicted proteins | sample KNB2016incub_MG_FD_105486 | JGI IMG/M metagenome (GOLD analysis project Ga0138256, IMG submission 105486) | Active sludge microbial communities from wastewater in Klosterneuburg, Austria - KNB2014incub_MG | ecosystem: Engineered > WWTP > Activated sludge > Unclassified | place: Austria... | reverse complement strand
GCCGTACTTCATCGACGCGGACGAGCACGACGCGCTCGCCACCGCCGTCGACCAGCTGCCCCACCTGGCCGGCGCCGCCCTGGCGCGCGTCCTCGGCCACAGCCCGTCGGCCACCGACATCGGACGGCTGATGCCCCCGAGCATGCACACAACGTGGCTGGCCACCGGCCGCGACGGAGTGGACGCGGCCGCGGCGGCGGTGATGGACCGGTCGGCCGTCCTGGCATGGCTGGACGCGCTCGGCCGCGAGCTGGCCGAGCTGCGCGTTCGCGTCGAAGCCGCCGATACAGCGGCAATCGGCGCCTGGCTGGCCGAGGCCGATGCGGCGCGATCGCAGCTCGCGCCCGCCGACCGGGGCAGACGCCAAGGCGACGGCGTCGATCAGAACGCCGCCTGGAGCGACATCGGGTCGGCCAACCCGCTGCGGGGGTTGTTGTTGGGGCGGCGGAAGGGGCGGTAGGGGCGGCGCACGGGGGCGGCGCACGGGGGCGGAGCAGACGGAGCAGACGGAGCAGACGGAGCAGACGGAGCAGACGGAGCAGACGGAGCAGACGGAGCAGACGATCATCAACGGCTGAAGCCGTTGATGATCGTCCTCGCTCACGCGGTACAATCCCGCCGTGACCGCAACCGCCCCGCCCCCCGCCGCCACGTCCTACCGCGTCCTCATGGTCGCCCCGACGTCGTTCTTCGGCGATTACGGCTGCCACGTGCGGATTCTCGAGGAGGCCCGGACGCTGCAGGCGATGGGGCACCGCGTGCGGATCGTCACGTACCACAACGGCAACGACGTGCCGGGGCTGACCGTCCAGCGCTGCCTGCCGATCCCGTGGCGGGAGCGCTACGAGGTCGGCTCGTCACGGCACAAGCTGGCATTCGACGTCCTGCTGTCCGCGCGCGTCCTCCAGAGCGCGCTCGCCTTCCGCCCCGACGTGATCCACGGCCACTTGCACGAGGGCGCGTTGATCGGCGGCGCCGTGGCACGGCTCGTGCGGCGGCCGATCGTCTTCGACTTCCAGGGCAGTCTGTCGGGCGAGATGGTGGATCACGGCTTCGTCCGCGAGGGCGGCCGCTGGCAGGCGGCGGCGCGCCGGCTCGAACGCCGGATCGACCACCGGCCGGAAGCGATCGTGACGAGCACGGCCTTCGCCACCGAGCACCTCATCGAGGACTTCGAGGTGCCGCGCGCGCAAATCGTCGCCCTGCCGGACTGCGTGAACGCCGCCACGTTCCGCCCCGACGTCCTGACGCCCGCCGAACGCGCCGCCGCCCGCCGTGCCCTCGGCCTGCCCGAAGCGGCGCCGATCGTCGTCTACCTCGGCCTGCTCGCCCGCCACCAGGGCACGAACGTCCTGCTCCACGCCGCCCGCAAGGTGATCGACGCGCGGCCGGACGTGCGGTTCCTGATCATGGGCTACCCCGGCACGGAGTGGTACGTCCGCCGCGCCGAGCAGCTCGGCCTGCACGAACACGTCCTCTTCACCGGCCGCGTGCCCTACGACCAGGCGCCGGCCCACCTGGCGCTCGGCGACGTCGCCGTGGCGCCCAAGATCAGCACGACCGAGGGCAGCGGCAAGCTCCTGAACTACATGGCGATGGCCCTCCCGACGGTGACGTTCGACACCCCGGTCAACCGCGAGTACCTCGGCGACGACGGCCTTTTCGCCACCCCGTTTGCCGACCCGGACGCCTTCGCCGCCCGCATCCTCGACGCCCTGGCGGATCCCGCCGGCGCCCGCGCGACGGGCGAGCGACTGCGCGCGCGGGCAGTCGAGGGCTTCGACTGGGCGCGGGCTGGGGAGACGCTCGTCGACGTCTATCGGCAAGTGGGCGCTGGTGGGCGGGGGCAGCGACTGGACGCGTCGCCCTCACCCTTCGATGCCTCCCGGCTCTTCGTGACCTCCCCCTCCCCCAGCATTGGGGGAGGGGGCCGGGGGGAGGGGGCCTCGTAGGCCGTCAAATGACCACCCACACGAACCTCGCCCACCAGGACCGCCCCCTCGCCCACCGCCTGCGCGAGCTCTGGGCCTACCGCCACCTCGTCGGCAACCTCGTGATCCGAGACCTCAAGGTGCGCTACAAGAACTCGGTGCTCGGCATCCTGTGGTCGCTGGCCAGCCCGTTGCTGATGATGCTGGTGTTCTACGTGATCTTCGGCGTCATGCAACGCCCGTCCGTCGATCGCGCCTTCCACCTCTTCGTGCTGACCGGCCTGCTGCCCTGGAACTGGTTCAGCATGAGCGTGGCGGGCGGCGTCGGATGCGTCGTCGGGAACGCATCGCTGATCAACAAGGTCTACTTTCCGCGTGAGGTCCTGCCGGTCGGCGTCGTCGCGGGCGAGCTCGTGAACTTCCTGTTCGCGCTGCCCGTGCTGATCGTCATGCTCTACCTGTGGGACATCCCGTTGACGATCCATGCCCTGTGGCTGCCCGTGATCATCGCCATCCAGGCCGTCTTCACGCTCGGCGTCGTCTTCCTGCTCGCATGCGCCAACGTCTACTACCGGGACACCGCCAAGATCATGGAGGTCGTGCTCCTGGCCTGGTTCTTCGGCACCCCGATCTTCTACGACTACGGCGCCTTCAACCGCGTCATCCCCATCCTGGGCTGGCCGATCGAGACCGGACGCCTGGCCTACATCCTCAACCCGATGGGCACGCTCGTGGCCAACTATCGCACCGTCCTGTACGGCTCGCCCGACGGCCCGCCGAGCGCCCCCGACGCGCTCTTCCTCCTCCGCACCGCGCTGACGGCCTTCGCGATCCTGGCCGTCGGCTACTGGGCGTTCGCGCGGCGGTCGGGGCGGTTCGGGGAGGAGGTGTAGGCTGTGTCTGCAGACCAGATTCCGGCAGCTGAAGCTGGCCGGCTGGAGGCGTCCCTAACGGGCCGCCATGGCGCCCGCCTTCGCGGGCGCCTGATTCCGGGTGCCCGCGAAGGCGGGCACCATGGCCGAAGGCCTCCGGCCGGCCAGCTTCAGCTGCCGGTGCCGGTGCGCTCAGCGTTCCGAGGAGTGACCCCATGAGCGGGACGATCCGCTTCGAGGGCGTCACGAAGTCGTTCGTCATCGCCCACGACCGGCCGCGGAGCTTCCAGGAGGCGTTCGTCCGCGTCTTCCGCCGAACCGCCGCGGCCGACCGCGACGTCCTGGTGGCGCTCGACGACGTCTCGTTCGACATCGCGCCCGGCACGGCCGTCGGCCTCGTCGGGCCGAACGGGACCGGGAAGAGCACGGCCCTCAAGCTCGTCGCGCGGATCGTCGAGCCGTCCGCCGGGCGGGTCGAGGTCAGCGGCCGCGTCGCCGCGCTGCTCGAGCTCGGCGCCGGCTTCCACCCCGACCTCACCGGCCGCGAGAACGTGTACTTGAACGGCTCGCTGCTCGGCCTCGGACGGCGCGACATGAGCCGCCGCTTCGACGCGATCGTGGCCTTCAGCGAGCTCGAGCGCTTCATCGACGTGCCCGTGAAGCACTACTCGTCCGGCATGTACATGCGCCTCGGCTTCGCCACGGCCATCCACCTGGACGCCGAGATCCTGCTGATCGACGAGATCCTGGCCGTGGGCGATCAGGCCTTCCAGCACAAGTGCCGCGAGCGGATCACGTCCTTGAAGAAGTCCGGCGTCACGATCCTCCTCGTCAGCCACGACACCGAGGCCGTCCGCGAACTCTGCGACCGCGCGATCTGGCTCGAGGACGGCGTCATCCAGGCCGACGGCCCGTGCGACGACGTGCTGCAGGGCTATTACCGCAGCATGGTCGCGCGCGAGGAGGCACGACTGACGGCGGAGGCGGGCAGCGAGATATCGCCCGACGACGGGACGGCCGACGGTGTCACCGCCCACGCCGAGCCTGACCGTTTCGGCAGCGGCGAGGTCGAGATCACCGACGTCCACATCCTCGGCCCCGACGGCACCCCCCACCCCATCGTCCTGACCGGCCAGCCTTTGACGATCCGCCTCCACTACGTCGCCCACCGCCGCATCGACCACCCCGTCTTCGGCATCGCCGTCCACCGCGACGACGGCACGCACGTGTCCGGCCCGAACACGCGCGACGCCGGGTTGGCGATTCCCTTCGTCGACGGTCCGGGGACGATCGACGTCCGCATCGACCGCCTGACGCTGCTCGAGGGCAACTACGAGCTCTCCGCCGCGTGCTACGACGACGCGCTGTCCCACGCCTACGACCACCACCACCGCCGCTTCCCGATGCGCGTCCGCGCCGGCGACATCCGCGAGCGCTTCGGCCTGCTCGCGCTGGACGCCGACTGGACCCATCGGGCAGGCGAGGGTGTCGACAAACGCTGATGCCCGTCACCTTCGGCACCGCGTTCGCCGTCGCCGCCACGCTCGCCCTCGCGATCGTGCCGGGACTGGCGGTCCTGCGCGTCTGCCGGGCGGAGCCGCGCGACGCGATCGCGCGCGTGGGGTTGGCGGCGGGGGTGGGGTTGGCGATCGTGCCGGTGGTCTGCCTGTGGGCGGCGACGCTTGGGTTCGATGTGGGGCGGGGTGTGTGGTGGGCCGTTTTGACGGCGGCGGCGACGGTCAGCCTCGTTGCCCATCGTCGCCCTGCGATCCGCGGCCTGCGGATCGCACGCCCCGGCGCCGCCGCAACCGCCGTCGTCCTCGTCCTCACCGTCCAACTCATCGCCCGCTGGTACACCGCCCGCACCGTCGCCATCCCGGTCTGGGCCGACAGCGTCCATCACACGATGATCGCCCGCCTGTTCCAGCTGCACGGCGGCGTGCCCGACAACTGGCTGCCGCTGGCGCCGCTCTCGACGTTCAGTTACCACTTCGGCTTCCACAGCATCGTCGCCGCCGTCGCCGGCATCTCCGGCATCGAGATCCACCGTGCCGTGATCGTCGTCGGCCAGACGCTGATGGTCCTCCAGGCGCTGACCGTCGCCGGCCTGACGACGCTCCTCACGGGCCGCCGCTGGGCCGGCGTCGCGGCGGCCGTCGTCGTCGGCGGCCTCGGCCCGATGCCCGGCACGTACCTGACGTGGGGCCGCTACACGCAGCTGGCGGGACAGGTGGTGCTGCCGGCCGCGCTCGGCATGGCGGTGCTCGCGGCGCGCGATCCGCGCCGGATGGCCGACGCCGACGGCACGCCGGGCCGGTGGCCGGAGGTTGGGCGACGGATCGCGGCCGCGATCGTCGTCGCCGGCCTCGCGCTCACGCACTACGTCGTGCTCGTGTTCTTCGTCGTCGCGGTCGGCGCGTGGTGGCTGGTGGACGGCGGCGACGGCTGGGCGACACGGCGGGCATCCTTCGGGCGCCTCGTCGTCGTCGCGTTGGCTGCGGTCGCTCTCGCGCTGCCGTGGCTGCCGCGCTTCCTCGCCGGCAACCTGGACCGCAACGCGGCCGCGCTCGTCAGCACCGAGCTGCCCGGCGCGGTGTGGGGGGCGGTGACGATTCCGTACGTGCTCGAACACTTCGGCCAATGGGTCGGCGTCGGGCTCACCGCGGCGACGGCCCTCGCGATCGTCGTCGGCCTGGCGCGGCGGGACCGCACGGTGGCCGTGGCGACGGTCTGGATCGTCGGACTGGTGGCCGCGTCCTACCCGCAGGCGTTTGGGCTGCAGATTACCGGGCCGCTGAAGGACTTCACGGTGCTGATCGGGCTGTACGTCCCGGCAGCCGTGGTCATTGGCGCAGCAGCGGCGCATCTGACGGACTTCACGTTCACAGGGTCCCTCCCCCAGCATTGGGGGAGGGACAGGCTGGCAAAGCCAGCCAGGGAGGGGGCCTTCGTCGGCCTCGCGCTCATCCTCGCCGCCCTCCTCGGCTACCGCCAGCGCGACGTCCTCGAGCCCGACCGCATCATCGCCACCCCCGCCGACGAGCGCGCCCTGGCGTGGGTCCGCGACCACACCCCCGCCGACGCCGTCTTCCTCGCCAGCGGCCGGCCGACGTACGGCGACACCGTCGTCCTCGGCGAGGACGGCGGCTGGTGGCTGCCCGTCCTCGCCGACCGCGCCTGCACGATCCCGCCCCTGCCGATCGGCCACGAGCTGACCGTCGAGCCGGACTACCGCCAGCGGACGGTCGATCTGGCGAAGGCGGTCGCCGACGACCTGGGGGCACCGGACACCGTGGCGCGGCTGCAGCGCGAGGGCGTGGAGTGGGCGTATGTGGGCCCCACGGCGAAGACGCTGACGGCGGGCAAGCTCGAAGCGGCGGGGTGGCGCAGGGTGTACGACGACGATGGGGCGTCGGTGTGGGGGGCGGCGTGGGGGGGAGGCTCTGCCGAGGGAGGCCCTCACCCTCCGACTGCCGACCGACGCCCATGACGCTCATCATCGCCGGCGACCGCATCGCCCCCCGCATGGCGGGCCCGAGCATTCGCGCCCTCGAGATCGCCCGCGCCCTCCACGCCCGCGGCCTGCCGGTGACGCTGGCCGCGCCGGGCGAGGTCGCGCTCGATCTGCCCTTCCCGACGGTCGGCTACGACGTCCGCGGCGAGGCGCTGCGGGCGGCGGCGGCGGGCGCGACGTCCGTCTTCCTTCAGGGTCTCACCCTGGCCCAGTACCCGTTCCTGGCATCGCTCGACGTCCCCGTTGTCGTCGACCTCTACGACCCGTTCGTCCTGGAGAACGTGCACGCCCGCGCCGCCGACACGCCGTCCGGCCGCCGCCGCGGCCACGAGACGGACCTGGCCGCGCTGCTCGACCAGCTGCGCCGGGGCGACTTCTTCGTCTGCGCCTCCGAGGTCCAGCGCGACTTCTGGCTCGGCTGCCTGACCGCTGTCGGCCGCCTGAACCCGCCGGTTTACGACGCCGGCGCCGACATGCGCCACCTGATCGACCTCCTGCCCTTCGGTCTCCCCGAAGCGCCGCCGGCCATGCCGCCGTCGCCCGTCCTGCGCGGCGTCCATCCGCACGTCGGCCCGGACGACCGCGTCCTGTTGTGGGGCGGCGGCATCTGGGACTGGTTCGACCCGCTCACGCTCATCCGCGCCGTCGCCGCCGTCGCCGCCGAGCGCGACGACGTCCGGCTGTACTTCATGGGCACGCGCACCCCGAGCCTCTATCGCCCGAAGCAGACGATGGCCGACCAGGCCGTCGCCCTCGCCCGCGACCTCGGCCTGCTGGACCGAACCGTGCTGTTCCACGACGGCTGGGTGGACTACGACGCCCGCGCCGGCTACCTGCTGGAAGCCGACCTGGCCGTGAGCACCCACCTGCCGCACGTCGAAACGCGCTACGCCTACCGCACCCGCCTGCTGGACTGCATCTGGTCCGGCCTGCCGATGCTCGTCACGGACGGCGACGTGCTCGCGGACGTCGTGCGCCGCGAGGGTCTCGGCGAGGTCGTCGCGCCGAACGACGTCGAGGCTGCCGCCGCCGCGCTGCGCCGCCTGCTGGCGCCGATCGACGCCGCCGTCGCCGCGGGCGACCCGACGCGCGGGCGAGGGGACTACGCCGCAAACTTCGACCGCGTGCGCGCCGCGATGACGTGGACGGCCGCGACCGCGCCGCTGGCCCGCTTCGCCGCCGCGCCGGTGCGGGCGGCCGACCGGCCGACGGGCGGCGGGCCGGCGGGGCGGGGGGCGGCGACGCCGGTGGCGGGGCTGCCGCGGCGGGCGGTGGAGATCGTGCGGGAGGGGGGAGTGCTGGCGCTGGTGGAGGAAGGGGTGCGGTATGTGCGGTGGGTTCGAAGAGGACGGTGAGGGGGTGTGAGCCTGAGGGCGGCTCGGGCGGAAGCGCCGTGTGGAAGCATGAAGATTCCCGAAGGTGATCATCGTGAGCCCTCTATCGGCCCTGCGCGTGATCAAGCTGGTCCACACCGTGGTGTGGGCCTTCTTCGCCGGCGCCATCGTCGCGATCCCGTACGCTGCCTGGCTGGGGCGATTCGGGTGGGTGGTCGTCCTGACGGCGATCGTCCTGGTCGAGGTCGCGATCCTCGCCTTCAACGGCCTGCGCTGCCCCCTCACCGACGTCGCCGCTCGACACACCGAGAACCGGCGCGCGAACTTCGACATCTACCTACCGCTCTGGCTTGCGGCGTACAACAAGCAGGTCTTCGGCTCGCTGTTCGTGGCCGGGCTCGTGTTCGCACTGGCTCGTTGGCTCGCCCGGTAGCGCGTGATCGCGGGCCGGCGAGCCGGCCTCACCGCGCCCGGCCATCCCTTCGCGCCCGCACCCGCACCGCATCGTCCCGCTCCGCCCCCGCCCCCAACCGCGCCCCGCACGCCGTCACCAACGCCGCCGCCAATGGCACTCCCCCCGCCGCCAGGTGCACATCCGCCAGCCGCAGCAGCGCCGCCGCCTCGCACCACCGCACGACCGCGGCATCCATGCGCGCGTCGACCGTGGCATGGGCGCGCCTGAAAGCCAGCGCCGTGTCACGCAGTCGAGCCGCGGCGGTGGCCGTCGTGCAGCCGAGCCACACCAGGTGGGCGACGAAGTTGCCGACGTCGAGCGCCGGCTCGCTCAGCGCGGCGTCGTCGAGGTCGACGAAGCCGATCCGCCCGTCCGGCGCGACGAGCACCTGCTCGGGGTGCAGATCGCGGTGCACCGGTTGATGCCGCCAGTCCCGTGCCCGCGGGGCAGCCGCCTCGAGTTGCGCGAGCGCGGCCTGTGCCCGCCGACCGACGCGCTCGTCCGCCGCCTGCAGCCGGGCGACGCGCGCGGCCAGCGGTGCGAGCTCGTCGTCCGGGTCGTGCCGCCGCTCGAGCGGGGCCGGCGAAGCGTGGAGCGCGCCGAGCGCGGCGCCGATGCGTGCCGCCAAGGCCACGTCGCCCGCGCGCAGGCGTGCGGTCACGGGCACGCCCGGCACGGCGCCGAGCAGGACCACGCCTGAGTCGTCCAGGTAGCCCAAAGGTTCGGGCAGCCGCGGTCCGTCGGCGCGCTGGGCGGCGTGCAGGTGCGTGTGCACCGCCAGGACGCGCGGGCCTCTGGCGCTGGCGAAGAGCTTCCCGAACAGGACGATCGGGGGCTTCGACGGGGCGGCGGCCGCACCGCCGGTGTCTGCCGCTCCGATTGCGGGCGCACGGCGGCCGACATGCGCGCCACCGGCGACGGGCGCCTCGCGCTCGAGGCCGGCGACGTCGTAGCGGACCAGGCACCGGCGGCCCGGCTTGTGGCGGACGACGCGGGCGTCCGTGACGTGCGCGGTAACTTGGCCGAGTGCGCGCAGCGCGGTGGTGATGTGGGCGGCGTCAGCCGCCAGCGAGAGCGTCGGCAGCGTCGGATCGGACGGCACCTTGCGCGACGACGGCCCGCTGCCGGCGTCGGCCGGCGGGCTTGTCGCGGCGTATGAGCGCCGACCGTGCTCGGCAAACCGCGCCTCCGCCGCCGCCACGATCGCGGCGACCGATGCCGGCCACAGGGGATCGAGTCGGCGGAACGGATGGATCGCCAGACGGAGGAGCGCCGCGGCCTCGAAGAGCGGCAGCAGCCGAACGGCGGTCGGGTCGGTGGCGCCGACCAGCGTCCGGACGATGTCGCGCACCGCATCGGTCGTCGCCTGCGCCCGGCGCGCCGCGCCGTGTTCGGCAGCGCCGGTCGCGACGGTGGCCTCGGCCGCCCAGGCACCGTAGTGCGCCACGAACGTCCCGTGGTCGAAGGCCGGTTCGCCGATCGCGGCGTCGTCGAAGTCGATGAGGAAGACGCCGTCGTCACCGACGAGCACCTGTCTGTCGTACCAGTCGCCGTGGACGATCCGGGCGCGCCACGGACTTACCGCGATCGCTGTGGCGATCCGTTCGGCCAGGCGGCCGGCGATGGGCGACGAGGACGGCAGGAGGGCGTCGATGTACGCCCCCGCCGCGCGCACCGCCCCCGCCTCGTCGTCCGCCGAGCGGCGGGGCAGCATGCTGGCCACACGGCATGTCGCCGGCAGCCCGTGCAGCCGCCCGACGGCGGCCACCGCGGCGGCCGTCCATGTCGGGATCTCCCCGGCGCCGTCCGTATCCCGCAGCGCGCGCAGCGTCCGCCCGGGAACCGCCCGGACGACCGTCATGTGGCGCGCGGCATCGACCGCCAGCAGCGCGCCGACCGGGAGGTTGCGCGCTTGCAGCGCGCGCTGCAGGTTGCCGAGCCGGGCCGCGTCGCGCCGGGTGTGGATCTTGGCGTAGGCCGCATCGCCGCTGCCGGGCGATCGGACGATCCGCAGCACGCCCTTGCGCTCCGGCACGTGCCGAACGAGCTCGATCGCGAGGTCGCCCGCAGTGGCCGGGTCTTGGCCGAGCGCCCGCGCCATCACTCCGGGCGCCAGCGCTTCGACCAGCCACGGCACCTTGCGGTCGACGGGCGCCAGTTGGAGCACGGCGCCGATGGACGCGAGGTGCGCGAACCGGTCCGCCCTGCCGCCGTGAAGCTCGTGCGCCCGTTCGGCGAGTCGCGACAGGCGGCCGCCCGGCCGGGCGACGGTGGTGGCGCGGCCGTCCGCGTAGAGCGTGACGGTGGCCCATGTCGTCCCGTCGGCATCGCCGCAATCGGCCGCCTCACCGATTCCGCGACCGCCGCCGAACCGATACCGCAGCTCGCCGCGGACGATGCAACTTGCGCCCGGCTTGTAGCGGACCCATGACGGCGTGAAGCCTTCGACGACCACGTTGCCCGCAAGTGCCGGCGCCCAGCCGCCTGCGATCGCCTCCGCCAGCGCGTCGCCGTCGAACACCGCGGGCAGGCAGGGCAGGGCGGGATCGGGCTTCATCGAGCCACCTCCAACCTCAGGTCATCGCCAGACGCCGCCGCCGCGTGCGCCCCGGCCGGCCGCCCCACCGTCGCCCGCGACTGCAGCGCATACAGCCCGCGGTACCGCGCGTTCCCGGCCAGCAGCTCGTCGTGCGCCCCGCTGGCCGCGATCCGACCGTCCTCCATCACCCAGATCGCATCGGCCGCCTGGACCGTCGAGAGGCGGTGGGCGATGACGAGCGCCGTCCGGCCGACGAGCAGGCGGTCGATCGCGGTCAACACGGCGGCCTCGGACTCGGCGTCCAGCCCGGTCGTCGGCTCGTCGAGCAGGACGATCGGCGCGTTGCGCACGAGCGCACGGGCGATCGCGATCCGCTGGCGCTGGCCGCCCGAGAGCGTCAGGCCGCGCTCGCCGACGGGCGTCCGGTAGCCGTCGGGCAGGCCGCTGATGAAGCCGTGGATGCACGCCGCCTCGGCCGCCGCCACGATCTCGGCGAACGAGGCGTCCGGCCGGCCGAAGGCGATGTTGTCCTGCACGGTCCCGGCGAACAGGACGCCGTCCTGCGGCACGACCGCGATCTGGCGTCGCAGCGAGTCCAGCGTGTAGTCCCGCGCGTCCCGGCCGTCGATGACCAGGCGGCCCTCCGTCGGGTCGTACAGGCGCGGGATCAGGCCGAGGAGCGTCGACTTGCCGGCGCCGGACAGGCCCACGAGGGCCACCGTCTGCCCGGCGCGCACGGTACGGTCCACGTCACGCAGGACCGGCGTGCCGGCGGTGTAGGCGTGCCCGACGCCCTCGAAAGCGATATCGCCGCGCAGCCGGTCGACCTCGACGTGCCCGTCGGGGACGTCGGAGGTCACGTCGAGGAGCTCGGTGATCCGGTCCACGCACGTCGCCGCCTTGCTCGATCGTTCGGCGATCCGGGCGATCCGCTTGAGCGGCTTGTAGAAGCTGCGCAGGTAGCTGGCGAAGACGACGAGCTCGCCCGGCGTGAGCGCGCCGGCCTGGACGCGCAGCGCGCCGTAGCCGACGGTCGTCGCCATCGCCACGGCCAGCGTCGTCTCGACGGCGCGGTTCAGCTTGGCCTCGAGCCGCGCCGAGACGAGGCCGCTCTCGACGCTCTGGCGATTCGTCTTATCCAGACGGGCCAACGCGGCGTCCTCGCCGGTGAACATCTGGACCACATGAATCCCGGAGAGCACCTCGTGCATCTGACTGGCCAGCTGGCCCTCCTTGCGGCGCTGCTTCTGGGCCGCGGCGCGGATGCGGGTGCTGAAGACGGACAGCAGGCCGAACAGGAGCGGCGTCATCGCCGTGGCGGCCAGCGCCAATCGCCAGTCCAGGACGAACATGACGACGAGAAAGCCGATCAGGACGATGCCCTCGCTCAACAGGTCGGACAGCGCGCCGACGAGGAGCTCGCGCAGGAGCATCATGTCGCTCGTGAGCCGCGTGAGCAGATCGCCCGTGGCGGCGCGGATGTGGTAGGCCATCGGCAACCGCAGGAGGTGGTTGAACACCCGCTGGCGCATGTGGGCGACGACCGACTGGCCGACGCGGGCGGCCTGCAGGCTCTCCGCCTGGTACAACAGCCCCCGCGCCACCGCGGTCACGACGATCGCCGCGGCGCAGACGGCCACGAGCGTGCGCCCGTCCGCCCCCGCCAGCCCCAGCCGCTGCAGCCACGGCCCCATCGGCCGCCCGCCGATCACGTTGTCCAGCACGACCTTCAGCGGCCACGGCTCGAGCATCTGCAGCGCCGTGTAGGCCAGGCTGGCCGCAAACGCCAGCCCGAGCCGCGCCCGATGCGGCCGGAGCTCGTCCCGCAGCTGCCAGATCGCCCCGCCCGCCGCCGTGAGCCCCTCGGCCTGCCGCGCCAGCGCGCGGGTGACGGCGCTCACGCCGCCACCGGGCGGGCATCACGCCGAATCGACGACGCCGGACCCGTCGCATCGCCCGCGTCCGTTGCGGACACCCACGACGTGGACGACGCGAGGTCGTTGAGCCTTGCCACGACCGCCTGCACGTTGTGCCGCCAGGTGTAGCGGGCGACCACGTCGGCGCGCCCTGCCGCGCCCATCGCCCGTGCGGCCTGCGGGGCGGCGAGCGCGGCCGCGATGGCCGCAGCCATCGCGGCGGCGTCGCCGGCCGGATAGAGCCGTGCCGTCCGCCCGTCGTCGACCGCCGCGCGCACCGGGGGGATGTCCGCGGCGACCGTCGGCAAGCCGGCGGCGAGGTACTCGAACAGCTTGAGGGGGGAGAAGTAGTCCTCGGCATCGACGGCGTACGGCGCCACGGCCACGTCGCACGCCGCCAGAAGTGCCGGCACGTCCGCGTGCGGCACGGCGCCGGTGAAGCGCACGCGATGCTGGAGCCCGAGCGCGACGGCGCGCGACTCGAGGGCCGGCAGCGCCGGACCGTCGCCGACGACGAGGAGGCAGGCGGCCGGATCGTCCGCCGCCACGCGTGCGAATGCATCGAGGACGTCGTCGACGCCGTGCCACGGCCGGATGCTGCCGACGAAGCCGACGACGCGGCGATCGGCCAACCGGAGCTGTGCGCGCACGGCATGGCGTTCGGTGCCGGCGGACGCGAACGCGTCGACATCCACGCCGTTCGGCAGGACGAGGATCCGCGCGGGATCGACGCCCGTGTCGGCGAGCCACACGGCCAGCGGCGCGGAGACGGCGACGACGGCATCGGCCCCCGTCAGCACATCCCATTCGATCGTCCGCGCGAGGCGCGGCCACGGCAGGGCGCGGTAGCGGGCGGCCTCGCGCGTCAGGGGCGCGTTCACCTCCAGCACGTGCGGCACCCCGAGCGCGCGGGCCACCGCGCGGCCGCCGCTGCCGAAGAGGCTGTAGCGCTCGTAGACGGCGTCGATGCCGGCGGCGCGCCACGCGGGCGTCGACAGCGCGAGGGCGCGGGCGGTCAGGTGGGCCCGCAGCGCGCCGGCGCGGTCGCCGCGGGCGCGCGCGATGAGCCGGCGGCTGCGGGGGTCGAGGGTGATGGGCGACGGCGCAATCGGCGTCGGTGCATCGATGCGGGCCGCGGCGACGTGGACGATGTGGCCCTCGGCCGCGAACGCGCGGCACATCGCGCGCACGTGGATGCTGGCGCCCTTCGTGCCGTCGACCGGGATGCCGGGGTCCGTGCAGGCGTAGAGGAGATTCATCCCGCGATCGTTCATCGACCGACGCCTTCCGCGAACAGCGCATGCAGCCGGCCGACGTTCGCGCGCACGTCGAACGCGGCTTCGACGCGGGCGCGGCCGGCGTCGGCCAGGCGGCGGCGCAGCGGCGCATCGGACAGGAGCCGCCGGAGGGCGGCGGCCAGCGCTTCGGGGTCGCGCTCGGGCACGAGCAGGCCGGTGACATCGTCCTGGACAAGCTCGGGGATGCCGGTGACGGGTGTCGCCGCCACGGGCACGCCGAGGGCCATCGCCTCGATGAGGACGGTCGGCAGGCCGTCGCGGTTGCCGTCGGCGCCGACGACGCACGGGGCGGCGAAGGCGGTGGCGTGCGGGATCAGGTCGATGAGCGCGGCGCGCGGCAGCGGGCCGGGCAGCGTCACGCGGTCGGCCAGGTCGAGCGCGGCGACGAGCGCGGTCAGGGATGCGGCGCGCTCGCCGGTGCCGATGATCTGGCAGGTGAACGCGACGCCGTCGCGCTTCAGGATCGCACAGGCGCGGATGAGGTCATCGAACCCCTTCTTCTCGACGAGCCGGCCGATGCCGAGGATCAGCGGCAGCGCGTGGGGGACGTGGCCATTGCGATGGAACGCGTCGAGGTCGAGGCCGTTGTAGATCCGCACGAGCCGAGCGGTGCCGGGCGTGTGGGCCAGGTAGTCCATGTTGAAGTCGCTGACCGTCACGCTGAACCGGGCATCGACGAACTTGCGTGCGAGCGAGGTCGGCGCGACGGACTCGTGGAAGATGTCCTTGGCGTGCGCCGTGAAGCTGTACGGGACGCCGGTCAGGCGGGACACGATCCGCGCCACGGATGTGGCGCTGGACGCGAAGTGCGCGTGGAGGTGGGTCACGCCGGCCGCCTTCACGCGCGGCGCCAGCCAGACCGCCTGGTGGAAGCGCTTCCATGCGCCGAGCCGCCGCTTGCGCGCGGTCTCGAACAGGACGGTGCGATAGGCATCCGGCATCGCGCGCCACGCCGCAACGTGCGTCCGGACGACGTCGCGCACACCGCCGGCCCAGATGACCTCGGGGGCGTACGTCACGCGCGCCCGGACGCGGGCGACGTCGGCGTGGAAGCGGCCTTCGTTGTTCGTCTTGAGGCTGAAGATGTGAAGGTCGGCGCCCTGGCGCTCGAGCTCGAGGACCTCGTTCAGGATGAACGTTTCGGAGAAGCGCGGGAACATCTTGCAGACGTAGCCGACACGGGCGGTCGTGGGCTCGGCGGGCGTGCGCGTCGCGTTCGGCGAACTGAGCACACCGGGCGCCCTCGACAGGGTCGTCTCGTTCGTCACGATCTACTCCTCGGCGGACCACACCGGCTGGAGCCGGTCGTGGCGATGGGTGGCCAGGTGGGTCGGGATCCGGGCGGGCTCGTGGACCGGACGCGGGTGGGTGGCGGACGGCCGGTCCAGCAGGCCGACGAGCGCCGCGGCCACGCGGTCGAGACCGCCGAGGTCGACCGCGCCGAGCGGGCGCCCTGCGGCGAGCGCGCTGGCCAACTCGTCGCGCAGGCGCGCCGGCGTCAGCGCGTCCGGCGTCACCATCCGGATGACCCCGCGGCGCTCGAGCGCGGCGGCGCGGATCAGCTGCTCCTGACGCGGCGTCGTGCGCGGCACGAGCACGGCCGGGCGCCGGAAGGACAGGATCTCGCATGTCGTGTTGTAGCCGGCCATCGACACGACGGCGGCAGCGCGGGCGACGACGCCCGACAGGCCGGTGACGAAGTCGACGATGCGCGCGCCCGGCACATCGGCCGCCAAGCCGTGCAAGGCGGCACGCTCGGCGTCGGCCATGAACGGGCCGGTCACGACGACGGGGCGGAATGGTGCGCCGCCGGGCCACGCGGCCGCGGCGCGCAGGAACGTGTCGAGGACCGTGAAGCCGTCGCCGCCGCCGCCTGCCGTGGCCAGGACGTAGGGTTGGGCACCGTCGGCGACGAGGTCGGCGAGCTCGGTGGGGATCGGCTCGGCGCGGCGGCGGAGGTAGCCGACGTACTGCATCTTGGCGGCGACCGCGCTCGACAGGCCATAGGCCTCCGCCGGGTCGAAGACATCGCGCTGGCCGTAGACCAGGATCCGGTCGTACACCCGCTCGAGCAGGTCGTAGATCCTGCTCGCGGCCCATGCCGCCTGCGTCCGCGCGGGCGCATCGACGACGTCGCGCAGGCCGAGGACGATCCTGGTGTCCGGCAGGAGCCGGCGCACCGCGGTCAGGGCGCGGACGGCCTCGCCCTTCACGCCCCCGGGCGCGTGATCGACGACGACGAGGTCGGGCCGGAAGTGCCGCACGGACTCGTGGAGCAGCGCGCTGCGCAGCGCGCGGACGGACTCGAACGACGTCGGCAGCGTGCGGGCGGCGTATTGCTCGTCGCCGGTCTTGATCACGCACGGCAGCTTGACGGTGTCCGTGCCCGGCGGCAACACGAGGTCCGTCGCCAACGGCGAGCCGGTCACGATGAGCTGCGCGATGCCGGGTCGGACGCCGTGCAGGTGGTGGGCGATGGACAGCGCGCGGCGGAGGTGGCCGAGGCCGTACGTGTCGTGGCAGTAGTGGAGGACGCGGTCCGGATGGGCGGGGGGGTGGATCGTCATGGGTGGCTTTCCTTCTGGGGGAACGCGGCGGGCGTGGGGGCCGGTGGCGCGTTCGCTCGTGCCCGCTACGTTGTCGAGCGGGGGGGAAAGTCACGGGTCAGGGTCGGAATGCGTGGACGAGGGGCGTCGGTTGGCAAGGAAAAGGGCGGGTCTGAGACCCGCCCCTACCGTGCGATGTGGCGTGCGGCCAACGGGTTGGTTGGCCTAGGGCTTGCGATCACCGCCCTTGTCGTCGCCGCCTTCGTCCTCGCCGCCCTTGTCGTCTCCGCCCTTGTCGTCCCCTTCGTCCTCGCCGTGCTCGTCATCCCCGCCCTTGTCGTCCCCTTCGTCGTCGCCGCCCTTGTCATCCCCGCCCTTGTCGTCATTCCCTTCGTCCTCGCCGCCTTTGTCGTCCCCGCCCCTGTCGTCATCCCCTACGTCCTCGCCGCCGGTCGACCGCGAGTCGTCGGCACGCCCTGGACTGTCCGCGGTCGTCGCCGGCCGCGCACGTCCGGGCGCCGTCGCGCCGGCCAGCGGCGGATCGGACGTCGGCGCGCCCGGAACGGCGGCGGTCGTCCCGGGGACGCCGGCGGCGCCGCCGGGCACCGTTGGCGACGGGGTTGGGCTGGGCGCGAGCGTCGAGTCGGCCGGTCCGTGGGGTACGGTCGGCGCCGGGAGGCCGTAGTCCAGATAGGGCAGCATCTCGAAAGCCACGAGCCGCCCGGCGTTCATTCGCGCGCGGATGAAGACGTGGTCGCCCACGCCGAACGCGCCGGGGTGTTCGGAGGCACCATATTGCGCAACGTCCGGCGGCACGTTGACCGTGAGGCCGGAGATGCGGCACCACTCCGTGGCGTACGCCTCGATCACGCCCTCGAACAGCACATCGGCGTTGCGGCCGCCGGCCATCGCGACGGCGACGTCGGCGCGACGAGCGGCGGAGACGGCCGCGGAGCGCGCCCGGTGCGCTTCCGCGCCGGGCGCCGTCGCCAGCCAGGCGCCCCGCCCCGCCTCCTTGACGGCGTAGAGCGCATCGCCCGGCAGCGCGTTCGATGCGGCGTAGGCCACGGGGACGCCGACGAGCAGCGCGGCCACGCCGGCGGCCATCGCCCAGATCGTGCGCAGTGGACGCGGCACCCGGCGGGTCATCGGGCGGGGCGGGGCGACATCGCGGTCGATGGCGAGCCGCGGGCGGTGCGATGCGGCGGCCGGCGACTGCGACGCGGCGCGTGTCGACGATGCGGCAGATGTCGATGACGCGGCGGAACTCGGCGCTGAGGCAGCCCCGGCCGCGAGCGCGTCGAACGCGGCCAGCAGGCGGTTGCGGGACGCGTCGACCTGGGCCGCCGTCGGGGGGCGGACCGCGACGGCGAGCGCAGCCGCGGTCTCGATCGCGGGACGCAGCGCCTCGGCCGACGCCGGATTCCGCCGCAGCACGGCCTCGACCGATTCGCCCCGCTCCAGGGCATCGAGGGCATCGATCAACTCGGCCTCGTGCCGAAGGTCGTCGGATTGGGCGTTCATACGCTTGCCGTCCTCTGCGTCATCTGCCGGGCCAATGCGGCCACGGCACGCGCCTGAAGTTGCTTGACGGCACCGGCCGTCTTGCCCATGGTCTCGGCTGCCTCAAGGATCGGCAGCCCGGCCCCGTACCGCAGCGCCAGAACGTGCTGCTGCTCTTCGGTAAGCGCCGACATCGCGTCGGCGAGGGCGGCACGCTCCTCGTCGCGGGTCACGGCGGCGTCCAGCTCGGCATCGTCACTGTCGACGTCCTCTTCGAGCCCGACCTCGGGATGGCGGTAGACCTGTCGGTAGTGACCGCGGACGACGTTCTTGGCCACGCCGAACAGCCAGCCTTTGAGCGTGAACTGCGGCGGGTTCGGCCCGGTGATCGCCTCGAGGAACCGGACGAACACGTCGCTCGTCAGGTCGGCGGCGAGGTCCGGATCGGCGACCTGGAGCGAAACGAAGCGATACACCGCCGGGTAGTAGCGGTCGTGGATCTCGACGAGCGCCGGGCGATCGCCGGCCAGCACGCGCATCATCAGCGCGGCCTCGGCCGGCACGGCCCCTCGCTCGGGGTGGGTGGGGTTGCGCATCATCCGCCTGGATTGTGGCGCACGCCAAGCCGATGGGGAAACGGGCACGATCATCGCAGCCCTCTGCGCCGACGGCGCAACCTGACAGGAACCAGGGATCCGAACGCGTTCCCGCGGCGATGTTGGCGTTGGGATGCATGTCCTCCGTTGCCGAACGGGGCGAAAGGTCACGGGTGGCACATGACAAGTTTCGTTAATCGATGCCGCGCGTCGTTCGAACGATGCCGGCGGGCACGGAACGGTGTGGGCGACGTCGGGTGTCTAGCGAGTGTGGCACCCTACGCATACCCGTACGCGGGCGTCCCCGAAAGCCCTCGGGTCGACCGTCTCGCGACATTCACAGGAGGGTCCGCGATGCACGCCCCCGGCCGCCGCCCCGCCCACGCCCTCGCCACCGCCGCCGCGCTCGCCGCCTGTGCCGCGTACGCCCTCGCCACCGCCGCAGACACGCGGGCGCAGTCGCCGGGCGCCGACGGGCAGATCCACCTCACGGTCGACGACGTGCGCGACCTGCCGGACGCCCGCCCCGGCGACGGCTTGTGCGCCGCCCCCGCGCCGGACGAGCGCTGCACGCTGCGCGCGGCGTTCGAGGAGGCGGGTCAGCTGGGGCAGCCGACGACGATCGCGCTGCCGGCGGGGACGTACACGCTGACCCACGGCGTTGTGCCGCCGCAAGCCACGGCGGCCACCGTGGCGCTGGACGTGCCGGCGAACGCCGACATCCGACTCGAGGGCGTGGGCGCAGCGACGAGCACGATCGTGGTGCTGGCGGAAGCCGGCGTCCCGGTGCGGCTGCACGTGCGCGTCGAGCCGCGCGCCGCCCTCGCCATCCACGGCGTGACGCTCCGCGGCGGGCGGGCGGCGGGCGGGGTCGCAGTGCTCGGGCGCGTGTCCCTCCACGATGTCGTCCTCGCGGGCTGCCAGACGGACGGCTCCGTCGTGCATGTGGCCGACACCGCATCGTTGACGACGGTGCGAACGGTGATCGCGGACAACCGCGCATACATGGGCCTGGCGATCTGGGGCACTTCGACGATTCTCTCCTCGACCGTCCAAGGCAACATCTTCGAAGCGGATGCGATCTACGTGACGGGTGCGGTCCGCTTCGAGGATTCGGCCATCGTGCAGAACACGGCCGGCAGCGTGGCGGGCGGCCGGGGCGAGATCCGCCTGGACCAGTCAACGGTTGCCGACAACGTCGTCCGCCGGTCGTACGGCGGTGCAACAATCTTCGATGCCGGCTCGTTGGCACTCGAGCACGCGACCGTGGCGGGCAACCGCGCGCCGGCCCGATTCGGGCGGCTGCTCGTCGCGCGCGTTAGGCACCTGACGATCGCGGGCTCGATCCTTGCCGAAAACGGTACGCAGGGCGCGGTCGTCGCGCCAGCCGCCGGCTGCGAAGCCGAGAGCGTCGAATCGCACGGCGACAGCATCCTGGAGCAGCCCAGCTGCGGCGAGCCATCCGCCGGCGACCGCGTCACGGTCGACGCCGATCTCGGCCCGCTCGTGGACGCCGGCGGCCCCACGCCCGTACGCCTGCCCCACCCCGGGAGCCCCGCAATCGGCGCACGCTCCGCCGGCTGCCCCGCGGTCGACGCGCGCGGCGCGCCGCGGCCCGTCGGCGGACCGTGCGCGGCGGGCGCCGCCGAGCCGTCCGCGCCGCCGCCCGCCAGCGGCCTCCTCTGGCCGATCGAACCGGCGTTCCCGACCGGTGGTCCCGATGCGCCGCGGCGCGTCGACGGCGTGCCGGGCCCGTCGACCGTGCTCGCCGTGCGCGGCGGGCGCGGCATCGTGGCGCGCGGACTTCAGGCGCAGGCGATCGTCGCCAATGGCGGCCCATTCGCCGTGGACGGCGGGCTCGTCGACCTGCCGGCACCGGTGATCGACGCAGCCATGGACGGGACGACGGCATGGCTGCTGCACGCGGAAGGGATGCTCACGGCGGTCGACGTCGCCGACCGGGTACACCCCGTCCGTCTGGCCGTCGCGCTCCAGCGCGTACCGGTCACGCCCGACGACGCGAAGCATTACGTCCGGATCGCCGTGCCCGCACCTGGCGTGCTCTGGCAGTTCGGCTGGACGAGCGGCTACCGGGGGTCCCCGGAGATGGCCGTGACGGTGTGGGACGTGGGCCAACCCGCGACGCCGCGCCTGCTGTTCAGCGTCCCCATCGGCGGCGCCGTCGATCTGGCGTGGACCGATCGCCGCATCGTCACGTTACGCAACTTCAACCGCTCGATCTCGCTGGGCGTCGAACGCTCGCTTGCCGTTTTCGACGCCACGCAGCTGGTGCGCGGGATGCAAGGCGGGACCCTCGCGCTCGACGGCACTCCTTCCCGCATCGCGCTGCGCGGCGACCACGCCTTCGTCGTCGTCCGCCAGCGCGACGGCGGCGCCCCCGATGGCATGCTGGTGATCGACATCCGCGACGCCGCAAAACCCGCCGCCGTCGGGTGGTGGCCGGAGGACACGTTCTTCGACCCGGGCACGACGGCCGGCTGGGGGGACATCCTCGTCGCGCCGGACGGCGTCCTCCTGCATGCCGCTGCGATGTTCGCCACGGCTGACCTGTCCGACCCACTCCGTCCGCGCATCCTCCGGCGAACCCATTTCGCCGCGCGGGTCGACACCCTTCGTGCGACGGACACGGGCATCCTCGCCCGCCTGTCAGACGGCCGCGACGTGGCCATCGACCTCGGCGATCCGCGCGGCCCGCAGCTCGTCCATGCGCCGTCGGACGGGGCGCCCGTGGTGGCGGTCGCCGGCGCAGGCGAGCATTTGGTGTGGCGCGCCCAGGACGCGTACCGGAGCCGTGAATGGGTGGCGGTCGAGCCGCACGCGCCGGCCGTGGAGGTCGGCCACCTGCCCACCTTCACCGCCGCGATCGTGCCCGTGACGTCGACGGCGATGGTGGCCGTGGCGGACGGCGTCGCCTGGATGGCTTCACCGGAAGGCATCGTAGGCGTCGAGTTGCACGGAATCGGCGCCTTCGGCAGCGCATACACGACATTGGACGAGCGCGGCGTGGTAGCGGTCGCGGCGTCCAACGGACGCCTCTGGTTGCTCACACCCACCCGCCTCTCGCTCTGGGACGTTGGCGATCCGGCACGTCCCGTCGAACGTCACGCCTGGTCCTCGTCGACCGAGTCCACGCTCCGCGGCCTGTCCGCGGACGAAGGCGGCGCCGTGCTCTGGTCCGCCGACGGCCGCATCGTGCGCCTTCGGCACGACGACCACGGCCCGTCACTTCCGCTTCCGCTCGTCGTCCGATCGCCCGGTGGAATCGTCGGCGCCGCGATCGTCGGCGATCGGCTCGCGGTCGTCGACGGGTCACAGCTCACGGCTTACGCGATCGACGGCGACACGGCCCGCGACCTCGGCTCCTTGCCCGTGCCCGGCATCGGCCGCGGGCTGGCGGTGTCCGGCGAGCGGGCCTACGTCGTGGCCGGCGGATGGCTGAACGTCGTCGGCGTCTCCGGCGATGCAGTCGTCCCCATCGCCAAGGTGCCCGCGCCCGGCGCCCTCGGCCCCCTGGCCATCGCCGGCGGGCGCGCTTTCGCAGCCGCCGGCGCCAGTGGCCTCTTGGCCTACGACCTCCCCGCACCCGCCCCACCCACCGTCCTCCTGCGTTGCGGAGAGACATGGCCGGGCGAGCGGGACGTGACAGTGCGGGCGCCGGGCGCAACGGCCGTCTCGCTGCGGCTCGACGGCCAAGCCGTCGCGTCGGGAGTGCCGGGCACCACTCGTGACCGCACCGACCTCGCCACGCTGCGCGTCACGCTACCCGCCGGCCCCCACCGCCTCGACGCCGTGGCCCGAAGGCCCGAGTCGCCGCCGCGAACCGGTCCCGTCGTCCGGATCAAGGGCGATGCGACCCTGCTGTTCGATCCGATCGGCGTCACATTCGATGACGGGCGTCATTCCGACCCTCGTCCCGCCCTGAACGCCATCGGCTGCGCGACACTCGCCGACGGTTGGACGGTCCGCATCGACGCCCGCGCGGCCATCGTCGTCGTCGTCCCGGTACGGTCCGACATCGCCGCCACCGCGGCCGTCACCGTGACCCTCGCCAGCCGCACCGCTCGGCTCGCCCCGCGCCCCGACACCCCATCGCTCTTCACCGGCACGCTGCCGCCGATTACGGGACCAACCGGCGACGCCATCGTCCACATCGAGGTGGTGGCCGGGACGGAGCGGGCGACGTGGCACGGGCGGGCGGCGCGTGAGCAACTGTGGATGCCATGGGCAGGGCGATAGGTGGAGCCGTCCGGCGCATTCGCCCGACAGGCCCATGGCATCCACACCCACATCCGCAACGGCAGCGCGCGCAGGCATCACGAAAGCCGCTCCGATGCGGGGTGTCCAGAGGGGCGCAGTGACCTGCCCCCAAGAGTTGGTCCAGCGGCTAAGAGGGGATGGCCGTCGGATCGAGTGTCAGCGCGAAGACCGCCGGCGCGAGGTTGCCCAGAGCGCTGTGCGGTCGGACACCATTGTAATCGTGCCTCCAGAGGTCGATCGTCGATCGGGCCTCGGCGAGATTGGTGAACCAGTGCTGGTTGAGGCACTCGTCGCGGAACTTGCCGTTGAAGCTCTCGATGTAGGCGTTCTCGGTGGGCCGTCCGGGCGTGATGAAGTGCAG
>Ga0138256_10001790_pt1 | contig 23142 bp, 18 predicted proteins | sample KNB2016incub_MG_FD_105486 | JGI IMG/M metagenome (GOLD analysis project Ga0138256, IMG submission 105486) | Active sludge microbial communities from wastewater in Klosterneuburg, Austria - KNB2014incub_MG | ecosystem: Engineered > WWTP > Activated sludge > Unclassified | place: Austria... | reverse complement strand
GTGTTCAACATTGGGCACGCCTTGCTGGTGGCCGAGGCCATGCGCGCGGGCAATTTGTCTTTGCTGGCCAAGGTGATGGAAGACCGCGTGCATGAAACATATCGCCTCCCGCTCATCCCCGGCGCAGAAGACGCCAAACGCGCTGCGCTGGACGCGGGCGCGGCTGCGGTGGCGCTCAGCGGCGCGGGGCCGGGCCTCATCGCTTTTGCCGATGGCGCCCATGAGGACATTGGGCTGGCGATGCAGCGCGCTTTCCGCGAGGCAGGGCTGACCGCGCGTTTCTGGGTTTTGAACGTTGTAAACAGCGGGCTGCGAATGGGGTAAAGTGCAATTGTGTTAAAAAATTGGAAACTCTGGCTCAGCCTGCTCATCAGCGGCGTTGCGCTCTTTCTGGCTTTGCGCGACATTCAGTTTGATGCGTTCTTTGCCGCCTTGTCTCGCGCAAACATTGTCTGGCTCATCCCCTCGTTCATCATTTTTTTGGCATCGCTCGGCTTGAGGGCCATCCGCTGGTCAAAACTAATGGGCGATACGCCTTTTTGGACAACCTTTCACGCCATGAACATTGGCTACTTGCTCAACATGGTGCTGCCCTTCCGCGTGGGCGAGGTGGGCCGCGCTTACGTGATGGGCGAACGCAGCACAGTAAGCATGACCCGCGCGTTCTCCACCATCATTGTTGAGCGCGTGCTGGATCTGGCCTCGCTGGTGTTGATTTTTGCCGTGTTCACGCAAGTCATCCCGCTGCCTCAGGCGTTTTCCAGCGCGGCGCTGGTGGGCGGCGCGGTGGCCGTTTTGGTGATGGCTGTCCTGGCGATCATGGTGTATCAGGCAGACCGCGCGGAGACCGTGCTGGCAAAAATTCTCTCGCGCATTCCGCGCATCCACCCAGAATCGTGGTTGCGGCGCTTCCGCGATTTGTGCGAAGGGTTTAGCCTTGTGCGCAACCCGCGCCTTTTGCTCACCAGTTTGGCGCTCACCGCGCTCATTTGGGTGGGCATGTTTGGCGTGGCTTTCTTCACCATGCTGGCGTTTTACCCGGCCTCATTTCTCATGTCAGTCTCGGCGGTGATCGCATCTAACCTGGGCGGGGCGCTGCCTTCTGCGCCGGGCGGGCTGGGCGTGGTGCAATTTTTTGCCCAGCAAAGTCTGGCGCTGCCCTTTGGGATGGATATTTCGCTGGCCACGGCGTTTGCGTTTGTGTGGTCGCTCTGGCAGCAATTGGCGCTCATTTTGCTGGGGTTGTTCGGCCTCACCCGCATTGGCATGTCGTTCTCTCAAACGGCGGGCGCAGCGAGGACAGAAGAAGGGATAAATAAGAAATGAGAAATGAGGTGTAAGTCGTAGTGCGCGCTCTACAAGGTGTAATATGCTGCGTAAGACAATTACAAGTTACACCTTGCGCATTACAAGAATTACAAAAGAGGAAGTGAATGGAAAATCCTAACTACGTGCCATCTCCGGCTCCATCCAGAGCGCCGGTTGGCTGGTTTGCATTTGGCATTTTGGTCGGCGCGGCACTGGCAACTGGGCTGCTGGTCTTTGGCAATTTTTTGCGGGCGCCTGCCGCCCAAAGCTATTCGCTAGATGACATTCGCGCGGCGGCAAAAGCGGGCGCGGCAGATGCCATCGCCAGCGAGCTGGCCAACGCCCAAGATTCAATTGGCCCCGCCGCGCCGCAAGCGCAGGCCACGCCCGTTGTGGTTCAAAATATCGCCCTGCGCACGCCAAATACAATGGGCAACGCCAACGCCAAAGTCACCATCATTGAATACAGCGATTTTCAATGCCCGTATTGCCTTTCGTTTCACCAGCAAACGTATCAAAAAATTATTGATCAGTATGTGAAGACAGGCAAGGTAAAGCTGGCTTACAAGCAAATGCCCATCGCCAGCATTCATCCCATGGCAACCCCGGCGGCCATCGCTTCGGAATGCGCGGCAGATCAGGGCAAGTTTTGGGAATACCACGACACGTTGTTCAACAAACTGGGCGCCGGGCAATTGGATGTGAAAGCTGAATCGCTCACAACCTATGCCAAGAGTTTGGGGCTGGATACGGACAAGTTTCAATCTTGCTTAAAGGATGGCGCGGCGCAAGCCCGCGTGACTTCTGACACGCAGGAAGGCGCGAAGATTGGCGTGCGCGGCACGCCCACGTTTGTCATCAACGGGCAGCTTTTGGTTGGGGCGCAGCCCTTCTCTGCATTTCAGCAGGCCATTGATGCCGCGCTTGCGACAAATTAAATCATCAAAGCGCCCGGAGCGCTGGAAAAGCGCTCCGGGCGCTCAGTCATCATCATGTCCGGCAGCCTTCTCATCATAGATGACGAAAAGAATATCGTTGATCTGATTGAGCTATACGCCAAACAGGCGGGCTACGAAGTGCGCCGCGCGTATGACGGCGCGAGCGGGCTGGCGCAGGTTCAAACCGGCCCGGATGCCATCATTTTGGATTTGATGCTGCCGGATATTGATGGCTGGGAGGTGTGCAAACGCATCCGCACAAAAAGCGATGTGCCCATCATCATGCTCACTGCGCGAGATGACGACTTGGACAAGATCGTGGGGCTGGAGCTGGGCGCGGATGATTACCTGACCAAGCCCTTTAACCCGCGCGAGCTGATGGCGCGGATAAAGGCCATTTTGCGCAGGCGCGCCCCAAATGATCCAAAAGCAAACGCTGTTTTGCGGGTTGGCGCACTCACTTTGGACCCCATCCATCACGAGGTTTTTGCCAACGGAACACCCATCAAACTGAGAGCCAAGGAATTTGATTTGCTGGAAACCCTTATGCAAAATCAGGGCGTGGTGTTTAGCCGCGAGAAATTGCTGGAGGTGGTTTGGGGATTTGATTTTGCGGGCGAGACCCGCACGGTAGACGTTCACGTGGCGCAGCTTCGCAAGCGCATCGCCGCCAGCAACGTGGAAATTGAAACCGTGTTTGGCGTGGGTTATAAGCTGATAGAAGCGTGAAGGGTGAAGTAAAAAAACATGACCCTGCGCACACGTCTGTTTCTCTCGCACGGAGCTGTCATCATCGTCACGCTTTTGGTGATGGCAATTGCGCTGTTTGTGCTTTTGGCGCAACTGCAAGCCTTGCGAAACGCCACAAACCTTGCGCCAGACCTTGTGCGCGTGACGCGCAGCATGCGCCAGGACATGCCAGTCAGCTCGGCGCAAATTGCATTTGACCACGCCACAAGCCTGGTGCAGCTTCCGCGCCGGATTTTTTTGCTGGATAGCGCGGGCAACATTCTGGGAGATTCGGCGGAAAGCCCGCAAACCGCGCCTGCCGACCGTCGCCTTAACCTGAGCAAAACGTTGAATGCCCCGGCAGACCTGCCCGCGCTGCTAAACCGCGAAGGCGTCGTCATTGGCAATTTCACAGACACCAGCAATACGCGCTGGGAATTTATCGCGGTCAGCGTTCGCGCAAATCAAAGCGGCGGCGAACTTGTCGCCGTCGCCAGACCCATCAACACCAACCCAGTGCTGGATGTGGTGGAAGAAGCCGCGCTGGGCCGCCTGGCTCTGGCGGGGTTTATCGCGCTGGTGGTCGCCGCGGTCATTGCGGCGCTGGTGGCGCGGTCGCTCTCGCGCCCCATTCAAAAAGTGGCGCAGGCCGCAAATGCCATCGCCCAGGGACATTACGATGAACGGGTTTCGCTCAGCAGCCCGCGCGAGTTTCAACAACTGGCAAATGACTTTAACGAGATGGCGGGCCAAGTGCAAGCCTCGCAACGCCGCGAGCGCGACTTTTTGGCGAACGTGACCCACGAACTCAAAACGCCGCTCACGTCTATTCAAGGGTTTGCGCAAGCGTTGAGCGATGGGATGATCGCCGGGCCAGAAGCCGTGCAAAAAGCCGGCGGCGTGATTTACGACGAAGCCAACCGCCTGCGCCAAATGGTGGGCGGGTTGCTGGAAGGCTCGCGCCTTGAGTCTGGCCAGGCGCACCTGGCGCACGATCACGTGAACGTCTCGGATGTTTTGCGGGCTTGCGCGGCGCGGTTTGACTTGCGGGCCAAAAACGCGGGCATCTCGCTGGTGTGCCAACCGCAAAAAGGTTTGTTTGTTTTGGGAGATGGCGACCGGCTGGCTCAGGTTTTTTCCAACCTCATAGACAACGCGTTCAAGTTCACCCGCTTCGGCGGTTCTGTGCAAATCAGCAGCGCGGCGGCTCAAAGCATGGGCGTCGCGGGGGTTGAGGTGGCCGTGGCCGACACCGGCACGGGTATTTCTGCGGAGGATTTGCCGCGCATTTTTGACCGCTTCTTCCAATCGGCCAGCATTTCGCGGGATGGCGGCGGGGTTGGCCTTGGCCTCACCATCTCCAAACAAATTGTAGAAGCGCACGGCGGGCACATGCTGGTCGAGAGCGAGCCGGGCAAAGGCACAATCATGCGGGTGTGGCTGCCGGGCAATTAAGAATTACAAATTACAAATTACCAATTGACAAGAGCCGAAAGGCATGACACGAAACTCTTAATTCTTAATTCGTAATTCGTAATCGAGATAGTCTTTCACCGTTTCCGCAAATGGCCGAGAAGTGTGGCCCAGCTCACGGCGCGCTTTGGCATCGGAAAGGGGAGACCAAAATTCAAACATGCGGATGTGGTCGGTGAGCGTGATGAACGGCGCGGCGTCCATCACCCGCATGAGGCGCGAGACCAGCCCGCGCGAAAGTTTGATTTTGGGCGGCGGGCGTTGCGCCACACGGCAAATCTCGGTCAGCATCTCCAGCATGGTCATGTTTTGCCCGCCCAAAATATAACGCTCCCCCGCCCTGCCCTTTTGCGCCGCAATGATGTGCGCCCGCGCCACATCGCGGCCATCCACCGGGTTCAGCACCGCGTCAAAATAAACGGGGTAAAGCCCGCGGGCGCAATCGCGGATGACCTGGCTGGTGGTGGGTTTGACATCACCCGGCCCCATCACGGCGGTGGGCACGGTGACCACCACGTCCAAGTCTTTTTGCGCCAGCGCGAGCGTTTCCATCGCCCATTTCGCCTCGTAATACGCGCTTTTGGCCGCGCCCGGCGTGTAATGGCTGGTTTCATCCAGCGGGCGCGCGGTCAGGGCTTCATCTGCCAAAAGTTTGCGCGGTTCCAAAGTGGTGAGGCTGCTGGTATACACAAAGCGGTTGATGCGGGCGCGGCGGGCGGCGTTTAGCGCGTTCTGCATTTCCTGGGTGGCCTGGGCAACCTCGCGCGGGATGCGCCTGAAGTTTTCCGGGTAGCCCGCGGCGGCGTGAAAGACAATTTCGCAGCCGCGCATCGCCTCGGTCAGCGAGTCCTCATCGCGCAAGTCGGCCATCACCCATTGCACAGGGGCGCTGGCAATGGCCCCAAAGTTGGATGGGTTGCGCCGCGCCGCGCGGACCTGCCATCCCTCTGCCAGCGCAGCCAGCGCAATTTGCCCGCCGATAAACCCAGTGGCGCCGAGGACGCAGGCTTTCATGTTGCCTTTTAGATCGTGGTTGGCGCAAACAAAATCAGCGCAATTAAAGCGAGCACAAACACCGCAATCACCAATGTTTGTTTGCCAAGTGAGTTTGTATCCACAAGCTCAAGGGTGGTGATGCCGGGCAAATACATCCCGCCGCTCGTATCGCGTTGGGCGTAGCGCGGGCAGAAGAACCATCCCAAAGCAAGACCGCCAACAAACCCGCCCAAATGCCCAAAGTTGTCTATGCCGCTGCCCGGCGAAAGACCAATCGCAATGTTGATAAAAAGCGTAATGGCGAGGTTGCCAAGCATGCGCTGGCCGGTCTCGCCCAGCATTTGGCGATTGCGAAAGTAATACGCGCCCAATGCGCCAAACAACCCAAACAGCGCGGTGGATGCGCCCGCCGAAAGGCCATGCGTAAAAACATAGCTAAACACCGCGCCGCTTAAGCCGGTGAGCAAATACAAAACAAGAAAACGCCGCCAGCCAAACAAAGCCTCCACCTCGCGGCCAAGAATGTAAAGCGAGTAGGCGTTCACGGCGATGTGCATGAAGCCAATATGCAAAAAGTTCGCGGTGAACAGCCGCCAGTATTGGCCCGCGTCCACCAGCGGCGCATAGTTTGCCCCCCAGCGAATGAGGTTGCGCGAAGAGGTTGACCCACCCGTAAACTCCTCGGCCAAAAACACGGCGATGATGATCGCCAGAAAAACATAGGTCAGGCGCGGCTTGCTGAGCGGAATGCGAAAACGCACAGGTTGCTGCTGAGGCGCGCTGGGAAGTCCCGGAAATTGGGGAGTCATTTTAAAGTGTAATGGGCTGGCGACCCACGCGGCAATGCTCGGCCTTGATGACGGCGAGAATTTCGTCCATTGCCTCGGTGGTCTCATCGCGGCGGTTGACCACAATGTAATCAAACTCAAAACGACGTTTCATTTCCTCGCGGGCGGTGTTGATGCGGCGGCGCAGGTTATCCGGCGTCTCGCTCTTGCGCTCGGTCAGGCGGCGCACCAATTCGGCTTCGCTCTCTGGCATCAAAAAAATGGTGATGACGTTTGGCGCGATCTTGCGGATCTTCTCCGCGCCCTGCACGTCAATGCGCATCATCACATCCTTGCCGCTGTCAAACGCCTTGCGCACTTGATTCTTGGGAATGCCTTTGTAATCGCCATACACAAGGCTGTATTCCAGCAATTCGTCATCGGCGATCATTTGCTGAAAGGTGCTGTGCGAAACAAAGAAATAATCCACGCCATCGGCCTCGGTGGCGCGTTTTGGACGTGTGGTCATGGTGACCACAAATGCAAAATCGCTGCCAAAATCGCGGATGCACTCCAGCATGGTGTCTTTGCCCACGCCAGATGGCCCGGAGATGATCACCAGCAAAGGGTGATCCGGCACGCTATAAATTTCTTCGTCGTCTGCCATATCTATTTGTTGCGTAATTAAATTACCGCTTTCGGTTGATTGCATAATGAGCGAAAGAGATTCTACCCCACCAAAGAGCGAAGTCTGAAATAAGAAAACCCTTGCGTCTTCGCATCTCTGGGATGAAAAAGAAATAAAATGTTTTCATGCCAATTTACGAATATCGCTGCCCATCTTGCAAACGCAAGGTGAGCATATTTTGGCGCACATTTGGCGCGGTGAATGACGCCGCCGCCGAGTGCCCGCATTGCGGCGGGCGCAACCTTGCGCGGCTGGTGTCCAGGGTGCGCGTCATTCGCGGGGGCGGGTCTGCCTCTGCGGGTGATGGGGCCGCGAACGATGATGCGCTTGTGCGCGAGATGAGCGGGCTGGACGAGAACGACCCCCGCGCGATGGGCCGCTTTATGCGCAAGATGGCGGCGGAAAGCGGCGAGGACATGCCCGCCGAGTTTGACGAAATGGTGGGCCGCCTGGAAAAAGGCGAGAGCATTGAATCGGTTGAGAAAGATATGGGCGACGCGTTTGGCCCCGACCCAATGGGCGGGATGGGCGGGATGGACGATGACGTCATGGGCGCTCCCCCACCCAACACAACCGCCGAGGCCGACAAAAAAGCCGAAGCCGCCGATAAAAAGAAAACCGAAAAGAAGAAAAGCGTGGCGGTGAAAAGCAAGGCCAAAACCAAAAAGACGGCGAAGAAATGAAAAAAAAGCCTCTGATCGTCATTCCCGCGAAAGCAGAAATCTATAAGAAATTCTTTGGGTTTTTAGAGCAACGATTCGTTTGGGGTGATATGGATTCCCGCTTTCGTGGGAATGACGGATTAAGTGCCTTTTTTGTTCTTACAATCTTTTCTGCTTTTGTTCTAAGCGCCTGCGCGGGCACGCCAACGCCCACCAATGCGCCCGCGCCCGTGCTCACGATGTATGCGCCTGCGCCAAGCCCAACGGCCCACCCCCAACCCCTCCCAGCGGGAGGGGGGACACTTGCGCCCACGCCAACATCTCTCCCGATGGGAAGGGGAAATCCAACGCCCAGCCCCCAACCCCCAGCCCCTAGTCCTCAACCTCCAATCTCAACGCCCCAGCCAGCCATCGCCTTAAAACTCTTCGCCGGGCAGGTGGAAAATTTCAAAATGTTGGAGATGGCAATTGACTCCAACGTGAGCGCGGCAAACCCGTTTGACCCGGCGCAGGCTGATTTACGCGTGCGATTCACCTCGCCCAGCGGAAAGACCGCGCTCGTGCCCGCGTTTTGGTATCAAGACTTCACGCCGGATGTTGTGGCGCAAGGCGCACCCGGCTGGCGGGCAAGGTTCACCCCCACCGAGGCGGGCGAGTGGACGGCCCAGGCCGAGCTGGCCGCGCCGGCCATCAAAAGCCAGCCCGCCAAATTTAGCGTGACGCAAGCCGCCGCGCAGGGGTTTGTGCGGGTGAACAAAGCGAACCCGCGCTATTTTGCGTTTGATAACGGCGATTTGTTTTTGCCCGCCGGGCCAAACATGGCGTGGTCAACCAACTCCGGCATCAAGGCCATTGAGGATTATGAGCGCTGGTTTGACGGTCTTTACCGGCGCGGCGGCAACGTGGCCCGCGTTTGGATGACCAGTGATTTGTTTGATCTTGAATGGAAAGACACCGGTTTGGGCAATTACGCCAAACGCTTGAACCGCGCGTTTATGCTGGACAAAGTTTTTCAGCTCGCTCAGGCGCGGGGCATCAAAATTATTTTGGTGTTGATCCCGCACGGGCAGTTCAGCACAACCAGCAACCCAGAATGGCAAAACAACCCATATAACGCCGCAAACGGCGGCATGTTAAACGCGCCGCAAGAGTTTGTGTCCAACGCGCAGGCCAAAGCGCTTTTTGTGCGGCGGGTGCGTTACATGGCCGCGCGGTGGGGTTACGCCACAAACTTGCTCGCGTGGGAGTGGTGGAACGAGGTTGATTTGACACCCATCACCGATGAGCAATTGCGCCCATGGCTGGCCGAGATGACCGCGCAAATAAAACAGTTTGACCCCAACGCGCATCTCATCACCACCAGCTACGCCCACCGGTTTAGCACCACCCAAATTTGGGCCATGCCAGAAATTTCTTTTGCGCAAGCGCACGATTACTCCGCGCTCGACCCATCATCGGTGTTCGCCGACGCGCTCAAGAGCATTGCCGCGATTGCGCCAAACAAGCCCGCGCTGGTCACGGAGCACGGGCTGGAGACCGAAGCCAGCGACGCGCTGGGCCGTCATCCGCATGATATTCATTTGCGAAACGGCATTTGGGCCGCGCCGTTTTTGGGTTACGCTGGCACAGCCATGTATTGGTGGTGGGACAACTATTTTCAGCCCAAAGACCAATGGAAAGCCTACGCCGGTTTTGTGACGTTTATGAAAGGTGAAAATTTGGCAGCGATGACGCCGGGAACCGCGAAAGCCACCGCCAAAGATGCGACCCTTGCCGCGCTCACGCTCTCATCAAAAGACCGGCTTTTGGCATGGGTGCGCAACACTCGGTATGATGGCGCGCTGGCGCTTCAAGCCTATGCGCAGGCCAAACAAAACGGGCAAGCCAACGATGCCTGGCGTTTTGATTTACCCGGCATTCAAGGCGCGGTTTTGCAAATTTCCGGTTTGGCCGATGGGGAGTACACCGCGCATTGGTTTAACACCGAGACCAGCGCGGAGATTGGCGCGGCCCCCGTCTCCGTTCGCGGCGGCGCGGCCAGTATAGACATTCCGGGCTTCACGCCAGATATTGCGGTGAAGGTGACAAAGTAGACCGAAGACGGAGGACGGTATTTTGATCTGCCAAGTATCCGTCTTCCGTCTTCCGTCTCCCGTCTATCAGAGCTTTTCTTCTCGCGTCATCCTCTCCCGATAAATTTGCAAAAAGCGCGGCTCGTCCACGCCCATCAAACAATTCACCTTTGGCGTGGTGTAAAAGCGGCCGCCAGAGCGGTCGGCGATGGTCGCGCCAACCGCGGGGCCATCCACCGGAACACACAGGCTATATCGCTCAATCTTGAATAGCTCCGGGGCAATTAAATACATGATGGCGGTTGGGTCGTGGGTAAAGACTGTGCCATCCTTAAAGCCGTAGCGCATCTCATGAAAACCCTGATAAAACCGAACCACCCGCACCACAAACTCGGCCAGCGGGTCGCCCGATGCGTTGAGCGCGGCAAAATAATCGTTGTTCATGCGCACAGCATGGGTCACATCCAGCCCGGCCATCGTCACTTCCCAGTTGGCGCTCAGCACAATGCTGGCGGCGTGCGGGTCGTTCCAAATATTGGCCTCGGCCAGCGGCGAGACATTTCCGCCCTCGCGCACCGCGCCACCCATCATCACCACGCGGGCGTGGTCGGCAATGCGCGGCTCAATTTTTAACGCCAGCGCGATGTTTGTGAGCGGCCCGATGGGCACAAGGGTGAGCGGCGCGCCTGGCTCGCCCGCATGATCCATCACCTGCTGAACGATGAATTGCGCGGCGCTCATGTCCACCGGTTTCATCATTGGATTGTTAATGGCTGTCCAGCCGATGCTGCCCATCGCGTCATCGCCATGCACCCATTCACCGGTGGGATGCGGTGGCTGAATGAGCGGTTTGCCCGCGCCCTTTGCCACGGGGATATCGCGGCGATGCGCCACATCCAGCAAATTAAGTGCGTTGCGGGTGGTGACTTCAACGTTGGAGTTGCCAAACACGGTCGTCACGCCAATCACGTCAAGTTCTGGGCAGCGCAAGGCAAAAAGCAATGCCATCGCGTCATCCACGCCGGGGTCGGTATCAAAAATAATTTTCATAAAAGTGCTGAATGTTAAGTCTTGTTGCCGCCCGTCACCCGTCAAGGCGCGGGCGTAAGGCGGGGCGCAGAGAGCGAGGGCAAATACATTTTGTTGTTCAACGCTTCGTAGGCATAGTTAAATGGCAACCGGCGATTGTTGGAGTAACCGCCAATCACGTAAAACTCGGTGGGGAATGAAACAACCGCAATATTGCGCCAATCGCCCGTGAAGGGCGTTTCAAATGGTGTCCAAACATTCTGCGCGGGGTCGTAGCGCTCGCTAAAACCCACAAAACCGCTCACACCGCCGCCCACCGCGTAAAGCGAGCCGCCAATTTGCGCCAGACCAAAAGACGCGCGGGGGATGGACATGGGTTTGCAGCTTTCCCACGTATTTTTTGCGGGCGTGTAGGCTTCGCAGGTAGATAGCTCCTGGCCGTTGGCGTAACCGCCCACCACAAAAACGCGATCTCCCAACGCGGCGGCCTGCGCAAGCGCGCGGGGCGCGGGTTCGGGCGCGCGAGTTTGCCACGTATTTGTGGCCGGGTTAAAGGCCAACGTGGCGGGGTTTGGCTCAGAGCCGCGCCCGCCAAAAATATAGATGATGGAATCCAGAGCCGCCGCCGCAAAACCCACCCGCGCGCCCGGCATGGGCGCAAGCGCAGACCACGCGCCGGTGGTTGTGTCTAGCATTTCAACCGCGGTAGATTGGGCGCCGCTGGCATCCGCACCGCCCATCACAAAAACTTTTTGGCCGATGGCAACCGCAACCGCCCCGGAGACAGGCGTGGGTTTGGATGCGACCCCAGCCCGCCACACATTGGCCGCGCGGCTAAAAATGCGCACATCGCCGGTGGGCAATTGATTTACCTCGCCGCCAATCAAATACACGTCGTCGCCAATGGCAGCGCTGGCGGCGCGGGCGCGAGGAGAATCTAGCGGGGCGCGCAAAAACCAGCGCGTGGTCTGGCCGGGCGGCAAAAGCTCATTCGTTGCGCTCAGCGCGGCGGGCTGATCTGGCAGATCTGTGTTGGCGCTGGTGATGGCGCGGCCAGTCGGCAACGTCGCCACAAAACTGGCCAGAAAGACCGCCACAAACGCCATCAACACCCATTTGCGCCAGGCGGGCAGCGCGGGCAACGGGTGCGGGTTTGGCGCAACGCGCGGCACAACGCGCGGTGTTTGGGGCGATGGGATTTGCGGCGCTTCGGCGGCTTGCGGCTCTTGCGCCATCTCGCGGATGGAGGCGCCATCTACCACCACCCAGCCGTTGCGCAAAGCCAGCACGGTTAGCTCATTGCGCGATTGCACCTCCAACTTGGTGAAGATGTTCCGCAAATGCACTTTGACCGTGTTTGGGCTTAAAAATAAAGCCGCCGCGATGTCTTTGTTGGCCGCCCCGCCCGCCGCGAGGCGCACCACTTCCAATTCGCGCTCTGTAAGCGGCTCACCTGATTCTGCCATTAATAATAGGAATTGTATCTGGGTGACTGATGGCGATTATTGGGTATTGGTTATTCAGGTAAGGATCATGAAAACTTATACCCAATGCTCAATACCCAACGTGTTGGTGTATCATCAACACACAACATCTGGGCCTATAGCTCAACGGTCAGAGCAGCGCTCTCATAAAGCGTTGGTTACAGGTTCGAATCCTGTTGGGCCCATGTTTTATTGAATTTGCCACATCCCCGCGCCAACGCGCTGGCCTAAACCAACTACGCGGTTTTTGTTCTCGGCAATGGCTTCTTGTATTCGAGCCAGCTCATTCTCGCTGTAATTTGCGCCTTCTTGCGGCTCTGGATGCCGGACAAACAAGTAATCGTAAAGAATCTGGCGCAAATTTTGCTCGCTCAAATCATAGGGGATGTAGCCAAGATGGTAATAGTGCGTGCCTTTGTCCAAAACTGGCGGCACAATATAGCCCGCTCTCATCAGATCGGTATTTATCACCAGGTCTAATTTATCTGGGCCAAACGGAAAACAAGCTTGGCGCAGTTGTTCGGCAGATGGATACGTTTTGTTTTTTGTGGCATAAAGCGCAACGCGGGCGCACATCTCATCCACAAACGTGCCGGGGCAAAAGCCATACAAAATCTTTCGCTGAGATCCCGGATTGGGAAACGCCTCAAATTTCTGATTGAGCGCCTGCAACGTTTCGCGCACGGCTTCCCCGCCATGCAGAACATCCCAGCCGCCATACAAATGCGCTTCGGCGTTCCAGTCTCGGTAAAACCGGGTGAAGGCCTCGCCGGCCAAAACAGCAGAGGTAGACTGGGCGGCGGTTCTGATGTAGTCCATACCACGCTCAAAATTGGGCGATTGAAGTATTGGGCACAGAATGTTTTTAACGCCGCACGAAAAAAGCAATCTAAACAACCCCACCAGTTGCGCCCCCATGGCCGAAAGGTAATCTCGCGCCTCGCTGGAATTATTTTTTTGCTTCAATTGACGGAGCAAAAAATGGCGTCGGCTGCCATCAGACGGCACCAACACCGTTATTTGCGCGCCGTCAACAACCCGCGCCAAATCCTGCCTGGACGCCGACATCCAGTCCTCAATAGAGGGAACTGGCATGGGTTTGGCCGAGCCTTGTCGCTCAATTTTCAACCAACTGCTCAATATTGATTCGTTCATAGTTGTATAAGTAATGCGCTAAGAACTTCTGCTTCTACGATGCGGTGAGGAAGAAAAAGTTGTTTGCCAATATTTTGTTGCGGGCGCGGGTCTGAATAGTGTTCATCCAGCCACCGTTTACCGCGCTGGATGGGTTCAATCACATCCAGAAATTCTCGCGCGTGGCAAAGCGCCAAGATGGCCAAGGCAGTTTCTTCGGCAGATGGGATCCAATCGCCCCAGCTTCCATCCGCATGTTGTTTATTCATCAACCATTGGGCGGCTGGCACCTGTTCGGCGCGAATGGCGCAGTCTGAATGTCTGCTAAACGCCATAATCGCGCAGTGAGCCGGATATATTCTGCTCAAATGCCATTTGTCGTAATAGCCGCCATCATCGGCGCGATGCTTTAATAAATAGCGAGAAGTTTTATCCACAATTCTGGCCGAATATTCATAGCCGCTATTCATGAGCGCAGCTTCCATCGCATGCGCGTTGGTGCTCACAGAAGAAGTTCGCTCATCAATCCAGGAGGTCATTGCTTCTTCGTTTTCAAATTTCAACAATTGCTTTGGCTCTCTGGGATGATCGTATAAACCCAGCACGGTCAAAGCTGCGCTGGTATCGTCGCCATCTGGGGCGATGGCAGAGTTCAGGCACCACGCGGCGCCTTCGGGCGCAAGGGCGTGTTCCAGGCGAGGCAGCAAAGGCTCCAACAAGGCTCTGTCTATTTGGCTGGAGATGGGATGAAGCATGAGCAAAACCCACGCAAGCTCAAGAATATCTATGGGATAGGCAACTGGGGCAAGACCGCCAAATTGAGAGGTGACATGGTTGAGCCATGCATTGGCCCGCTCATCTTCTCCAGTCGCAAGAATCCAACTCACAGTGGCAGACACAGAATTTCCAACATTGCCCTCCGGGCGGCGCAGAGATTTGAGAAGATCATGGTCAACAACCCCGGTCAAGGCCTCAATGGAATGAACCAGGGGCATGCCGCGAAGCAAATATTCCGGGCGAGCAGACCGCATCAATTTCTGGCGTTTCTGGGCGGCGATAACGCTTTGATCTTGCGCTTCGTAAAAGAAGCCGTGTTTTGCCAGCTCGGCCAGATAGCCCGGCAGCAAAAGCTCCAGCCCGGCGCTTTCGTGGTTTGCGGCCCGCCATGTTGAAAGTGTTTCAGAAAGAAAATCCAACCCCTGCCCCAACGCGCAAGAGACTTGCCTTTTTTGTTTATCTGGCAGAGAAAGAAAAGCGCAAACAACCGAGAGCGTTGGGATGATATTGTGAGGATAAGGCTGGCTCCAGCTTCCATCTGCATGTTGATTGTTCAACAACCATTCCAGAGCTTGGGGATACCTCAATTGTTGCGGGTCGTTTTTATCTCGCAAGCGCAAAAGCCATGCCGTGTCATATTCAGATGGGCTGAGCAGGCCGCCCCCATAGGTTGGGTGCATATCCTGAGCCGCGCCTTGCAATAGACCATACAACGCTTTCTGGTATTTCCCCATACTTTTTCTCCCCAATCGCCCGTCCTTTTTGCCTATATAGTTTAACAGATTGCCAATTTGTGGCAAGGGCGCATGTGAAAGCGTGAACTAAATCCGGGTTCGTTTTGTTATCCCACCATGGGCAGAATCAGCTTATAATCGCGCAGCAAGCATCTCGGACCTATTCATTACACACCTTCACTTGATAACGCCATCCACTACCGCCCCAACTGTATCCGCTCCAACTGTCAGTGATCAAATCTCCCGCGAGCGCTATGCCCTCATGCAGCGCGCTTTCGATGTCATTATTCTGGGGAGCCTTGCCGCAATTGCGTTGGAATTGGTCACATATCGTCATGCTGCGCTCATCGCGCTGCTGGCATTATGTGTGGCGTTCATGCTTGCGCTCAAAAAAATAAGCAGCCGCCACTATTCCTCGTCTTTTTTCATTTCGCTAATTGTTATCAGTCTGGTCGCATTTCTATATTCAGTTCTTCGCCCAGATGCGTGGTACATTGGCGTTCTCGGCCCCATCCTGTCTTTTGCCGTCATTATGTTTGCCGCGCCCCCGCGATTCATCGGCAAACTGAGTGCGCTGGTGTATGTTTATGTGCTGGGCGCGCTTATCGCAAGCGTTGTGCAAGAGCAAAATGTCGTTGAACCCTGGCGCGTGTTTTTTAGATTTGTCGCGGCCGGGTCAATCAGTTTGGCTCTCATATTTTTGCTGCGCCAATATCAAATTTGGATCACACGCCTGCTGGCACAAACCGAGGAAAGCAACCGCGAGCTAAAAACAGCCCGCGATTCGCTGGAAGAACAGGTTCAAATCCGCACCCACCAGCTGGAAGAACAAAATATCCGTCTTGATCTGGCGCACCAGGAAGCCCTGCGCCTTTCGCAAATCAAAAGCGATTTTCTGGCCACCATGAGCCATGAAATTCGCACACCCATGAACGGCATTTTGGGAATGAGCGAACTTCTGCTCACATCCGGGCTAAATGACTACCAGATTGAGCTGGCAACGGTTGTCTTCGAATCTGGGCAGGGCCTGCTCGTTTTGCTAAATGACATTCTGGACTTTTCCAGAATAGAAGCGGGGCAATTTCGCGTTGACCTGAAGCCGTTCGATTTGAAATCGTGCGTGGAGGACGTATCACGGCTGATGTCGGCGCGCGCCAAGGAAAATGGCATCAACATCAACGTTAAATACGCGTTTGAGGATCAGGATCAGCCCGAGTCGAGCTTGATGGTCGTTGGCGATGCCGCGCGAGTTCGGCAAGTGCTCTTCAACCTGGTGGGCAACGCCGTAAAATTCACCAAGAGCGGATCAGTAAAAATCAACGTCTTGCAAGAAAATGGCAAAGTGTATTGCGAAGTTCAAGACACCGGCCCCGGCGTGCCCGAAAAATTTCGCGCATCGCTCTTTTTGCCATTTATGCAGGCCGAGCCGCCCAACGTGCGGCAAGAAGGCGGCACAGGTCTGGGGCTGGCCATTAGCAAGCGGTTGATGGGGCTGATGAACGGCGACATCGGTTATCGCCCAGCAGAAGAACAGGGATCGGTATTCTGGTTCTCGCTCCCCCAGGTCTAAGCTTCAAACGCGCAAGGTCGCTCACCACTTTGGCTGATGGTCAAGCTCCTCGCGCAGGCGGCAATACGAGTCATACCGCTCCGGGCTGATCTCGCCTTGCTTCACCGCGGCAATCACCGCGCAATCTGTTTCATGCGTGTGCGTGCAATCATTAAACGCGCAATGCCGCACCAGCGGCGCAAACTCGCGGTAATAGCCGTCCAATTCTTCCGCATGAACATCCCACACCGCATACGAGCGCAACCCCGGCGTGTCAGCGATCCAGCTATTCTCATCCAGCCGCACCAGTTCTGGCACAACCGTGGTGTGTTTGCCCTTCTTCCACGCCGCGCTCACCTTGCCCACATCCAGCGCCAGCCCAGGTTTTAGCGCGTTCAGCAAACTACTTTTGCCCACGCCGCTTTTGCCGGTCAGCACACTCAGTTTTCCGCGCAACGCCTCGCGCAATTCGGCAATGCCATTCGTCTGGTGTGATGGCCCATCCACCGCGGTAAATATCACCGGATAGCCCACGCGCGTGTAATCCGCAAAAATCTTCCGCGCGGCATCCTCGCCCACCAGGTCAACTTTGCTCGCCACAATCAACACGGGCAGCTTTTGCGCCTCTGCTCCCACCAAATACCGGTCCAACATGCGCGAATGAAAATCGGGCTGTGCGCAGGCAAACACAAACACCACGATGTCCACATTCGCCACAATCACCTGGCGAATCTCCAGCTTTTCCTTTTGGCTTACAACCGGGTCCATGCGAGAAAGCGAACTCTTGCGCGGCTCCACGCGCGTGATGCGCCCATGCGCAAACCCCTCACTCTTGATCTCCTCCGCCTCAACCCAATCCCCCACCGCCACCGCGTCCTCCTCAAACTTGCCTTTTTTGAGGCGGCCCGCCGCCTGACAAATAATCGTCCGTCCGTCTTCGGTATGCAGCGTAAAAAAGCCGCTGTGCGCTTTTATAACTAATCCGCGCATATTTCAAAAGTGCAAAATGCGTCATGCAAAATGCAAAAACCCGTCATTTTTGTTGTCCCCATCCTCTTCTTCATTTCGTCCCTCCAAAATAAGCCTCAATCATTTGTCTGGCCAGCGGCGCGGCAAACTCCGAGCCTTCGCCGATGTTCTCCAACATCACGCTCACGGCAATTTGCGGGTCATCTGCGGGCACAAACGCGGTGAACCACGCAAACGGTTTGGCCGATGCGCCCGCCGCCTGCGCCGTGCCCGTTTTACCCGCCACAATTATTTTTTGCGCCGTTCGCGCCTGCGCCGCCGTGAGAGATTTTTGCGGCACAGCCTTTCCATCCACCCAAAAATAATTAAACGAGGCAAACACATCTTGCGCGGTGCCCAGCGCGGCGTTGGTGGTCACGCCAACCATGCCATTTTTGATGGCTTTCAGGCTGGCCACGCTCGCGGGCAAATGACCGGCCACCTGCGGCGCAAGGGTTTGCACAACCGCGCCATTTTCTGGGGCAACACTTGCCACAAGCCGCGGCTGAATAAGCGTCCCGCCATTGGCAATTGCGGCGGTCATCTGCGCAAGCTGCAAAGGTGTGACCAGCAAAAAGCCCTGTCCAATGCTCATGTTCACCGTGTCACCGGGGGTCCATGGCTCGCCCACTTCAAAATTCTTCCATTGCGGGTCTGGCACCACCCCAGCAGATTCTGCGGCCAGCTCAATGCCGGTCTTCTCGCCAAAACCAAACTGGCGGGCATACGCGGGGAGCAGATCCGAGCTTTTTTGGTCAAGCCGTTTGCCCACTTCGTAAAAAACAATATTGCAAGAGGCCGTGAGGCCGCCCGTGAGTGTGATGCGCCCGTGCCCGCTTCTCAGCCAGCAAAACTTGCGGTAGGCGCTGCCCAAGCCATCCCAATAACCGGGGTCATAAAACACATCGCCGGGTGCGGTCACATCCTCGCCCAACCCGGCGGCCATCGTAACCATTTTGAAGGCCGACCCCGCCGGATACGCGCCCTGCGCCGCACGGTTAAACAAAGGCCGCGCCGCGTTATTAAGCAAACCAACCCGTTGCGTGCTAGAGAGTGGGTTGGAGAAAACAGAAATGTCAAACGCGGGGTAGCTCGCCATCGCCAGAACCGCGCCCGTGCGAACATCCATCACCACCGCCGCGCCGGGGTTTTTGGCCTGCCCCAAAATGCGCTGGGTTTCTGTTTGCATGGCCGGGCTGATGGTGAGCGTGACGTTCATGGGCGGCGAAAACGGGCGTTGCGCCAACGTGAGCGCCTTTCCCTCGCGCGTAAAAAGTTGCAGGGTCAGCCCCGGCTTGCCCATCAACGCGGTGTTCATGCTGGCTTCCACGCCGCTCAAGCCGATGGGTTCATCGCCGGCAAACCCTTGCGCCCGGTAGTCATCTGCCGCGCTGGCCGGCATTGCGCCAACATACCCAGTGACATGCGGCGCAAGCGAGGGTTGCGGGTAGGCCCGCCCCGCCCGCGAGCGCACAATCGTCGCCTCGTATTTGTCAAAAATCGCGCTGTTCGCGTCCACCGTCGCCTCGCTCACATCCGCAATCGGGATAAACCAATCCGCAGGCTGGCCTTTGTATTTGGATTGAATCTCATTTGCGCCCAGCTTTAGCACACGGCTCAGGTCGGCCAGCATCTCGCGCTCCACTTGCGCGTCTTTCACCAAACCAGGTTGAATGCCCAGCGTAAAGATGGGTTTGATGCCTGCCAGCGTGCTGCCATCTGCCGCAAGCACCAGCCCGCGCGGGGGCACCTCGCGGCTCATCCCCAGCGAGCCGCCCGCCAAACCTTGCGCAATCGCGTCGCGCGTCCACATGATTTGCCAAAAGCCGCCCGCAAAGGTCATGGGCAGCGTGGCCGTGACGGCAAACGCGCCAAACACATCGCTTTGCCAATCGCCGCGAAGTTGCAGCGCGGCCTGAGGGCCATCTTGCAGCAAACCCTGCGGCACAAACACCATTTTGCTGGTCTGGGCAATGGCTTTTACGTCGTCATACTTTTGCTGCAACCCTTTCGCGTCCAGCACGGCGGCGCGGGCGTTTGCATCCAAAAGCTCAAACGCGGTGGCAAAATCGTTCTGGTTGATGGCGCTCACGAACTGCTGACCCGCCCCCGCCGCAGATGGGGCCGTAAATGTTGCGGTTGCCCGCGCGGGCGCAGGCCCCGGCGCAGGGGTTGGCGTGGCGCAGGCCGCAAGCGACATCGCCAAAACCAATGCAAATAATTTTTTGGAACGCACACCGTAATTGTATGCCGGGTTAAAGCAAAAACCCGGTTACACTTTGGTCATGTCCAAAAACCCACCCAAAAGTCCTATTGAGCGCAAATTAGACATCGCGGCCCAGCGCGAGGCCAGCATGTCGTGGCAGGTGTTTCGCATCATGTCGGAGTTTGTGGAGGGGTTGGACTTTCTCTCGAAGGTCGAGAAACCCATCACCATTTTTGGCTCTGCGCGGGCCAAGCCCGGCGAAAAGTATTATGAGCTGGCGCGAGCCACGGCCAGTGCGCTGGCGCAGGCGGGCTACGCGGTCATCACCGGCGGCGGGCCTGGCATCATGGAGGCCGGGAACAAAGGCGCAAGCGAGGCGGGCGGCAATTCCATCGGCCTGAATATTGAGCTGCCATATGAACAGGGCACAAACGCTTTTGTAAAACGCGGCATCAGCTTTAGGTATTTTTTTAGCCGCAAATTTATGCTGGATTATTCTGCGCTGGCGTATGTGTATTTGCCGGGCGGGTTTGGCACGCTGGATGAGTTGTTCACCGTTCTCACGCTGGTGCAAACCAAAAAGACCGATGTGGATGTGCCGATTGTTTTGATGGGCGTGGAATTTTGGCAGCCGCTGGTTGCGTGGATTCAATCATCGCTGGTGGAGCGCGGGCTGGTGAGCGCCGCCGACCCGCAATTGCTGCACCTGACCGACGACCCCGCGGAAGTGTTGCGGTTGGTAAAGCAGGCGGGTGAACGCGAGTTCGGCGAAGACTAACAGCGCCTTAATCAATTGCTTCTTTTGCCTGCACAGGCAGCCGAATGACGCCGTTGACCAGCGCGATGCCGATGAGCACCAGCACCGCACCCAGCGCCAGGTTGGGCGTGATCACCTCGCCAAGCAGCGCGCCCGCGACCAGCCCGATGATGGGGATGGAGTAGGCGATCATCCCGGCGCGGGTGGCGCCCCAGTCTTTGAGCAGGTCAAACCAGAGAATGTTCGCCACGCCCGAAGCCAGCAGCCCCAGCCAAAGCAGGCCAGCCCAGCCTTCAATGTGTGTGGGCACAGTCACACGCTCCACCGCAAAGGTGATCGGCCACATAATCAGATCGGCGAAGAACACAAGCGCCAGCGCCTGCACGCGGCCATCCATCCGAGACAACATGCGATGTGTAATGAGCATGGCGATGGCGTTGCCAAGCGCGCTGCCCACCATGATGAGCTGGCCGAGGGCATCGTTGTTGCCCACTTTGGTGAACACATCCAGCCCAATGATGACAAGCATTCCGAAAAAGCCCAGCAGCGTGCCAATCCATTTTTGGGCGCTAATTTTTTCTTCGCGGGTGAAGAGCATGAGGATGACCACAAAAAGCGGGGTGGTGGCGCCCAGCGCAGAGCCAAGGCCGCTATCTATGCGCGTGCCCGCAATTGCGCCCAGCAAAACCGGCAAAACAGAGTAAACAATGCTCACCACCAAAAGTTCCAGCCACGCGCGGCGCGTGGTTGGCAGCGCAAGCCCCTTCAGCCGAACCACCGCAAACAACAAAAAGAAAGCAAAGAAAAAGCGAAAGGCCACGGTGGTGAATGGGCCAACCTCGCGCAAAGCAAGTTTTTGCCAAAACAAAGTTGTGCCCCAAATGATGGAGAGGATGAGAAAAATAGACCAGTTTTTCAAGTTCGCAGACATGGTTGCAAAGTTTCTCATACACTTAGGATTCGGAGCTTAGCGCTCAACGCTTCGTGAACATTCGTTCTATAATTAACCCATGCCACCGCTAAAAGTTCACTCGCCGTTCAGGCCGATGGGTGATCAGCCCACCGCGATTGCAGAGTTGGTCGCCAGTTTGGAAAAGGGCAACCGCTACTCCACCTTGCTGGGCGCAACTGGCACCGGCAAAACATTCACAATCGCCAAGGTGATTGAGGAATTGCAGCGCCCCACCCTGATCATGGCGCACAACAAAACGCTGGCCGCGCAGTTGTATAGCGAGTTCAAAGAATTTTTTCCAGACAACGCGGTGGAATATTTTGTAAGTTATTACGATTACTACCAGCCCGAAGCCTATGTGCCGCGCTTTGACCTTTATATTGAGAAGGACTCCAGCATTAACGATGAGCTGGATCGCTTGCGGCTGGCGGCCACCAGCTCGTTGATGAGCCGGCAAGATGTGATTATCGTGGCATCGGTTTCGTGCATATACGGCGTGGGCAACCCCGAAGATTACGGCAAGTTCGTGGTGAAGCTGAGCAAGGGCGAGACGCGCCGCCGCGAGGTGGTTTTGCGGATGCTGGTAGCCATCCAATATGAGCGCAATGACCAAAATTTAACGCGCGGCAAGTTCCGCGCGCGCGGCGACACGCTGGAAGTGATCCCCGCGTATACCGACACGGCCTTCCGCATTGAGTTTTTTGGCGATGAGATTGAGCGCATCACCGAGGTGGACACCCTGACCGGCGAATATTTGCAGGAGCTTGAGGAATGCGAAATTTATCCGGCCAAACACTTTGTCACCCCGCAAGAAAAATTGCAGGCGGCCATCAAAAATATTGAGATTGAGCTGGAAGAACGAATTGCGTTTTTCAAGAGCGAGGATAAATTGCTGGAGGCGCAGCGCATTGAGCAGCGCGTGCGCTACGACCTGGAGATGCTGCGCGAGGTGGGTATCACATCGGGCATTGAAAATTATTCACGTTTGTTGGATGGCCGCCCGGCTGGCACGCCGCCCTTTACCCTGCTGGATTACTTTCCGGACAACTTTTTAACCGTGATTGACGAAAGCCACATGACACTTCCGCAAATTCGTGGGATGTATAACGGCGACCAGGCGCGCAAAAAAATGCTGGTGGATTATGGCTTCCGCCTGCCCAGCGCCATGGACAACCGCCCGCTTAAATTTGAGGAGTTTGACCGCCGCGTGAGCCAAATGGTATTTGTGAGCGCCACGCCCGCGCCCTACGAGTATTCAGTCAGCCAGGCGGTGGCCGAACAGGTGATTCGGCCAACCGGCATTGTTGACCCGCAAATTGAGGTGAAGCCCGTGCGCGGACAGGTAGACGACTTGATCGCGCAGATCCGCGAGCGCACGGCGCGGGGCGAGCGCGTGCTGGTGACCACCCTGACCAAGCGCATGGCCGAGGATTTGAGCAGCTACTTGCAAGAGATTGGCATCAAGGTGCAGTATTTGCACAGCGAAGTGCAAACGGTGGAGCGCATTGAAATTTTGCGCGACCTGCGGCTGGGCGAGTATGACGTGGTGGTCGGCATCAACCTTTTGCGCGAGGGTCTTGACCTGCCCGAAGTTTCGCTGGTGGCAATTTTGGACGCGGACAAGGAGGGCTTTTTGCGCAGCGAGACCTCGCTGATTCAGACGGTGGGCCGCGCGGCGCGGCACGTGCAGGGTAAGGTCATCATGTATGCCGACAACATGACCGAATCTATGCGCCGCGCGATTGATGAGACCAACCGCCGCCGCGCCAAGCAAGAAGCCTACAACATAGAGCACAACATTGAGCCGGTTTCCATCTACAAAAAAGTGCACGACCTGACCGAGCGCGTGCGGGTGGAGGAAGACAATGTGGAGTATGGC
>Ga0138256_10001789_pt1 | contig 23154 bp, 14 predicted proteins | sample KNB2016incub_MG_FD_105486 | JGI IMG/M metagenome (GOLD analysis project Ga0138256, IMG submission 105486) | Active sludge microbial communities from wastewater in Klosterneuburg, Austria - KNB2014incub_MG | ecosystem: Engineered > WWTP > Activated sludge > Unclassified | place: Austria... | reverse complement strand
CGGGAGGGGAAACGACGGGACGTGGTACTTCTTGGAGAAGACGACGTCGCACTCGTCGGCGATCTTGAGCGTGTGCTCCAGCACTTCCGGGTTCTTCGGGAAGCGCGCGGCCATCTCCGGGGCGCTCTTGAAGTAGAGCCCCTCGTCGTACTTCATCCGGTCCTTGTCGTCCCGGTCCTTCCCGAGCCCGATGCAGAGCAGGATGTCGTGCGCGTCGTGGTCGCTCGCCTTGAGGAAGTGCGCGTCGTTGGTCGCGACGACCGGGAGCCCGACGTCCTTGGCCAGCGCGAAGATCTGCTCGTTGAGCTTGGCCTGTCCGCCGGAGTCGTGCGCCTGCACTTCCAGGTAGTAGCGGTCCTTGAACGTCTCGGCGTACCACGCGGACACCTCGCGCGCGCCGGCGACGTCGCCGCGCTCGAGATGGACCGCCACTTCGCCCGCCATGCAGGCAGAAGAGACGATGATCCCTTCGCTGTACTTGGCCAGGAGTTCGCGATCGACGCGCGGGCGCGTGTAGAACCCCTCGGTGTATGCCAGCGACGAGAGCTTGACCAGGTTGCGATAGCCGACGATATCGCGGGCCAGCAGCACCAGGTGGTAGTACGGCTTCTGTCCGGGAGCACTGCGCGCCTTGAGGCGGCGATCGCCCGGCGCGACGTACGCTTCCATCCCGATGATCGGCTTGACCTTTGCCTTCTTCGCCTTCTCCTGGAACTCCCAGGCGGCGTGCAGGTTGCCGTGGTCGGTGATGGCGAGTGCCGGCTGCTCGAATTCCTGGGCGCGCCGGATCAGGTCCTCGATCCGGTTCGCCCCGTCGAGAAGGGAGAACTCCGAATGGCAGTGCAGATGGACGAAAGACATTGCGCGTAACTTAGTGGTCACGGTCCGCTGCGCCAAACCGGCCGCGTGGCAGAATGGATCCGCTATCTCCTTGACAATGCACTGGTTATGCGCTCGGCCCATTCCAACCCCGACTCGACGTTCGTCTCGTGACTGACCAGGTGAGCAGCGACGGCACCGATTCGATGCGGTTCGCCAGCCACGCGCCACCGTCGCGCGGTCGGTGGCGACTCGTCAGGCGCGTCGGCCTCGCGGTGCTCGCGAGCGTGGTGATAGGAGTGGGGGCGACGCCGATGGGGCGGTACCTGGTGCGCGCGGCCTGGGAGGAAGGGAAGATCCTGGCGAGGCGCCGCCCCATCGCCGAGATCCTGTCGGAGGGGGCGGAGCGTGAACGCCGGGCGCCGGCGGCGATCGAAGCGCCGGGCGACGGTGGGGCCGACCGCGCGGTCGGCCCCACCGCGTCGGCGACGGCGCTGCGTCGTCGGCTGCAACTGGTGGTCGATGCACGGGCCTTCGCCCAAGGCGCGCTGGGGCTGTCGGGGGGCGAATCGTTCACGACCTATTCGGCGCTCGAGCGCGACACGCTCGTGCTCGTCCTGTCGGCGGCGCGGCGCGACACCCTGGCCGCCCACACGTGGTGGTTCCCCGTAGTTGGCCGCTTTCCGTACAAGGGATTCTTCGACTTCGCCGAGGCGCGTCGCACGGCGCAGGCGCTGCAGCGCCGCGGGTACGACACCTACCTGCGCCCGGCGTCCGCGTTCTCCACGTTAGGCTGGTTCAACGATCCGCTGCTTTCCACCACGCTGCGTCTCGACACGCTCGACCTGGCCAGCACCGTCATCCACGAACTCACCCACAATACGCTTTTCGTGAAGGGCGAGGTGACGTTCAACGAGTCGTTCGCCTCGTTCGTGGGGGCCCGTGGGGCGATCGAGTTCTTCCAGTCGCGCGGGCAGCCGGGGGCGGCGCGGCGGCTCGACGCCGAGTGGCGCGACGAGAAGCTCCTCGGCTCCTTCTGGGGCGCGACGCTCGCCGCGGTGGATTCGGCCTACACGGCGCATGCCGGGGACTCGACGGCCAGGATCACCGCGCGCGACAGCGTGTTCGCGCGCATGCGCCGCATCCTGGTGCGCGACCTGGCGCCACGCCTCTCGACTGCCGACCCCGCGCGGCTGCAACGCATCCCCCTCGACAACGCGTCGCTCCTCGCGCGCCGCGTCTATGCCGCCGACCTCTGGCTCTTCGACGCCGTGCACGAGCGGGTCGGGGGCGGGGTCGCCCGGACCGTGCGACTCGTCAGGCAGCTCACGAAGGACGGAACGGGCGACCCCTTCGACGCCTTGCGCGCCTGGCTTGCTGCCAATCCCGCGCCGCGTTGACACGCGCCACGCCACCGCGCGCGACGTTTCCCCGTGCACTCGGCCGCCTTCGTGCCCTTCGCGGCTTCGCGTGAGCCGCCCTTTCGCTTGATCCATCCTCCCGATCCACCGCCCTCACACCACCCTCACACCACCGTCACACCACCCTCACGTCGCGCGCTGACGCCCGTCGGCCCACGCCAGCACGAACGCGGTCGCGCCTCGCCTACTTGAACCGCTGCCGCATGAGCGCCCGCAGGTCGACTGTGCCGGGTGGCAGCGGCGCCTCGGGCGGGGGCGTGTCGTCCCAGCGCGGCACCACCTTCTCCATCTGCTCGCGCACGCCGCGATCGAGGAAGCGCGACATCTGGTCGATGGAGTAGTCGGCGCCGCGCCGCGACCCGTAGGAGTTGAGCGGATACGTCACGGCGAGGTGATTGCGGGCGCGGGTGAGCGCGACGTACATGAGGCGCCGCTCCTCCTCCAGCTCGTCCTCGTCGTTCATCGCCCGGGCCATGGGGAAGAAGCCGTCGACCGCCCAGATGAGGAAGACGGCGTCCCACTCCTTTCCCTTGGCGCTATGCACGGTGCTGAGGACGAGCGCATCGTCCTCGTTGGTGGTGCCGCCGGCCAGGTCCTGCGTGGCCTGCGGCGGCTCGAGGGCGAGGGCGGAGAGGAAGGCCCCGCGCGACGGATAGCCGCCGGCGATGACTTGCAGCTGGTCGAGGTCGGCCAAGCGCGGCTCCACGCGGTCGTAGCGTTCCCGCAGGATGTCGTCGTAGACGAGGCGCACGCGCGCCAGGTCGTGCCCCACGCGTCCCTCGTCGTCCCCTCCTGATAGCTGCTCCAGGAGGACGCCTAACGTCACGTGGGCGGCGCGGGCGCGCGGTGGCGGGGACCAGCGCTGGAAGGCCTTGGGGTCCCAGGCGTGCTCCGCCATCGCGGCGATCGCGCTGCGCGCCGTGGCGTCGCCGATCCCCGGCAGGAGCAACAGGAGGCGGTACCAGCTCACCTCGTCGCGCGGGTTCTCCAGGATGCGCAGGAAGGCCAGTACGTCCTTCACGTGGGCGGCCTCGAGGAACTTGAGCCCGCCCCACTTCTCGAACGGGATCTTGCGGTTGGTGAGCTCGATTTCCAGGTCGGCCGACATGTAGCCGGCGCGGAAGAGGACGGCCATCTCGCGGAGGGGCGTCCCCGCTTCGTGCAGTTCGAGGATGCGCTCGACGGTGAAGCGTGTCTGTTGTGCTTCGTCCTGGACCGAGACGAGCCAGGGTTTCTCGCCGCCCTCGCGCCGGGTCCACAGGTTCTTCGTGAAGCGCTCCTCGGCGCGCGAGATGAGCGTGTTGGTGACGTCGAGGATCGGCTGCGTGGAGCGGTAGTTCTGCTCCAGCGTCACGATGGTCGTGCCGGGAAACTCGCGCGGAAAGTCGAGGATGTTGCGGAAGGAGGCGCCGCGGAAGGAATAGATGCTCTGTGCGTCGTCGCCCACGACGGTGATGTTCCGGTGCGACCGGCACATCCCCTTTAGCACGCGCGCCTGCAGGATGTTGGTGTCCTGGTACTCGTCGACGAGGACGTGGTCGTACAGGCCGGCGATGCGGTCGGCGAGCGCCGGGGCGCTCTCGAGCATGGCCTGCCAGAAGAGGAGGAGGTCGTCGTAGTCGACGAGGTTGCGGCCGGCCTTGCGGTCGGTGTAGTCGGCGAAGACGCGGGCGATGTCCTCGCGATAGTCGACGAACTGCGGATACTCGTCGCGGAGGATGTCGTCGACGGCGAACTCGGTGTTGACGTGGCGGGAGTAGATGTAGTGCAGCGTTTCCTTCTTGGGGAATCGCTTCTTGGTGTCGCCGAGTCCGAGCTGGGCGCGCGAGAGCTGCATGAGGTCTTCGGCGTCGCCCTGGTCCATGATGGTGAAGTCGGACGCGATGCCGGCGGCGGCGCCGAAGCGGCGGAGGAGGCGGTGGCCGGTGCCGTGGAAGGTGCCGCCGGCCACGTGGCGCGAGGCGCTGCCGACGAGTCGTTCGGCGCGCTGGATCATCTCCTGGGCCGCGCGCCGGGTGAAGGTGAGCAGGAGGATGCGTTCGGGGGCGACCCCCTGTTCTATAAGATGTGCGACGCGGTAGACGAGGGTTCTCGTCTTTCCGGTGCCGGCGCCGGCGATGATGAGGAGGGGGCCGGGACCGAAGGTCGCGGCGGCGGCCTGCTCGGGATTGAGCTCCGCGGCGAGGTTGTGCGCCGGAGGGGTGACTTCGGAGGAGCGGGAGTAGACGCGCGGGTCGGACATGGGGCAAAGATGGGGGGCATGTCGGGTGGGAGGGAGGCGTAGCGATGACGGAACGGGGGCCAGCTGTGACGGTGGCTGGGGGGAGTCCGTCTTTTTCCGTCAACTTCTCGTGAGATCTCCTCCGGGAGTCGTCGGGACTTCCTCTGGCGGGTGCAGGCGGTGCGAGATAGATTCGCGCCGCGTTTTGCTGGAGGGGGGCGATGCTGCGAGGTGCGGTATCGTTTTCCGTTCGTCGAGGGACCCTGCACCCGGAAGTGGGGCGGCGACGGGCACTGGCGATGCACGGAGGTGTTGGACAACCGAGGTTGGCGGAGCTGCCGGTGATTGGATTATCGGGGAGGGCTGAGTGTGTCGTTATGCGACACATGATTGCCTTGACCCGGTATTCTGATGCCGGTAGCTTGGTTGGCTGCGTCCCGGGGGTATCCGGACGCGGTTTGAAAGTCCGACATCTAAGAAGTGACCGCTCGGAGCAACGTGGGGTCTCCGTCATTGAGAACGGAGGCCGCATTGCGTCTCCGGTCGGCGCTTGTGCGTCGAGCGGGTGTCCCGCCAGACGAGAGCAAGGCGGTAATTGAAAGGTAGGAAGGCAGTAGCAGTACCAGTCCGAGCAGGACACAACTCACTCTGCAGAAGGGGGAAAAGGAATGCAGAAATTCACTCGGTCGTTGTTTGCAGTCGGCGCGGTCCTCGGACTCGCCGCTTGCGGAGACGACGTATCGGTCACCCCACCGGCTGAGACGCCCGCGGCTACGATCGCGAGCGTTACGGTTTCGCCTGCCGCCGTGACGATTGTCATCGGCGAGAAGGTGATTCTTCAGTCGTCGGTGACGACGACCGCTGGCACCGGCACGCCGGCGTCGACGGTCACGTGGGCTTCGAACAACGCCGCGATCGCGTCGGTGTCTGCCGCCGGTGAAGTGACCGGTGTTGCGGCCGGCACGACGACGGTTGTTGCGACCTCGACGGTCGACAACACGAAGAAGGGCGCTGCGGCCATCACGGTGCGCGCGCTGGCGGTGCAGAGCGTGACGGTCCAGCCGACGGCGCTGTCGCTGAAGGTTGGTGAGACGGCGACGGCCGCTGCTTCGGTGAACCGCGATCCGGGCGCCAATGGCGCCGTGACGTGGGCGTCGAACAACACGACGGTTGCGTCGGTCTCCGCGACCGGTGTCATCACCGCCAATGCGGTTGGTACGGCGGTCATCTCGGCGACGTCGGTTGCCGATCCGAGCAAGTCGGGCGCCCTGGCGGTGACGGTTTCCGCTCAGCCGCAGGCCCTGAACTCGCTGACGGTCACGCCGACCACGATCACCATCGGCCCCGGGTCGTCGCAGCTTGTGACGACGACGGCGACGGCGGCGACTGGCGCGACGATCGCGTATGCGAACAATGCGGCGAACGCTGCCTCGGGCTGCCCGGGTGTTGCGACCGCTTCGACCAACGCCTCGACCGGTTCGACGACGATCACCGCCGTCGCCTCGGGCGCTTGCGTTGTGACGATCACGGCGACCGGCTCGGGCTCGGGCCTCGCCACGAACTCCCTGCAGGCGACGGTGGCGATCAACGTCATCACCCCGCAGGTCTCGATCAACAGCATCACGACGGGCGTCACCAACACCCCGGTGGCCGTCAACAACGTCAATGGCCAGATCGAGATCAACCTGAACTTCCAGCCGAGCGGTCTCCCGATTGACTCGGTGGTCGTTCGCATGAACCAGCCCGACGGCCTCCGTCGCGTTGCGCTTCAGAACTTCGGTGGCGCGATCCCGGCCGCTGGCATCCTGTCGCTGTCGGTGAACACCGCCAACTTCGTCAAGAACGCCGCTGCCCCGTCCGTCACGGTCGACCTCCTCAACGGCCCGAGCACCGTCTCGGCCCAGGTCTACCCGAAGGGCGCCACTGGCTCGACGGCGACGAACTGCACGAACAACCCGTCGGACCCGACCTGCGCCTCGCCGGTCGCGATCGTCCTGAACAACATCGATGGCTGGACCGCTGACATCACGAAGCCCAGCGTCTCGGCGATCGGCACGAACAACTTCACCTACTGGGGCGGCCCGACGGCGAACGCTACGGCGATCGTCTACCCGGTCATCTACACCCCCGGCCGTTCGATCTCGAACGCCGAGTGGACGGTTGGTGCTTGCGATCTCGCCACGACCGGCGCCCTCGCCGCGTCGAACGGCGGCCGCACGCAGGCTGGCCAGAGCAAGACCTTCGGCTACACGGCCAACGGCGCTGACCTGGATTGCACGAGCTACGAGAACAACGGCGGCACCCGCGACAACGTCGTGGTCGCCACCGCGGTCGACAACACGAACAACTCGTACGCCCTCACGCCGCTGATCGCGAACACGGTCGTCTTCGCTGCGACGCCTGACTCGCTGCGCCTCGACTACCGCGCCCCGTCGGTCAACACGCCGTCGATCACGCGTACGCTTCCGGCCGTCACCGGCTGGGTCAACGGCGCGTTCAGCTTCATCAACTTCGGTTCGACCGATAACGGCGTCGGCCTCCGCTCGACCCGCGATCGCGCGACCACGTACTCCTCGGTCAACTGCTCCGGCGTGACCGCGGCTGACGTGGCCATGGCGACGGGCACGGGTGCCGACATCAACGGCGCCGTTGCTTGCCCGACGAACTTCATCGGCGGCACGCCGGGTCTCGGCGGCACCGCTCCGTGGACCGTCAAGGGCTCGGAGTCGGACCGTCTGGCCAACCGTGGCACGTCGTCGGCTACCGCGACGTTCGGCACGGACTACACCAACCCCGACATCCGTTGGGGCCTTGCGGACGCTGCCTTCGCTCCGGCGCTGCTGGCGTCGTACGGCGGCACGGCGACCGATCCGGTCGACACCGTCTACACGGACGTGAAGCCGTCGGTCCTCCAGGCCGATACGGTTGAGTTCCGCGCTGAGTACCTCGACGATCGCGCTGGGTTCTACAACACGGCTCAGTACGACGCCGGCAACTCGATCGCCGCGCAGTCGCACCACCTCTCCACCGCTGGGCACCTCAACCCGACCGGCGTCTGCGTCGTCGCGGCTGCGGGCTCCACGCCTGGCGCCACGTTCGTCACGAGCCCGTCCTGCGGCTTCACGCCGATCACGGTTGGTGTCCCGGGCGTCCGTACGGACGGCTGGCAGCCTGGTCAGCGCGTCGACATTCCGGACGCGGAAGGCTACTACGGCTACAAGACGTGGGTCATGGACGCTGCCGGTAACACCTCGGCGACGCTCTTCCGCCGCGCGCTTGTGAACAACCAGTCGCCGTTCTCCACGGGCCTCGGCGTCCCGGCGACGCTGACCGGCTCGACGTTCATCTTCAACGCGACTCACGCGGACTCGGCGGAAGTCATCGCCCAGTCGCTCGAAGTCACGTACCCGGCCGTCCCGACGGTGGCTGCGCTCCGCTACTCGCGTCAGTCGATCGGAACCGCCTTCGACGACGTCATCTCGTCGCCGCTGGCTGTGACGATCTCGCCGACGCACGGCGCGGTCTACGCCCGTGGCATCGAAGTCGTCGGCGCCGCGGTCTTCCCGGCGGTCAACGTGCAGGCCTATGCGGCCGGCACGGCGAAGCCGACGACGACGACCGTGTGGTCGTGGAACGTGGGCAGCACGCTGGGCTTCGGTGCCGGCTTCCCGGCTCCGTCGACCTCGCCTGTCATCCCGATCCCGGCGCTGAACGTCCAGAACGGCTCGGGCGTCCAGGCTTGGAACACGGCTAACCCGACGATCGCGGTCAACCACTGGCGCGTGATCACGACGGTTGCCTCCACGAACCAGTTCGGCTCGACGACCCCGCTCCGTGCGCAGGTTGTTTCGCCGACGAATGCTCCGAACCCGCCGTTCAGCCGCGTTGACTACTACCGTCTCGACGCGGGCGGCACCTGGTGGAACTACCTCGGGAGCGCCAGCACGGCTCTCGGGACCGACCAGGGCACGTATCGCTCGTGGATCTACGCCCTGCCGAACGCCTCGTTCGTCAATGCGTGGAACACCTCGGCGGCCCAGACGGCGATTGCCGCTGGCGACATCATCGTCGCGGTTGGCGTCCTGTCGAACGGCGATGCCATCACGACGGTTGCCACCACGATGATTCCGTAAGCTCGAAAGAGCCTACAGATTCACGTAGTCGAAAACCAACGGCCCCGCGAAAGCGGGGCCGTTTGGTTTTCTCCTAACTGAGTGCTGTCGGCGCTTGACGCTCCACCGCGCACCTGTCAGCATTCCCGCCGGCTGGGTACGTACGCATGGAACCAGCCGTGCATCGAGAATCACGAGGAAGACATGTTCTATCGTTTACATCGCTCCCGAATCACCACGCTTGCTCTCGTCCTTGCCGCGACCAGCGCGGCGTGCGGGGGGGCCGCGTCGACCGACGTGGCGCAGGACATCGTCGTCAGCGATTCCGCGCTCTCGGCCCTCCCTGTCGCGACCATCACGGATGGACGCCTCATCTGCACGGCAGACGGCGCCGACCGGTGTCCGCTACGAAGCGCCGTCGCCAACTGGCTCTCCAGCGACCGGCTCGCGGTCTGGGAGCCGGGTCGCCCGATCTTCGTGCTCGACCGCGAGAATCCGAACGGACGGACACTCGGATCCATCGGTCAGCGAAGCGGTCAGTACTCCTACGCCACGGCAGTCGGCATGCTCGATGGCAACGTGGCGGTCATCGACATGCAGCGCTCCAAGCTCGTGCGCTACAAGCTCGACAACACGTTCGTCCGTGAGGACAACATTCCGCGCCCCGACGAGAGCGCGGCTCCTGGCTTCAGCTTCGAGACCCCGGTCTTGCAGTCGATCGCCGCCGAGACCGACAGCGGCACCGCACACCTCAAGGTGCAGGTGCTCCGCTCGCAGACCGAAGTTGGGGGGACGACGGTCCTCGACATCCCCGTCGAGTGGTTGCAGCTGAAGGGGCGCGACGCGCTGGCGGCGGCGCCGCTGTTTCCGGCGCTCCCGCGTTATGCAATCGACTCGGACAAGACGATCATCTGGACACCGGCAGACTCTTTCTTCGTCCAGCGTCGCAGCTTCGACGGGAAGGTGCGCTGGACGCTCACCAGCGACCGGAAGGGGGTCGAGATCACGCAGGGCGACATCGCGGCGCGGCGCGACGAGATCTTCAGGCTCACGCCGGCGGGGATACTCAAGCCCGGAGACCTCGACTCCATGGTGGCCCGTACCGGGAAGCGTCATCCGGCGATCGGCGGTTTCGTCGTGGAGCCGAAGGGGCGTATCCTCGTGGCGAGTGCCGCGTCGCCCACGCGTGACACGGTCGACTACGTCCTGCTGACGCGCGAAGGGCGCCCGACCCATCGATTCGTCCTCACCGGGCGCACGCACCCCCTCTTGTTCGCCGGTGACTCGTTGCTCGTGCACCGCCCCACGGAAGGCGAGCCGTGGGAGCTGCGGTGGCTGCGCCTGTCGCTCGGCAAGTAGCGGCCGCTCAGGCCTCGCGCGAACTCCCGAACGCAGAACGCCCGGACTCGACGTCGTCGAAGTCCGGGCGTTCGAGCATTCTGCCGGTGCGGTGACTACTTCACGTTTCCGGGGAGGGTCCGGATCTGCATCTTGTACTTTGCCGTCAGTTCGTCGGCGAAGCCCCAGCCGGTCCCCTCGAGCTTGTCCTGCACGACGACGATCGGGGTGAGTTCCTTGTCGGTCACGGTCGGGTCTTCCCAGACCTTCCGGTTCTTCGGATCGAAGAGGAAGACGTCGAAGAACTTGCTGTCGACGAAATACTGGATGCGCTTGTAGACGTTGGGGAGCGAGTCACCGGCCGGAGCACCCTTGCCGATGACCTTGAGGACCGAGTCCTTGCTGATGCCCAACGTGAGGGCGCTGATCCGGCTATCGGAGCAGGCAGAGACGAGGAGAACGATCAGCGCAGCGGTCGCGAAGGACGCGACGCGACGCGGAGGAGAAACGCGCATAGGAGATGTCGGGGGAAGCAGCGAAGTGATGAACGGCAGCGAATGTCGCGCAGCCACAAATGTAACCCGTCGGTGAGTCGTACCCCAACCCTCGGGAATGGTGACAAGGCGAGGAGAGCGACCCCTGCGCGAGCGTCAGGGCAACGATCCCATCGTGCCATCGCGCAGGGGCTCGGCCCGCTGCGTCGGCCACCACTCCGCATGCGGGGGCAGCACAGACTCGAGCGTCTCGCGAACGGCCTCCAACCCGAAGCAGTGGGCGAACGCCTGTACCACCGCGTCCGCCACGCCCTGTATGACGGGGGGCGTGGCGCCGCCTCGCGAGGCGACCTCCCGGGCAACCGACGTCATGTCCACCCCCTGAATGCCACAGGGGACGATGAGGTCGAAGTACGAGAGGTCGGTGGATACGTTCAGGGCGAAGCCGTGCCAGGTGACCCAGTCGCGCGCATGCACGCCGATGGAGGCGAGTTTGCGATCGTCGACCCAGACGCCGGTGTAGCCCGCGTTCCGCGTGGCAGTGATGCCGAAGTCGCGAAGGGCGACGATGAGCGATTCCTCGAGCTGCCGCAGGTACCAGTGGAGATCCTGCTTGTGGCGCTTGAGGTCGAGGATGGGATAGCCGACGAGCTGGCCCGGTCCATGAAACGTGACGTCACCGCCACGATCGACCTCGAAGCGCTCCACGCCGCGCGCCTCGAGTAGTGCGTCTGACGCCACCAGGTGGGCATCCTTCGACGAGCGCCCGAGCGTGACAACCGGGGGATGCTCGACGAGGAGGAGCACATCGTCGTCGATGTCGCCGCTGATGCGCGCCCGGGCGATGGCCCGCTGCAGGTCGAGGGCGGCGGCGTAGGGGAGGGTGCCGAGGGGGACGACGAGCAGACGGGCCGCCTTCCCGTCGTCCCTTCCTGCGCCCTCAGGCATGCAGCATCTTGCCTAACGAATCCAGCGCGGCCTCGGCCACCGCCTCCGACAGGGTCGGGTGGGCATGGATCGCGAGGTCGATCTCCTCGACGGTGAACTCGTTCTCGCGCGCCACGGCGAGCTCGTGGATCAACTCGGTCGCATGGGCACCGACGATGTGGGCACCGAGGATCTCGCCGTACTTGGCGTCGCGGATGATCTTCACGAAGCCCTCGGTCTCCCCCGACGTGCGCGCACGGCCGTTAGCCGAGAAGGGGAACTTGCCGACCTTGTAGTCGAGCTTCTTCTCCTTGCACTGCTGCTCGGTGAGCCCGATGGAGGCGACTTCGGGGTGGCAATACGTCGCGTTGGGGATGTTGCCGTAGTTGAGCGGGTGCGCGTGCTGCCCGGCCAGGAGCTCGGCGAGAATGTGCCCTTCGCGCGAGCCCTTGTGGGCCAGCATGGGCGCGCCAATCACGTCGCCGATGGCATAGATCCCCTTCGCGCTGGTCTGGTACGTCGTCGTGTCGACCTTGATGAAGCCGCGATCGGTCAGCTGCACGCCGAGCTCCTTGAGCCCGATGTCCTCGACGTTAGGCGCTCGCCCGGCGGCCACCAGCACCTGGTCCACCGTGAGCTCCTGCTTGGCGCCGCCGGCCTCGACGCTCATCGAGACGCTGTCCTTGCCGACCTTGATGTTGGAAATCTTGGCGTTCGTGGTGACGTTGATCTTCCGCTTCTTGAAGGCGCGCCCCAACTCGGCGGAGCAGTCGGCATCCTCGAGCGGAAGGATCGACGGGAGCACTTCGAGCAGGTGCACTTCGCTGCCGAAGGCGTTGAAGACATCGGCGAACTCGCAGCCGATGGCGCCGGCGCCGACGATGGCGATCGACTTGGGGGCCTTCTCCAGCGTGAGCGCTTCGTCCGAGGAGATGACGGTCGTCTTGTTGAGCTCGAGGCCGATCTGCGGAAGGCCGCGCACGCGCGAGCCGGTGGCGACGACCAGCGCCTTCTTGGCGTCGTGCTTCTCTTCCTTGCCGTCGGCGCCCTTCACCGAGAGCGACGCCGCCGCGCCGGCGCTCGCCTTCACGATGCGTCCGGTGCCGCGGATCCAGGTGACCTTGTTCTTCTTGAACAGGAACTCGACCCCCTTGGAGTTCTGGTTCGAGACGCCGCGCGACCGTTTCATGGCGACGTTGTAGTCGAAGTCGATCTCCCCGCTGACCTTCACGCCGAATTCGCCTGCGTGCCGCACCTTGTTGGCGAGCGAGGCGCTCTCGAGCAGGGCCTTGGCCGGGATGCACCCCCAGAGGACGCAGGTGCCACCGAGCCCTTCGCGCTCGACGACGGCGGTGGAGAGGCCGAGCTGGGCGCAGCGGAGCGCGCCGACATATCCGGCGGGGCCGCCGCCGAGGAAGATGACGTCGTACGATGCCATGACGAGTCGAGGAGTTGGCGTGAGACCGCGCGGATGGACTGCGAGGCCGTTCAGCGTGGACGGTTCCACGGGGGTGGTGCCCGCGCGCCCAATGCCGGTGGCGCGCACCCGGTAATCTACGCCGTTGGGGGGAGGGAGCGCAGGGCGGGGGAGGTGCGAAGGATCAGGGGGCAGACGTCGACAGGGCGCCCCGCTGGAGGCGCCCTGTCGTCGAACCGGGATCAGAGCCCGTCGTGGGCGAGATCGTCCGCCAGGCGCGGTGCTAGCGCCGCGGCCGCGGTCCTGACGGCGACACGCTGACGCGCCGGCGGGCGCTGCGCACCCCGTCCGACGTCGTCAGGTCGAGCGACGACTCGCCGGTGTAGACCAGGGCGTCGCCCCCGCGGGCGAAGGCGAGGATCTCCCCGGTCCGCGGGTGCCGCACCAGCACGCCTCGCGTCTCGGCGTCGTTCCATTGCACGCGGACCGCGCGCGAGTCGACGCGCTGCACCACGGGGGCGGCGGCCGACGCGGTCGCGCTGCCGACTGACGTGAACTCGGCCTGCTGACCAGCGGCGGCGAGTCGCACGCGAGTGGGCTGCATCCCGCGCATCATGCCGTACGGCACGACGAAGGCGAAGTGCTCGGTGGTGCCGTCCGGGTGGTCGGCGACGCGTTCACCATCGAAGGAGAAGTCGAAGAGGGATTCTCCCAGCGCGCCGAAGCCCTGGAGGCGATGGCGCCCCGGACGCTGCGGAAGCGACGGCGGGGCGTCGACCTCGAAGGTGGGTTCCAGAATGACCTGCCCGTTCTGCACGCGCCCCCACACGAGCATGCCGCGACGTGCGTAGCCGCCGCTGATGGCGGCCGAGGCGGAGAACGGATTGGCGGCGCGATACGAGAGAACGGCGTTGAACGTGTAGGCACTGATCCACGTGGTATTGCAGTAGCCCATGAGATCGTAGTTCGTGGCGGTGTCCTTGAGCGCGTTGGTGGCGATGTTGTAGCCGAAGGTCTCGATCTTCCCGTTGGACAGCGGGTACGCGTTGTCCGGGCCACCGGCACCGCAGCTCGGTGCATGAAACCGCCCGAAGTTGTGGCCCAGTTCGTGGGCCATCACGTCACTTGCACTCGGCAGGTAGTCCCATCCGATGGCCGCGCGCCCCGGAACATAGCCCAACCCGGCGATGCCGGACCCGTAGCTCACCTTCACGATGCCATAGTAGTAGCGCGAACTGCCGTCGGCGGTGCGCAGCGCATTGACCTCGCTGAGGATCTGTCCCCATGCGCCGTTCGCGTCGCCACTCTGCAGGGCGCCGGCCGACGTGGTGAACGCCGCGCGTACGTCGGCATCCACGGTGTTGATCGGGTAGAGCGCGCGCGTGTCGGCGAGGTACGAGTCGGCGTTCCCCACCGTGACCCCTCCCTGCAATCCGTTGACGCTTTGCAGGACGGGGACCATCCGGATGTTGAACGTCGGGACGCTGCGCACGTCCATCGTGGCCGGCGTGCCGTTGAGCGGGAAGCTGTTGTCGCTGTCGGACGACTCGGAGACCGTATTGGTCGGGTCGACGTCGGCGAGGATCCGGAGCCCGGGCTGAATCGTGCTCCCCGGAATCGTGTAGTTCCACGACGAGGTGAGCGTCCCCTGGTTGACGGTCTGCGGAACCGACGACGTCGGGGCGCTGATGGTGATCGTGCTGGTGAGCGTCGCGCCGTTGTAGAAGCGGACGCGCACGGTGGGCGTGACGGTGTTGGCGGCGGCTGACTTCACGAAGACGCGCAGCAGGCCGGAACGCCCGGCGACGAGCGGCACCGTCCCCGCATAGGTCTGCACCACCTGCTGCACGTGCATCCCGTCGATCGTCAGGTTGGGCCCCGACGGCGGCGGTGGCGCGCTCGCCGTGTACGTGACGGTCGCCGTCGATGTGGCCCCGCCGCCCACCGAGACGTTGCTCGACGCAGTGGTCGGTGAGTAGGTCGTGCCGCTGTTGGTCACGGCGGCTGCTGCGACGGTGTAGAGTCCCCCGATCAAGCCGGTGATGGACGTGCTCGCGGTGAGGGCGCGCGAGTACGCCCCTGGGCCGGTGACGGTCACCGCGGCATTCACCCCGATGGGGAGGCCGTTGATGGTCACGGCGAGCGTGCCCACGGAGGAGACGTAGTTGACCGTGGCGGTGACCGCCGAGGTCGACGGGGCGACCGCGACGTTCTGCGATGCGGGATTCGGGGCCCATGCGCCGCTCCCGACGGCGCGCGCCGCGATCGTGTAGGTCCCGACCGGCAGGCCGAGGATGAGCGTGGTCGCGGTCACGGCCCTGGAGTAGCCGTTGGGGCCCGTGATGGTGAGGTCGCCCGCGGTGCCGTTGGGAAGTCCGGTGATCGTGACCGCGATGCCGCCGCTGGCCAGCGCGTAGGTGAAGGCGGCCGAGGCCGCGGTTGCACCGGCGGTCACGGTGACCGTCCGGGTGGCGGGGGTCGGCGCGTACGTGTGGGTCCCGGCGACCGCGTTGTTGGCGGTGATCGTGTAGGTCCCGGGCGTGAGATTGGAGAGCGTCGAGGTGTTGGCGACCTGCGCGGAGTACGCCGACGGGCCGGTGACGGTGATGGAGGCGGGGACGGCCTGCGGGAGGCCGGTGATGGTGACGACGAGGCTTCCCGTGGTGACCGCGTAGGTCACCGTGGCGGTCGCGGCGACGGCGCTCGCTGCCACCGCGACGACCTGCGAAGTCGGCGCGCCGGTATAGGTGAGCGCACCCGCCGTGACCGGGGTTGCGGCGATCGTGTAGTCGCCCGGTGCGAGTCCGGTGAGCGCCTGGGTTTCGGTGATGGTCTGCGAGTAGGCGTTCGGCCCCGTGACGGTGATCGCGGCGCTGGCGCCCCCGGGGAGACCGCCGACGTTGACGCTCAGGCGCCCGGTGGCGAGCGCATAGGGGAGCGCCGCGCTGACCGGCGAGATGGACGGGGCGACGTCGACCGTGACGGGGGCCGGCGCGCGGTACCCGTCGAGGCCGACGGTCACCGGGTCGCCGGAGACCGTGTAGCGTCCCGGCGTGAGGTTCACCAGGCGTTCGCCGGCGGCGGCGGTGCGCCGAAAGTCGTTAGGCCCGGTGACGGTGGCCGTTCCGCTCGCGCCGGTGGGGAGCCCTGAGATGGTGACGACGAGCGATCCGGAGGCCAGCGCGTAGGTGAAGGCGACCGGGGTGGGTGTCGTGGAGGCGGCGACGGCGACGTCGAGCGTGGCGGCCGTCGATGCGTAGGTGTTGTTGTCGACGACGTGCGCGGCCGGTGTCAGGCGATACGCCCCGGGCGCGAGCCCGCCGAGGGTCGCGCCGGCGCTCACGGTGCGGGAGAAGCTGCTGGGTCCCGTGACGAGGATCTCGGGGTTTGCTCCTGACGGGAGCCCGGCGGCCGTGATCGCCAGCGATCCGGTGAGGATGGCGTAGCCGACGGAGACCGGTGTGGTGGTGCCGGCCGCGATGGTGACCGCTTGCGTGGCGGGGGCGGCGCCGAACTTGTCCAGCCCGGCGGTGACCTCGGCGGCGGTGACGTCGTAGGCGCCCGGCGCGAGTGAGGCGATCGTCTCGGTGCCCGACACCGTGCGCGAGTAGCCGGCGGTGTTGGTGATGGTGACGCCGGCCGACGACCCGCCCGGGAGCCCGCTGACGGTGACCGCGAGCGCGCCGGTCTTGGGGTTGTTGGGGCCGTTGCTGCCGGTCGCGTTGCCGCCCTCGCTGCCGCCGCAGGCCGCGACGGTCGCCAGGATGCAGGCAGTGGTTAGGCGTGCGGCCCACACGATGCGTGGGGCGCGCTCGGCAAGTCGATGAAACATGCGCAGGCGTCCTTGGGAAGATCCTCTCCCCAAGGACGCCTGCGCGGCTACCGGTGCAACGAGCTCGGCCGGAGCCACCACCCGTGCGTGACGTGCGTCACAGGTGGCGGCTCACGGGGAGGTGCCTGCCTAGTAGACCAGCAGGAGGGGATTCTCCACGAGGCGGCGGAGCGTCTGGAGGAACCTGGCGCCTGCCGCGCCATCGATCACGCGATGGTCGCAGCTCATGGTGACGCGCATGCGCCGACGGACCTGCACGTCCCCGCCCACCACGACCGCCTTGGCCTCGATGCCGCCGACGGCGAGGATCCCGGCTTCGGGCGGGTTGATGATGGCGGTGAACTGATCGATCCCGAACATCCCGAGGTTGGAGATCGAAAAGGTCGAGCCCGTGTATTCCTCGGGCCTGAGCTTTCGCTCGCGGGCCCGCTTGGCGAGGTCGCGCGACTCGGCGGCGATCTGGCTCAGCCCCTTGCTGTGGGCGTCGAAGATCACCGGGGTGATGAGCCCGTCCTCTATGGCGACGGCCATCCCGAGGTGCACGCGGTTCCAGTAGCGAATCGAGTCGCCCTGCCAGTGAGCGTTGCACTCGGGGTGCTGCGCCAGCGCGGTGGCGACTGCCTTGATGACGATGTCGTTGAACGAAACCTTGTACGCATCACCCAGCTCGGCCATCGCGGTGCGCATCTCGGCGACGCGCTCCATGTCCAGTTCGGCGGTGAGGTAGAACGTGGGGACCGGGCCGATCGACTCCGCGAGCCGGCGGGCGATCGTCTTGCGAATCTGGGTGAGGGGGACGTCCCGGTACTGCTCACCGGAGAGGGGAGAGGGGACACGGGAGACGGGAGTGGCGGCGCTCGGCGCTGCCGAGGGCGGCGTCGTGCTGCTGGCGGCGGCTTCGACGTCGCGCTTGATGATACGACCGCCGGGGCCGGAGCCGTGGAGGGCGCCTAACGCGATGCCGTGGTCGGCGGCGAGCCGGCGGGCGAGCGGCGACGAGCGCAGGCTCGCATCGTTGGCCGGTGCGGCGGCGGGTGCCGGTGCGGCTGGCGGGGCCGATGGCGCGGCCTGCACCGGTGCCGGCGCAGGGGCGGCGGCGGTTGGCGCGGGCGCCGGGGTTGCGGCTGGCGGCGACGCGACCGGTGCGGCGGGCGCGGGGGTGCCGGAGCCGGCGACCAGGGCGTCGATGTTCTCGTCCGCTGGGGCCACGACGCCGATCAGGGTGCCGACGGCGGTGGTGGTTCCCTCGGCGATGAGTCGACGGCGCAGGACGCCGTCGCCTCGGGCGACGAGTTCCATGATGGCCTTGTCGGTCTCGACTTCGGCCAGGGTCTCGCCGTTCTTGACGACGTCGCCCTCATTCTTGAGCCACTTGACCAGGCGTCCTTCCTCCATCGTGGGAGAAAGGGCCTCCATGAAGACTTTGGTAGCCATGAGCGCTAGACGGGAGACGGGAGACGGGAGGCGGGAGTGCGCGGCTGCGCCGCGCTAGTCGGGCGGGCGATTGGTGACTCAGGTCCCCACATACATCACCTGCTTGATGGCCGCGATGGTCTTGGCAACGTCGGGCTTGGCGGCGCGCTCGAGGTTCTTGGCGTACGGCATCGGGACGTCCTCCTGGTGCACGCGGAGGATCGGGGCGTCCAAGTGGTCGAAGCAGTGGCGCTGCACGTAGTCGACCACCTGCGCGCCGACACCACAGACTTCCCACCCTTCCTCGAGGACGACGGCGCGGTTGGTCTTGCGTACCGATGCGGCGATGGTCTCGACGTCCATGGGGCGGATGGTGCGGAGGTCGACGACCTCGACACGGATGCCTTCCTTGGCCAGGGCGTCCGCCACCTGCAACGATGTCAGGACCGACTTGCCGTGGGTGATGAGCGAGCAGTGGTCTCCCTCGCGCTTGACCTCGGCCTTGCCGATCGGGACGATGTAGTCCTCGTCGGGGACCTCGCCCTTGGTGTTGTAGAGCATTTCGCCTTCGAGCAGGACGACGGGGTTGTCGTCGCGGATGGCGGCCTTGAGCAGTCCCTTGGCGTCGTACGGCGTGCCGGGCGTGATGACCTTGAGTCCCGGGATGTGGGCGAGCCACGATTCCCAGGCCTGCGAGTGTTGCGCCGACAGCTGCAGCGCTGCCCCGTTCGGGCCGCGGAAGACCATCGGCATGGGGTACTGCCCGCCGGACATGTAGAGCATCTTGGCGGCCGCGTTGACCACCTGGTCGAGCGCGAGCAGGGCGAAGTTCCAGGTCATGAACTCGATGACCGGGCGCAACCCCGCCATGGCGGCGCCGACGCCGACGCCGGCGAAGCCCAGTTCGGTGATGGGCGTGTCGACGACGCGCATCTCGCCGAACTCCTGCAGCAGTCCCTTCGACACCTTGTACGCGCCCTGGTACACGGCGACTTCCTCGCCCATGAGGAAGACGCGGTCGTCACGCTGCATCTCCTCGCGGAGGGCGTGATTGAGGGCGTCGCGGTATGTGATGATCGGCATGGGCCTCTAAGCCTGCGGGAAGACGGGAAGACGGGAAGACGGGAAGACGAGTGAGGGCTCGCCGGTCGCGAGGGGGCGAGTGGTCGTCGTCATGTTGTCGTCTCCACCAGCACGTCTTCCCACAGGCTCTCGACGGCGGGCTCGGGGCTCGCGTCGGCGAAGTCCCAGGAGTCCTGCACGATGGCCTTCACCTCGGCGTCGAGCTTCTCCATCCCCGCGTCGTCGATCTCGCCTAACGCTTCCATGTGGGCGCGCAGGACGTGGATCGGGTCGCGCTTCATGTACTCTTCCAGCTCCTGCTTCGAGCGGTACGTCCCGCTGACCGCATCGGACATCGAGTGCCCCATGAACCGGTAGGTGCGCACCTCGAGGAGCGTCGGCGTGGACTGCGTCCGGGCGCGGTGCACCGCCTCGGCGACCGCGGCGCGGACGGCGAGGACGTCCTGGCCGTCCACCTGCGCGCGCGGCATGTCGTACGCGGCGCCGCGCTGGTAGATGTCGTGGATGGCCGACGCGCGCTCGAGCGCGGTCCCCATGCCGTAGCGGTTGTTCTCGATGATGTAGACCACCGGGAGCTTCCAGAGCGCAGCCATGTTCAGCGCCTCATGGAAGGCGCCGGTGTTGACCACCGACTCGCCCATGAAGCAGAGGATGACCTGGTCGGTGCCGCGGTACTTGATGGCGAAGCCCACGCCGGTGGCGATGGGGACGTGCCCGCCGACGATCCCGTGGCCGCCGAGGAAGTTGGTGTTGCGGTCGAAGAGGTGCATGGAGCCCCCCTTGCCGCGGGCGCAGCCATCGCTGCGGCCGAAGAGCTCGGCCATGACGGCGCGCGGGGTGATGCCGCGTGCCAGCGCCTGTCCGTGGTCGCGGTACGTCGTGATGACGTAATCGTCCGGGCGCAGCTGCGTGATGGCCCCCGTGCCGCAGGCTTCCTGCCCGATGTAGAGGTGGCAGAAGCCGCCGATCTTGCCTAACGCGTAGGCCTCGGCGCAGCGCTCCTCGAAGCGGCGCTGCAGGAGCATGGAGTGGAGCAGGGCGGCGCGCGTGGGCGCGTCGGTCTCGCCGAACGTGCTGTCGGCCTTGAGGTCGGTCTTTTTCTTCGCCATGGTCGAGTGGGCGGGTGCCAGTGACGGCATCCGGTAACCGTGGCGCACGCTCTGGCGCGCTCGGAGGGTGGTCTCCTGGGAAGCTCGCGGGCGCCCTAGCGGCCCCCGCGTCCCGGTGATCGGTCCTGTTCTACACGCCGGCGGCTTGCACCTGCTCCCAGGCGTGGTAGCTCGAGCGCACGAGTGGGGCGGCCTCGACGTGCTTGAAGCCGAGTTGCATCCCGATCGTGCGCAGCTCGCGGAACTCCTCAGGGGTATAGTATCGGTCGAGCGGGAGGTGTCCGTCCGACGGCCTGAGGTACTGCCCCATCGTGAGGATGTCGACGTCGACCGCGCGCAAGTCGTGCATGACGGCGACCAGTTCCTCCTTCGTCTCCCCCAGCCCCACGATCACCCCGGTCTTGGTGGGGATCTGCGGTGCCACCTGCTTGGCGAAACGAAAGATCTGCATCACACGCTCGTAGCGGCCGCCGGGGCGGGCGCGCTTGTACAGGCGCGGTACGGTTTCGGTATTGTGGTTGTAGATCTCCGGGCCGGCCTCGAGGACCGTGCGGATGGCGTCCTCGTTTCCCTGGAAGTCGGGGACGAGGACCTCGACCGAGCACCCCGGCAGGCGCTGGTGGATCTGCCGGATCGTCTCGGCGAAGATGTAGGCGCCGAAGTCGGGGAGGTCGTCACGGTCGACCGAGGTGATCACCGCGTGCTGCAGCTGCATCTCGGCGATCGCCGCGCCGACCCGATTGGGCTCGTCGATGTCGTACTTGGGAGGACGCCCGTGCGAAACGGCGCAGTAGCCGCAATTGCGCGTGCAGACATCGCCCAGGATCATGAAGGTCGCCGTCCCGTGCTGCCAGCATTCGCCGACGTTGGGACAGTGCGCTTCCTCGCAGACGGTGTGGAGGTTGAGCTCCTTCATGAGCCCCTTGAGGCGCACGTAGTTCTCGCCCCCCGGCGCCTTCACCTTGAGCCACGACGGCTTGCGCTCCGGCAAGGGCTCGGCGCGGTGACGTCCCATGATCTGGTACAGCGTATCCGACATTCGCAGCTCGCTGGTCCGCCGGCGCGGGAGTGACATCAGGACGATGGCACCCCCACCCCGCATCGGTGCGGCAATCTACCCCTCGGTGCTCTCCGGAGCCAAGCACCCGTAACCGATCTGGAGATTTGAGAAGGTTATGGTCGGACTCAGATTCCGGGCGGAAAACGGTTGATCGAGAAGGGCGAGAGGTCATGCGCGATCTCGTCGCCTGCCACCAGCGAGGCGACGACGTCGCCCGTGAGCGGAGCGAGCAGGATCCCGTTTCGCGAGTGGCCGCAGGCGTAGATCAAGGCCGGATACTCCGGATCGGGGCCGATGATTGGGAGCCCGTCGAAGGTCATCGGGCGGAAGCCCGACCAGGTCCGGACCTCGTCGGCGCGGGCCAGGGCGGGGACCAGGTGTCCAGCGACGTCGCGAAAGCCGTTGAGGGCGGCGTCTGTCGTCCCGACCTCGTATCCCACGGCCTCGGAGGTGCTGCCCACGAAAACCTGTCGGTCGGCTGGGCGAGGGACGAGGTAGCCGCCGAAGCCGAAGACCGGGCGGGAGAGCGGGGCACCGGCCAGCGCCATCATCTGTCCGCGCAGGGGGCGCACCGGGATCGTCCGCGGTGTGCCGTGGAGGAGCGGGGCCCAGGCCCCGGTTGCCACGACGACGCACCGAGCCCGCAACCGACGTCCCCCCTCGAGCTCGATCGCCACCATGTTTCCCACGAGCTCGATGCGCCGGGCCTCGGCCTCGATGCGCGGGAGCGCGCCTAACGCCACGGCCTCGTCGAGCGCCAGGAGGAGTCGCTGGTTATCGACCATCCCGTCGTCCTGATGCAGGCGCGCGCCCAGCGGGGCGTGCAGCGCCGGCTCCAACTGGGCGACATCTCCTGCCGAGAGCCAGGTCGACATGGTGTCGGTGCTGGCGGCCAGCGCGGCGGCCTCCCGATCGGTGGCGGGGACGCGCAAGATGCCGTCGAGTGCGAACGGGATGCTCCGACCTGTGGTCGCCTGCAGCTCCTCGAGGAACGAGGGATAGCGCGCGCGCGCCGCGAGGGTGAACGGGAGCGCGCGGGCGCGCACGGGGTCGATGGTCGGGGCGAGGAAGCCGGCGGCGGCAGCCGAGCCGAGTCCGGCGCGACGTCGGCCGACGATGGTCGTCTTGAAGCCGCGGGATGCGCAGGCGCGCGCGCAGGCCAGTCCGACCAAGCCATCACCGAGGACGACTACGTCGAGAATTTCACTGGACGTCATGCGCGGTTCCTCGCGAGATTGCAGGCGGTTCTGGCGCACCGATGCGTGGCGCGCCCAGCGTGAAACTTCGACCGAGCCGCGGGCGTACGGTCGGCAGTCCTCGAATTGGAGTCGTCACCCATGCTTCGCACCATTTTCATGATCGGGCTGTTCGCCATCGGCGGGCTGTTCCTGCTCAAGCTCTTCTTCGGAGTCTTCGGCGTGTTCTTCGGGCTGCTCATCGGCCTGCTAGCGCTCGCCGTGAAGATCGCGATCTTCGGTGCGCTCATCTACCTCGTGATTCGCGTCGTCAGTCCGGACACGGCGCGTCGACTGCGGGAGCGTTGGTCGGGGGCGTCGTCGGTCTAGCACGACGAGCGCGCACAGGGGCGCAGCGAGAGCACAGCAGGGGCGCAGCGGGAGCGCGCAGGTCTCGGTAGTTTCTCGGGCCGGTCCTTCGGATCGGCCCTGTTGTTTGGGCGGACGTTCCGTCGCGGGTACTCACTCCATTCTACTTCAGAGATGCGGAAGCTTCGTGGTACGTTGACGCTGTCGGCGCTGGCCTGGATGGGCGCGTGCAAGGCTGGGGCACCGGGTGTTGCGGCGGCACCGGCGCCGACGAGCATCGAACCTAACGCGGCGGAGTTGCGTTCGGACCTGTTCGCGTTCGCGGCCGACTCGTTTCGCGGGCGCGAGACGGGAACACCGGATG
>Ga0138256_10001787_pt1 | contig 23159 bp, 20 predicted proteins | sample KNB2016incub_MG_FD_105486 | JGI IMG/M metagenome (GOLD analysis project Ga0138256, IMG submission 105486) | Active sludge microbial communities from wastewater in Klosterneuburg, Austria - KNB2014incub_MG | ecosystem: Engineered > WWTP > Activated sludge > Unclassified | place: Austria... | reverse complement strand
AGTGAAAAGTATTTTCTGGGTGGGCCTGAGTTACTTTCTTCCCAGCGATACGTAAGCATTTCAGCATTTTTTAATCGGGTAAGTAAAGGATAGAGTGTGCCTTCTAATATCTGAAGGTTAGCGGCCCGCATTTCTTCCACAATATCACTCGGGTAAGCTTCGCCCCGGCGAATGATAGAAAGAATACAGAACTCCAGTATCCCTTTCCGCATCTGACTCTGTGTGTTTTCAATATTCATATCTGTTACCTCTTATTTTATTATTTAATGACCGTAGCTGACCACTCTTGTTATTTTCCATTGGTCATCTTTCTTTTGCCATATCTGAACAAATTTAAAAGTGCCGCAATCATCTTTTCCATTTTCAGTATGGCAAAATTGATGAGACCCGATTTCCATTGCGCCATATCCCGGTATCGGAAACACCTCAAGACTTCCTTTTACTAATTCTCTTTTTAAATCACTTTTTTGTTGTGCTGTTGTTTTTAAAAAATTTATCGTTACGTCATACCCGGTTAGTCCTCCTATATCATGAAAAAATTCCAAGTCTTCACTAAAATAATTTTTAAACGTTTCTATATCTCTTGTATTAAAAGCAGCAAACAAAAGGCTGTCTTGCAATTTTATTTCGTTGTATAAATCAGTTGTTGTAGCAACATCTTCTTTTAATTGAGCATTTGCCGACCCAAGAACTACTACAAGTGCAATTAATATGAGAACTATTTTATTTATTAAAACTGATTTCATATCTGTGCTTTTTGATTTGCTTACACAAAGATAGGGTGATGTTTGGTACTATGCAAACTAAAGTACCATATTTTTTAGAGTAATGGTCTTAGAAGAGAGCTTTTTTGACCTGAAATCCTTGCCAGTATTGATAAATATGGATAATTATATCTTTTTAAAAAAATGGATAAACGGCCAAAAAATTGGATAAATGCCTAATATTTTAGTGAATTATGCTAAAAACAGGCGACTTTTACTCCAAATGCAGAAACAACTGTTTTATATTATTGCCGCATCGACCATCATTATTTCTTGCGCAAATAAATATCAACCTTACGCTGCTAATTACAATTTCAAAAGCGAAACCGGAAAACCTGCTTACCAAAATTTGGATTATTGGGCAGCTCATCCCTGGAAATGGGATCCATCGGATAGCATACCCGAACCACTAAGAACAGAGCCAAGAGATACATTGGCCGATGTTTTTTTTCTTTATCCCACAACATTTACATCAAAAAAAGATGCCGATCAATTAAATGCTTTTATTGATGATAAAAACTTAAATGCAAAAACAGATTATTCTACTATTCTTTTTCAAGCAAGTGTATTTAATCAACACTGCAGAGTTTTTGCACCTAGATACAGACAGGCTCATATTAGTAATTTCTATTCGAAAGATAAATCGAAAGCAACGGATGCATTTGATCTGGCTTATCTGGATTTAAAAACAGCGTTTGAATTTTATATGAAGAACTGGAATAATGGAAGACCAATTATTATTGCAGGTCACAGCCAGGGAGCATTTTTAGCAGAACGATTATTAAAAGAATATTTCGAAGGAAAGGAATTGAAAAAACAATTAGTGGCAGCGTATGTTATTGGTTGGCCTGTTCCAAAAGAATATTTTACTACACTAAAGATGTGTGAAGATGCTGCAGAAACCGGATGCCTGATAAGCTGGCGTACGTATAGAACTGACTATATTCCTTCCTACATAAAAAATGGAAGTACTAGTCCTGATAACCTTTTTAGACAAGGAAATTCATATGTCACCAATCCGCTTAGCTGGAAAACTGATTCAGAAAACATTTCTAAAGAGTGGAACAAAGGAAGTGTGCTTACAAAATTCAACAAAATCTACAAGCATACTACTAATGCCAAGGTTGAAAACGATTTGCTTTATGTAAACAAACCAAAATTTCCCTGGAGTTTTTTATACTTTACTAAAAATTACCATATAGCAGATATTAACCTGTTTTATATTAACATAAAAGAAAACGTTGAGCAGCGTATTAAATCCTTCTTGCAATAAAAGAGTATTTTCTACTTGCAGTTAGTTACCACCACTAATATAATCCAGGGAATCGCTGCTTGAATTTTTAGATCTATTTTCTACTTGTTTCTACTGATAAATACAGCCAAATATCTGAACCACTAAATTTAAATAAGACTACAGCAAAGACAAGCAAAGAAGTAGTAGTTTTATTTATTACAGACGATCCGATAAATTCACTTGTACTATTCCAAAAAAAATATTGGCCAATACAATAATTATTCAATTACACTTTAAATATTGAACCTAAACAATCCAAACTCAGTTTTCGTCATTATTCCATTTTATAATGAAAACACTGTCATTAGTGAAGTGATAGAAAGTTTAGTGCCTTATAATTATCAAATTGTATTGGTTGATGACGGTTCGGCTAAATCACCAATTGATTTTTTAAAAGATATTCATTCAGTTTATTTTTTGCATCATAAAGTAAATCTCGGACAAGGAGCAGCTATACAAACAGGGATTGATTTCGCTTTGAGAAAAGGAGCTGAGCTTCTGGTTACTTTTGATGCAGATGGGCAGCATCTAGCTTCAGATATTCAATCACTATTAGAACCATTACAAAATAAAGAAGCGGATATTTGTATTGCTTCCCGGTTTTTAGAAAAAGGAAAGCATAATGCGACAAAAGGAAGAAAAATAACATTGAAAGCAGGTCGGTGGGTTAATTATTTTTTTACCGGTTTGTTTTTATCCGATGCACACAACGGCCTGAGGGCAATGAACCGTATTGCTGCAAAAAAAATTCGCCTTAAGGAAAACAGGATGGCGCATGCAAGTGAGTTTCTCATTGCTATAAAAAAGAATAAACTACGATATAAAGAAATCCCTGCATCTGTGGTTTACTCTGACTATTCCAGAAAAAAGGGGCAATCTGTTTTTAGCAGTGTCAGAATCTTTTTTGATTTAGTTTTACACAAATTATTTGAATGACGGGAATTAAAATTCTACTAACAACAGGTGTAGCCTTCATTGCCGTTTATTTTTTTTTACGGCTGCGCAACAGCATTTTTGACATCCTTATTCTGATGTTGTTAATTATTGCTGCTGTCGTATTTATCTTATTCCCGGATATCACTAATTCCATTGCCAATAAATTAGGAGTAGGCCGTGGTGCTGATTTAGTTTTTTATACAAGCATCCTAATATTCTGGTTCGCTATTCTTAAGCTTTATGCAAGAATCCGAAAACTAGAGCAGATTATTACACAAGTAGTGAGAAAAGATGCTATTGATGAAGCAGAAAAAAACTAAATTTCACTAACTAAAAATCAAACACATGAAACTCAAACTACCACTCCTTGTTCTTATTACCACCTTTTTTCTTTCATTTTTTTCCTGTGGTGAAAAGAAAAATAAAACAGCCGATGAGCAACCAATCACCCAACCTTCAAATGAAGGTATTGTCCCGACAATTGATACTACAAATTTAAACGATGAAGCTTCTCTGCTTGATGCAATAAAGAAAGTGGCTGATGCAAACATTGCAGATGATAAAAAAAGAGAAGAAGATCCTTCTTATTCCGGTCACTATCTTGAACTAACGAAACTTTATACAGCCGTTTTAAAGGCTTCAAATAAATATTCTGAAAGCATTGCAGATCCAAAAAAGGCACTAGAATATCATGAAAAATTTTCTAACATTCAGAAAACGATGTATGAAAAGTAGCTAATGGTTGTTTCCCCTTAGCCAATCAACCTCTTGCTTCGATTGGTTTATCACTGCATATTTTTTTACAATATTGATTGTTGCTTCATCAAGCAAATCAACAATTGTTCTATAATTTGCATCGTTGCCAGGCTTTATCAATAACATCAAGCCATCTCTTTTCTCCTTACTCTTCACATCAGCATCAAGTTTCTTTTGTTTAGCATTAATTATGCTTCTTATGTTATCAAGACCCGTTAGTCTTGTCTGTTTTATCTTGTTGTCCTGTAATGCCTCTTCCCATTTACCTTCGTAATAATAAATAGTATTTCCTTTATCAATTAGAACTGTGAGTGCAGAAGATTCAGCAAGAGGCATTGGTGGGCCATCTTTCGTCATTGCCAAATCCATAGCCGTGGGTTTGCTTAACTCTGTTGTAATTACAAAAAAGGAAATGAGTAGAAAGCCGAGATCAACCATTGGAGTCATATCAATTTTCAGATTATGCTTAACCATTCGCTGCACACCTGATCTCTTACGAAAGGATGTTATTTCATTCTCAGAATTTAGCTGTGCCATAAGCTTGTTTTTTACTTAGACACTTCAGTCAGTTAAATCCATAAACGTTTCTATTCCACCAACACAAAAGCTGCCCAGAAGTAAGGCAAATATTTTTTTCGCATATCAGCCTGTGCTTGTTTAAAAGCATCATTGATTGATTTTCCTTTTACCCAGTAGGAATAAAACGATGTCATAAGCTCGGCTGTTTCTTTATCGGGTACCTGCCATAAACTCAAGATCATTTTTTTAACTCCCGCCATTTTAAAGGCCCGTTGTAATCCAAACACACCTTCACTTCCTTTTACATCACCTAAAGCAGTTTCGCAAGCACTGAGTACAACCAGTTGAGTGTTACTTAAATTTAATTGTGAAATTTCATAAGCTGTTACAACACCATCTTCTACTCCGGTTATTGGCGTCTTACCACTCCATGCATAGTTTCCACCTGACAATATTAGTCCGCTCCTGAGCAATGGATCGTTTGCCAGTTTATAAACATTTTCCTTTCCAAATGTTTCTTTTCTTTTTTGATTCGGGTCGGGCAAAAAGAAGCCATGTGTGGCGATATGTAATATTTGCGACGAGTGACCACTCAATGCTTTGAGATTTCCTTCGGAAGCAGCTGTTTGTACAAATTCTTTTGTATTTATTTTATTTGTGTCAAATAGTTGCTTAATTTTTTTAACCTCTTCGGCAGTGCCGGGCAGGTTTGGCCATAAAGATGCATTACTGCCTCTCGTCGATGGTTTATATAAAAATGTTGAAACTCCGTTAGTTAACTGGTTGGTCCTTTGTCTTGTTAATTGTGCACTATCCATTGAAAAAATAGCATCACCAAACAGTGTAATGTTTGTTGGCCTTTGCTTTTGGTCTTCTGAATTTCTTAATGCAACCTGTTTTGTACTGATATATTGTTGTAATTCATATTTATCCATTAGAACACTATTACTATCTATCGGCAATGCCTGAAAAGCAATACTGAATAATTTTCCTGCTGGTGAATAAGATACTTTTTTTATTCCCTTTAAATAAGGCTCGAGAGGTTCCCAAATTAGTTTATAAAGTTTTGCACCCAGAAATTTATCAGTCCCTGATTTACCCAAATCTAAACCCCGATAAAAATTATTGCCCATCGTTGTAGCTGTCGCTCCTGCACTGTCAAAGAGTTGCTGTAATTGTCTTTCTTCACAAAGCGGAATAAACATCGGAATGCTGTCATTCTTTTTTAAGACGTATGCAGCGTACATTACACTATCCGTCCACCCTTTATTATAAAAATAAAATCGGACAAATTCTACAGAGGCTTCATTTTCCAATAGATTTTTCCAAACGTCCACGGTATTAACAGTAAAAGATTCCATCTCTTTTTTAAACGCTGAAGATTTCCTATTCAATTCCTTTTCTAACGTTTCGGTATCGTCTTCCAGTTTTTTTAAATCCTTTCTTTGTTCTGCTTTGGCCAATGAATATTGTTTTGACAAAACAGTTTTATTAGATTGCCATTTTTCGAAAAGTTGTTTAATAGCAAGATCAGTAGTTTTTCGGATTACCTCTATCCAATTCTTCGTATCGGATAATAAAAGCGACTTGAGCAAAAGCTGAAGGTTATAACATGCTGTGTAAAAAGATGAGCTAGCCTTAGGGTATTGAAATAAAAGGCTGTTATTTAAATTATCTAAATCAATATTATGACCGAGATATTTTTCTTTTTCTTTTTCAGACAAGCTGGTAAAAACTTTTTTTAAATTAATAATTTTGATTTGATTCTTCATCATCATATAACTTTCGGCTTTATCATATTGGCCCATACTCCCATACATTACAGCCAGATTATTTAAACTATTGGCATAGTCAGGATGGCTTTCCCCCAATATTTTTTTATCAATATCTCTTGCAGTTATATAAAGTGGTTCAGCTTTCTTATATTGGCCCATATTCGTATACAATACTGCCAGATTGTTTAAACTGGTAGCATAATCGGGATGTTCTTCTCCTAATATTTTTTTAATAAGATCTTTGGTCATTAAGTGAAGTGACTCTGCTTTCTCATACTTACCCATGCTCGTATACAAAACAGCTAGGTTGTTTAAACTGGTGGCATAGTCAGGATGGCTTTCTCCTAAAACTTTTTTTCGAATATCTCTTGCTTGTATATAAAGTGGTTCAGCCTTCTCATATTCCCCCATACTCTCATACAATTTTGCCAGATTGTTTAAACTAGTGGCATAAGAGGGATGATTTACTCCCAATACTTTTTTCCAGATACTTATTGCCATTAAATAAAGTGGTTCGGCTTTCTCATACTGTCCCATGCTCGCATACAATACAGCCAGATTGTTTATACTGTTTCCGTAGTCGGGATGATTTTCCCCCAATACTTTTTTCCGGAGACCTATTGTCAGCATATAAAATGATTCGGCTTTATCATATTGGCCCATGCTCCCATACAACGCTGCCAGGTTATCTAAACTGGTAGCATAGTCAGGATGTCTTTCTCCTAATACCTTTTGCCTGATTTCTTTTGCCATTATATAAAGAGGTTCAGCTTTCTCATATTGCCCCATACTCTTATACAAAGCAGCCAAACCGTTTAAACTGTTGGCATAGTCTGGATGACTTTCTCCCAATGTTTTTTTTCGGATGTTAATTGATTCCTGATAAAGCGGTTCGGCTTTCTCGTATTGACCCATATTCGCATACAAGACAGCAAGGTTATGTATACTGAAAGCATAAGTGGGATGATTTGCACCCAATGCTTTTCTCCATATTTCTCTTGCCAATATATAAAACGGCTCCGCTTTCTCATATTGCCCCATGCTCGTATACAATACAGCTAGGTTGTTTAAGCTGAAGGCATAGTCAGAATGGGTTTCACCCAATACTTTTTTTCGAATTTTTAATGATTCCAGATACAGCGGCTCCGCTTTCTCATATTGGCCCATGTTTGCATACAATGCTGCTAGGTCGTTTAAACTGAAAGCATAGTCAGGATGACTTTCTCCTAATACATTTTTCCGGATATCTATTGCCAGTATATAAAGCGATTCGGCTTTCTCATATTGGCCCATGAACTTATATAGTGTTGCCAAGTTGTTTAAACTATTGGCATATGAAGGATGATTTTCCCCCAATGCTTTTTTCCGAATATCTTTTGCCTTGATATAAAGCGGTTCAGCTTTCTCGTATTGACCCATATTAACATACAATACAGCCAAGTTGTTTAAACTGTTGGCATAAGCAGGATCTCCTTCCCCCAATGTCTTCTTCTGGATTTCTATTAATTCTTTATTCAACGGTTCAGCTTTCTCATATTGGCCCATGGTCTCATACAACCCTGCCAAATTATTTAAACTGTTAGCATATGAAGGATGATTATCCCCCAATGCTTTTTTGCGGATACTTAATGCTTGTATATAAAGTGGTTCTGCTTTTTCATACTGACCCATGTTACCGTATAATACAGCTAGATTGTTTAAACTGTTAGCATAAGAGGGATGGCTTTCTCCCAATACTTTTTTGCGGATTTTTATTGCTTCCAAATAAACTGGTTCAGCTTTTTCATACTGACCCATATTTCCATACAATACAGCGAGATTGTTTAAACTGTACGCATAATCAAGATGGTTCTCACCTAATGTTTTTTTTGCGATCTCTACAGCTTTTTCACCAAATGGTATTGCCTTTTCATATTCTTCTATATTGATTAATTCAATAACCTTTTTATCCAACTCTTCAAGAGTTTGAGAAAAAGATATAAAAGAAAATAATAGTAATAAATATGAAAACAGCAGTCTTTTCATAACTCATCGTTAATATACCATGTACAATATAAAACAATATCACTGAAGGAGAATAACCAAAGACTAGTATAAATAGGCCACCGAAGTAACCCTTTGGTGGTCTATTTCAACTTAGCATTCTTCAAAAAAGTATCACATCTCTTATATTCAACATCAGCCCTGCAAGTCAATACCTGAACTTTACTCAACTAAAACAAAAGCAGCCCAGTAAAATGGAGAGTATTTATTTCGCATATCAGCCTGTGCCTGTTTAAAAGAGTTATTGATAGTTTTTCCTTTTATCCAATATCCATAAAAGGCTTTCATCAGCTCCGCTGTTTCCTTGTCCGGCACCTGCCATAAACTAACTATCATTTTTTTCACTCCCGCCATTTTAAAAGCCCTTTGCAAACCAAACACTCCTTCATTTCCTTTCACATCTCCAAGACCAGTTTCACATGCACTTAAAACAACTAATTCTGTATTGCTCAAATTTAATTGCGATATCTCATAAGCTGTTACAATTCCATCTTCTGCTCCTTCAACAGGAGCTTTTCCATTCCAAACATAATTGCCACCAGAAAGAACGATACCACTTCTTAATAAAGGATCATCTGCAAGAGTGTATGCATTTTGCCTACCGGATGTTGATGCATTTTTATTTTTTTGTTGTAGAAAAAAACCGTGTGTGGCAATATGTAGTACTTGAGGCGATTGGTTGCTAAAATTTTTCAAGTTTTTTTCTGATGCTTTTTGTTGCATAAACAATTTAGTCGGTATTCCATTTTTCTTAAATAAAGCCCCAATCTTTTCCACCTCATCGGCCGTACCAGGAAGGTTATTCCATGCACCGCTACTCATTTCATTTTTTTGAGGTGCATATAGAGTTGTTGACACTGTTGTAGTATCCATTTTAACATTACGTTGCTTTGCTATTGCAATACTATCCATTGAAAAATCTGCATCGCCAAATAATACAATATCCGCAGGTTTTACATTCTGTGCTGTTGTATCATTTAATGCCAATTGTCTTATACTGGTATATTGCTGAAGATTATACTTGTCTATTAGTAGAGTATTACTATCCACAGGTAATGCCTGAAAAGCAATACTATGTAATTTTTCAGCTGGAGAATAAGCGATATTTTTTATCCCTTTTAAATAAGGCTCAATCGGCAACCATATAAGGTTATACAAACGGTTTGCTAATGATATGCTTGATGAATTTCCTAGATCTAAACCACGGTAAAAGCTTTTTACTCTTGTTGATGAAGTTCTCCCAGCAGAATCAAATAATTGTTGCAGTTGATCTTCTTGGCAAAGAGGTACAAATTTCGGAATAGAATCATTTTTTGTTAGAACTAGTGCGGCATACCTATACACAATCGAATCATCTTTTCCAGAATCAGGAAACATTACAAACTCAATTGCCGCTTCATCTTCTTTCAGTTTTCGGTATATATCGTTTGTCTTTATCTGAATGTCTGCTTGCAAGCAGCGAAAATTAGACGAGAGTCTTATTAAATTTTTCTCAAGGTTTTCTGTTTCATCTTCAATTGTTTTTATTTCCAGTCGCCGTACTTCTTGTGGCAATGAATATTCTTTTGCTAACACAGCTTTATTCGTTTGCCATTGATTATAAAGCTCTCTTACTGTACTATCCTTGTTGTTTCGCACAAATTCTAATACCATTTTACTGTCAGTTAATAACATTGATTTCGTTAATAAAAGCAGATCAAAGTTCTCCTGATAAAAAGAGGAAGGTGCTTCCGGATAAGCAGCTAACAAAGCAAGATTACTTTGCAAAACAAAAAAATTATTAGTGATGTATGTCAATTTTTCTGCTTCAGATAATACAGAAAACAGGCTTTGCAGGTTATTAATTTTTATGTCGTTTACTTCAGACATAATAGATACAGCTTCAGCATAGCGGCCTTGTTTACGATACAGTTCTGCTAAATTGCTGATTGCCGAAGAATAGTCTGCATGTTTATTTCCAAAATTCTTCTTAATAACAGCTGCAGATTTTTTGTATAAAGACTCGGCTTCGCTTATCCGATTTGTAAAATTGCATAAATAAGCCAGATCGTTCAACGCACCTGCATATTCAAGAGTAGTATTACTTTTTTCTTCTTCCATTGATAAAACTTGCAAAAGCAGGGGTTCTGCTTTTACAAATTCATTCATCGATAAATAAAGCTGTCCGAGAGTTCTTGTAATAGTTTGATTACCCGTCCAATTTTCTTTAAGATTGTCTTTAATTAAAGTTGATGCCTCCAATAAAATCTGCTCTGCTTCCTTATATCGAAACACATCAGTATACAATTCAGCAATATTTGCAAGGCAAGTAATATAAGCTGAGCTAGCAGCTCCATTATTATTTTTAAAAATACTGGCTGCTTTTTTATAATAGTTTTCTGCTTTTTCATTCTGTCCCAAAGCAGCATAAAAGACGGCCACATTGTTTAAGCTATTTGCATATTCATCGCTATTTTCTCCACCTATCTTTTTTCTTATTTGTAAAGCAGATAACAATAAAGGCCCTGCCTTTTCAGGCTTTCCCATATTTTTATACAATAACCCCAAATTATTTGTCGTAGTTGCATACTCAAGGCTTTCTGATCCGTTTATTTTTTTTCTTATTTCCACAGCCAAGATAAATAGTGGCTCAGCGTTATTATATAAGCCAAGGCTTTCATACACTTTGGCTAATTTATTCAGACTAGACGCATATTCAGCATCCGTTTCGCCTTTTTCATTTTTGTAATACTCCATTGCTTTTATAAGCAATGGAATTGCCTTATCATCTTGCCCCATTCCATTATAGACTACAGCCAATAGCGTATAGCCTTTAATAAGTTCTTCACTTTTATCACCCGAAAGTTTTTGTATCGCTTGATTAGCCAGAATCAATGCCTCTTCCGTCTTTTTCAATTGGCCCTTATTTAGATAAAGGCCCGCAAGCATATTTAAGTAAATGGGATAAACTTTATTTTCTTCGCCATAGTTATCTTTTACAAACACAACTAATTTTTCTGCGAATGGAATTGCCCGGTCAAACTCTTTTCCTTGATAATAATAAATGAGACTATCATTCAAATCCTTAAAAGTTTGTGATTGGGCATTTTTTATGCTAAAAAAAAGTAAAAAGAGGATTAAGAATTTCTTCATTGAATTATTATACGTCTTTAAAAGTACGGCATTAGGACGTTCCTTATATACCCAATAGTTGGTATAAAAAAGAGATGCTACGGTTGCACCTCTTTAAAAAGTATTGTATTTGTGAGCACTTTTAAAACTCTGCACTTCCCGGTGTTCTCGGAAAAGCAATTACGTCTCTGATATTCGTCATACCAGTTACAAATTGTACCATTCTTTCAAAGCCTAATCCAAAACCTGCATGTGGCACAGTTCCAAATCTTCTGGTGTCAAGATACCACCACATTTCATCAGTAGGAATATGCATTTCCTTCATTCTAGCTTCCAGTTTATCCAATCTTTCTTCTCTTTGTGAGCCTCCAACTATTTCTCCAATGCCCGGCGCCAAAATATCCATTGCAGCAACGGTTTCTTTTCCGGGTTCGCAGCTATCATTTTGTCGCATATAAAATGATTTGATAGCAGCAGGATAGTTAGTAAGAATGACAGGTTTTTTAAAATGCTTTTCAACTAAATACCTCTCATGCTCACTTTGAAGATCCATTCCCCAACCTGTTATTTCATACTGGAATTTCTTTTTCTTATTCTGGTTGCTGTTTTTTAAAATATCAATTGCTTCTGTATAGGTTAATCTTTCAAAACTATTATTCAATACAAATTCTAGTTTTTCAATCAATCCCATTTCGCTGCGCTTATCCTGTGGCAATAGTTTTTCTTCTTCCGCTAATCGCTGCGCCAGAAATTCTAGATCTTCTTTATTATTATCAATTACATACTTAATAAGATATTGAATAAACTCTTCTGCAAGGTTTGCATTGTCTTCCAGATCATAAAAAGCCATTTCGGGTTCTATCATCCAGAATTCTGCAAGGTGTCTTGCAGTGTTACTATTTTCTGCCCGAAATGTTGGGCCGAATGTATAAATATCACCAAAAGCTGTTGCGCCAAGTTCACCTTCTAACTGTCCGCTCACCGTTAAGTTAGTCGCTCTTCCAAAAAAATCTTCTTTAAAATCTATTTTACCTGCATCATCTCTGCTCGCAGAACCATCAACAGGTAAAGTAGTTACTTTAAACATTTCACCAGCACCTTCTGCATCACTTGCAGTAATGATGGGTGTGTGCATGTATAAGAATCCTTTGTCGTTAAAAAATTTATGTACTGCAAATGCTAACGCATGTCTTACTCTGAAAACAGAACCGAATGTATTAGTACGAAAACGCAGATGTGCTTTCTCTCTTAAAAATTCAAGGCTATGTTTTTTTGGTTGTAAGGGATATTTTTCTGCATCACTGTCACCGAGTATTTCAATAGTAGCGGCTTTTAAATCCATCTTCTGGCCTTTGCCCAAAGAAGCTTCGATAACACCTGTTACTTTGAGCGAAGCCGAAGTTGTTATTCTTTTCAATAACTCATCATCAAACTTGCCTAGCTCTACCACCACCTGCAAGTTATTATTAGTGCTGCCATCATTTAATGCAATAAACTGATTATTGCGAAAGGTTCTTACCCAACCCATTACAATTACTTCCTGTCCTTGCGGCTCCTGCGCCAGCAGCTCTTTAATCTTAATTCTCTTATTGAACATAGTCCGAATTTTGGAAGGCAAAGATAAGGTAGGGCTTGCAGGTTAAAATTTCAGATTTAAACAAAGCAAATTCGTCCGGAACAATATCATTTTTTGATCTTATATATGTGCCAAGTTTCATTTACGTTATGTTTTGGATTCAATTGATACGCAATTTTATCAATAAGCCCTGGCTTAATATCTGTTTCATACTGAAGTTCAGGATACATTGTTTTAAGCCGGTTTAACCTTTCTTCAAAATGTTTATTTCCTGACATGATGATATAGTTTGGAAGTGGATAAGTTCCTTTATCTATATATTGGGTAAGTACGGGTAATGAGTCATTCATTTTCAGTTCATAATAATTGAATTGTTTCCCTAAATAAAACAATGGCGGTCTAGGCGACCCGTTATCACTTTCCATAATCAAATTAGAAACATCTCCTTTTTTGTATAGATAAACCATTGCTTCAACTCTTGATCGTTTGCTATAGGTCACACTAATCACAAGCAAAGCAATTGTATTCAGCACTATAAACCAACCCATAAAAAATTTTGTTGATTTAACAAGCCACTTTTTATTGGAATACTGATTATATAATTCTTTGAAGCCAATAATGCCCAGCATTAAAAAATATGGTATAAAAGGAAGGATAAACCGCTCCTGCTTATTGCTGTAATATGAATGAAAAGCAAAAAATAACAGCGAACCCCAAAATAACATTTTACTTGCCGGGTTCATCCTCGCCGTATAAATATAGCCTGCGGCCAATAATAAAAAAGGTAAGCCCCAAACAAGACCAGCCACAGTGCCAATATACTGATACCAAGGACCCTGCGGTTGCATTTCAATATTTGTCTTATCAGAATTAAAGCGGAGATATTCAGCTACAGAAGCGAAGGGATCGCCATAGTAAACTGTATCAAACAAACCTTGTGTAAGCATGAATCCTATTACTGAAAAAACCGCAAAGGCTAATCCCTTTTTAATTTGCCCTTTTTGAAACAACAAGAAAATGCCAATCCCAACCGGAATAAAGACTATTTGCAGACGTACTGAAAATGCAAGTGCAAAAAACAAGGTTGAAAGAAAGATAGATCTATAAGAAAATTTATTGTCTGCAATATGATAACTAGCAATTAATAAAAAGGGAACACATACAAATTCACGGAGATTCCTTACAGCCATAAATGGGAATATCCAGAAAATGGCCATAGCAAGGGCAACAATGATTCCCGTTTTTTTATTCCCCGTAAGTCTAATAGTAAGCTTGTATCCATAAAAAATGCTCAGTAAAGAAAATAATGCATGGATAAGCCTTGACACAAACGTTATTTGTTCTGGATCGTTTAACCCAAGGAGATGACAACCTTTAAATATCAAGTAAAGAAATCCAGGATATATCAAACTGAACACATGGACATTACTCCCCGTCCATAGAAATGAAATTCCGTGTTGCCAGCGATCAACGAGTTCAAGAGTTTCAAAATGATCATCGTGAAAACCATATCCCTTTGAATAAAATACAGCAAGAAGTCTGAACAAAAGTCCAATTAACAATACCTGCTTTATTGTTAATTTATTCAACAACCCTGTATTAGTTAGCATTGTTTACTTTGTTTATATTTTTAGAAAAGACCATATTAAAAATACAATATTTATTAGCCTAATAGAAACTTAAAAAAGGAAGTATGAGTTTTTTTGAATAAGAGATTGATGGAAGACAGAACAAAACAGAAATATTGTTCAGATTATTACTCCTTATGAAAGAAAGATTATAGGGGATGAAAAATCTTTATACGACGTATCAACAGTTTTCAATTTGGGAAGGAGAAACGGTGGACAATCCAATTTCAAAAAAATATATTGAAGCTATAAATCAAATCGTCTCTAATAAATCTGCCACTTTTTCTTTTATCAAGTCACGGACTTTTCTAAAATCCTCCTCATTCATATCTCTGGGATCGGGAATTTGCCAATCAATAAATTTTTTAGCCGGCATCCAAGGGCAAGCGTCGCCACAACCCATTGTAACAACTGCATCAAAAGGAGCAAATTCTTTTACCTGCTCTAAATCTTTTGAACGATGTTTTTTTAAATCATAGCCAAGTTCTTTCATCGCTTCAATCGCTTTCTGATTTATTCTACCGGATGGTTTTGAACCGGAGCTGTAGGCTTCTATTTCATCTCCGCCTATCATTTTGGCAAATGCTTGGCTCATTTGAGACCGGTTGCTATTTTCTATACAAACGAAAAGAATTTTTTTTGACATCCCAGTAAAGATAAAGAGTCCCGCATTGGCAGGACTCTTTTGTTTTTTAGCAACACCCAATACCGCCATCATTTCCGCAGCAAATACTGCCCAGTTCACAACAGTTTGGATTCTTTTGAATTTTTGTGTTCATGGCTATACTTTTTATGATAAAAAAATAAGTGACACATTAACAACAACCGCTTCCCGGTTCACAACAATTGCGGTCATCTTTTGTAGGCTTTTCTGCATAAACGGTAATACTTGAAATTTTTACAGCGCCATTTTTATAGGCAATAATTTCTTCAGCATTTAAATAATTTGTCAGCACATCATCTGGTAGGATAATCGCTTTATCTTTTTGTAAAGTGATATTAGTAAAGCCTGCTTCTTTGATAGTATCGAGATATTCCTTTTTTTGAATAGCACCGGTTACACAACCAGCATATAACTCCGTCACATTTCTCCATTTTTCAGGTAGTTCTCCTTCCAATACAATATCAGAAATAGAAAAATGACCGCCTGGCTTTAATACCCTATAAATTTCACTGATGACTTTGTGTTTGTTAGGAACAAGATTTAACACACAGTTACTTACAATTACATCCGCATAGTTAGCGGTAACGGGCATGTCATCAATATCGCCTTGGCGAAATTCAACATTCTGTAATCCCAACTTTTCTGCATTTGCTCTGGCCTTCGCAATCATTGCTTCGGTAAAATCAATACCGATTACTTTTCCTTTTTCTCCTGTAAACTTCCTTGCAATAAAAACATCATTACCTGCGCCGCTTCCCAAATCAATTACAGTGTCGCCTTCTTTTATTTTGGCGAACTCTGTGGGAAGTCCGCAACCTAATCCCAGATCTGCATCAGCATTATAACCTTCGAGTTTTGTATAATCTTCTGACATAATATTGTACACATCCGTACCACAACTTCCGGTAGCACCGCAACAAGAAGTTTCATTTTGTTCTTTTGATTGATTAGCTATCGCCGTATATTTTTCACGGACCATTTCTTTAATTTCTTCGTTTGTGTTCATGGTTATACTTTTTAAGTGAATAATAATTTAACAACAGGCTTTTTCGTTATTTACTTTCAGTTTTGCAAATAGGAAGTTGAACTCAGCATTGAATTTTTCGAATGCTTTCCAGTTAATACAATAACAACTGCGGGGTCCGTCAATAGTACCAGTTATCAAACCAGCTGTTTTTAATTCTTTTAAATGCTGTGATACGGTGGACTGGGCTAGTGGCAACAGCTCTACAATCTCACCACATATACATTGGTTTCGCTGTGCCAATACTTTCAAGATGGATATTCTTGCAGGGTGGCTCATCGCCTTGGCAAAATTGGCAAGATCCTGTTCTTTCTGGGTAAACTCTTCTTTTTTATGAATGGCCATAATTAAATCTTATATCGCAAATATACGATTAAAGAAATAAGACCACCAAATAAATTTTAATTGTTTTTTAACCTGACGGGGTTCTTGTCCGCCACTTGACAACGGAGATGATAACTCCACTTGCAATAATGCAAAGCATGCCTGTAGCAGAAATTAAATCAGGAAACGCATCACCCAATGCCATGCCTATAAATACTGAGAAGATAATATTAGAATAACCGATTGCAGAAACGATGCCTGCCTTATCTGCCCCGTAAGATTTTGTAACAAAGTACTGTCCAAAAAAAGCCGCTAACCCAAGCCACAAAACATAAAACCATTCAATACCTACCGGCCATCTGAAATTGATAAAAAAAACATTATCTGGTTCTATATTAAATGCATAACGGACAATCATAAAAATAGATGGCACAATAAAACCGCTACCAATAAATGCAAGCATAATAACACGGTTGTCGTAATAAGTTGCCAATCTGTTTACAGACATATAAGCAATAGCAGAAGAAACACCAGAAATTAATCCTGCTACATGATAATACCAAGGGAAATCAATAGCAGGTTTATACACCAATAACATTCCTATAAACCCAAGGAATACTGCAAACAAAACTATACGACCATGATATTCTTTAAATAATAAAAAAGAAAAAATTGCAATGAATATTGCAGAAGTAAGATTATATGTCATTGCTGTTCCCAGCGGAAGATGAAGAATGCAATAGAGTAATGAGTACAATGCTGTAGTTCCCATAATTCCACGAAAGATGAGCAGTTTTAGTTTTCCTCCTTTGTTCTTTGGTGGTTTAGCTATAAAGCCTGCAATCAATACCAATATACCAACTGTATTTCTCCAGAAAACTAATTGCCCAGCACCAAAGCTTCCTTTTAAAATTTTTGCAGCTCCTCCCATTACAGAAAAGCCAAGTCCTGCGAGCAACATGAATAAAATTCCTCTGTATCTGGAGTCCATTTTCATTAATAGTTAACTAATTTTTCTACTGCCGCTTCCAACGTTTCCCTTTTCTTCGAAAAACAAAAACGTAAAACTTTATCATCTTTTCCATTCTGATAAAAAGCAGAAACAGGAATAGTAGCAACACCAGCTTCTTTTGTTAAGCGTATCGCAAAATCCTTATCTCCTTCATCACTTATTTTTTCATAAGTACCGCAAATAAAATAACTACCGGAAGAGTTTTGTAAAGTAAATCTTGTTTGGTCCATGAATTTTATAAAATGATCCCTTTTCTCCTGCATGATGGATGATAAAGACAAGTACGCCTCTTTATTTTTTAAAAAAGTAGCCAATGCAACCTGTGTCGGTGTGTGGCAAGTAAACGCATTAAACTGATGAACTTTTCTGAACTCTTTAGTTAATTCAGGCGGGGCAATACAATAGCCTATTTTCCAGCCAGTGCAGTTATAGGTTTTACCAAATGAAAAACAAACAAAACTTCTTTCCCGTAAATCGGGATAACGAAGTATGCTCTGGTGGGGAATACTATCAAATATCAGATGCTCATACACTTCATCACTAATGATAAAAATATTCGTGCCTTCCACTATCTTTCGTAATTCCTGAATATCGCTTTCTGTAATCACACTACCAGTTGGATTGTGCGGCGAATTAATGATGATGGCTTTTGTTTTTGGAGTGATTGCTTTCTTTACTGCTATCCAATCAATATTATAATTAGGATACACTAAAGCAACTGTTACAGCTTTTGCTCCGTTTATTTCAATATTGGGAATATAGCTATCGTAACCAGGTTCAAAAACAATCACTTCATCATCTGGTTGCAATATCGTTGTAAGTGCAGAATAGATAGCATAAGTGCCACCGGGTGTAATAGTAATTTCAGTATCAGGATTTATGTTTGACTGATATAGAAATGCTGCTTTTTCTGCAATGGATTCTCTCAATGGCATCCACCCAGGCATTGGCGGATACTGATTATAATTATTCCTCATCGCTTCGCTTACCAATGCAATCAGTTCTCCACTCATCGGATAATCGGGAAATCCTTGGCCAAGATTAACTGCTTTGTGTTCATTCGCCAATGCACTCATAACAGAAAAGATAGTGGTGCCGACGTTGGGAAGTTTAGAAGTAAGTTGAATTGTACTCAATTTATATAATTAGGTGTTGAGTAAAATTAATTGCATTTGGCCAACTATAAATAATAAGTTCAGTATTTTGTTGGTTCGAATCTTAACAAACTTTGCCATTGTTTACAAAACTCAATGCTTTCTTTAACCCAGAACAATTTCAAGGATGGGGCAAAAAGAAAAATTATTTTGAAGGTTGGTATTTTAAACTCATCAGTGCTGATGAAAAAATTGCTTTTGCATTTATTCCGGGCATTGCAATGGATGCAGCTGGAAATCAGCATGCTTTTATACAAGTACTGGATGGAAAAAAGCAAACGACAGTATATCACAAGTTTGCTATAAACGATTTCATTCCACAGCTTAAAAAATTCTCCATAGCTATTGGCGACAATAATTTTTCAGAACAGCAATTACAATTAAATCTCCCGAAGATTAAAGGAACGTTGAACTTTTCAGGTAATGTTCTTTGGCCAAAACCATGGTATTCTCCCGGCATTATGGGACCATTTGCCTTTGTTCCTTTTATGGAGTGTTATCATGGCATTGTAAGTATGGATCATATTATTCGAGGTGAATTAGAAATAGATGGAGCAACCGTTGATTTCAGTAATGGGAGAGGATATATGGAAAAAGATTGGGGCCGTTCTTTTCCTTCTGCTTATTTCTGGATGCAATCCAATCATTTTAGCGAAGCTGGCATTTCATTAAAATGTTCTGTTGCGAAAATTCCATGGTTAAGAAGCTCTTTTGTTGGATTTATTGCAGGAGTGTGGTTGAAGGATAGATTAATTCGCTTCACTACCTACAATCAATCCAAACTACGCAAATCATTTGCCAATGAAAAAGAAGTGGAGATTGTTTTGGAAAACAAAAACTATCTGTTGGAAATATTAGCACATCGAAACAATACTACCCAATTGGCTTCGCCAATAAACGGTTTTATGAATGGCCGAATTGAAGAAAGTATGACATCTTCTATCGCAGTAATGCTCACCGATAAAAAAAATAATAAAATACTTTTAAGCGATACAGGTAATAATGCTGGGCTTGAAGTGGCGGGCAATATTCAGGAAATTATAGTTTAGATTTTTTCTTCTTTGGTTTTACCAGTTCATAAGAATGGTCAATCCATTCTTTTAATTGCGTTGTATCTGCAGTTCCATCCACCACAATTGTATTCCAATGTTTCTTGTTCATGTGGTATCCAGGAAGTACACAAGAAAACTCTTCTCTTAGTTCAATTGCTTTATCTGGATCGCATTTTACATTAAAACGAAAGTCGGCTCCATCAAGTCCGGTTAACAGGAAAATTTTACCCTCTACTTTCATAACAAGGGTTTCCGGACCGAAGGGAAATCCCTCTTCCACATCAGCTTTTGTAAGACAATAATTTCTAAGTGTTTCAATATTCATAATTATCCAATTATAGCACTTGCCTCTATTTCTATTAAATATTCAGGAGCAATCAATCCTTTTATCTCTATCATACTGGTGCATGGCTTAATATCTTTAAAGAATTCGCCGTGAGCTTTTCCATATTCTTCCCAGCGTTTGATATCAGTAACAAACATTCTTGTTCGCACTACATCTTTTAAAGATCCTCCAGCTTTATGCAGCACCTTTTCAATTTTTTCAATAATATATTTTGTTTGTGCATACGCATCGTTTTTTCCAACCAGCAAACTATTTTCGTCAACCGCAACGGTTCCTGTAACCTCAATAACGTTTCCGATTTTAACTGCACGGCTGTAGCCAATTATATCCTCCCATTTAGCACCTGATGAATAGTTTGTTCTTTCCATATTATTTAATTTCAATATTCTCTTCTTTGATCAATTGCTCACCATTCATTCGTAATAATATCTGTGCCACCGTCACCACATCTTTCTGACAATAAGTAACAATGCGTTCCAGATTTTTTTCTTTCCAATATACTTCCCAAACCATGCTGCCATCAATATCATCTTTCGGCGTAGGCACTCCCAATACATGTGCTAACAAGTTCAACGAAGTAAAACTTTTATAATCACCAAATTTCCAAAGCTCCAATGTGTCATAATGATTTACCTCCCAAGGCTTCTTTCCTGAGATATTCAATAAAGATGGAATTGACAGACCATTAATAATCATTCTCCGGCATAAATAAGGAAAATCAAATTCCTTTCCATTATGAGCACAAAGAAACTTTGCTTCGCCTGTTGCCCATTTGTTCAGCATATCAATAAATTCTATCAACAGTTTCTTTTCATCATCTCCATAAAAACTTTTTAATACTATTTTTCGTTGTTCATCATTGCCTTGTATTACTCCGCAGCTGACACACACAATCTTTCCAAACTCTGCGTAAATGCCGGCACGGGGATATAGTGTTTCGTTCGTTTGCCCTTCGTGGTATTTTACCAACGAAGTAGATTTTGTGTCCCACAGTTTTTTCCAATCATTTGGCAAATCGGCATAAGCTGGAGATTGTGGTACTGTTTCTATATCAAGAAACAAAATGTTGTGTAATGGTAAGGCTGCCATAAACTTATTTTTCTTCCCTAAAAATAGAAAACCCCGGACAAACCGAGGCTACTACTTTCAGGTAATTCTTTGAAAAGTCAGAGATATTTTTCTCCCATATTGCGTTTAACTTCTGCTACATAGTCTTTTATCTCCTGTTCTTTATCTTTTTTGCATATTAGTAAGACATCTTTTGTGTCAACAACAATAAACTCATCAAGTCCTTGCAACAAAACAAGTTTGTTGTCTGGCACATGAACGATACAGTTTTTGGCATCCACCGCCATTACTTTTTTTCCGACAACGGCATTTCCAAAATAATCCTTGTCTTTATTTTCCCATGCACTATTCCATGTTCCTAAATCACTCCATCCAAATGAAGCAGGAACTAGGTAAACATTTTCGGCTTTTTCCATTACACCAAAGTCAATAGAGATATTGGTGCACTGAGGATAGATTTCTTCTACCGCTTCTTTTTCCTGCGGCGTATTGAATTTATCTTTTTCTGCTACAAACACATCATATATCTCAGGCAAATGTTTTTCCATTGCCGCTAATATGTTTTTTACTTTCCAGATAAAAATGCCTGCATTCCATAAAAAGTCTCCACTGGCAATAAATGTTTTTGCCAGATCAAGATTAGGTTTTTCGGTAAACGTTTTTACTTTATATATATCCGGCGCCGCCTCTTTGGTTTCATGCTGAATATAACCATAACCGGTATTGGGATTAGTTGGTTTTATTCCTATCGTCACCAACGCATTCACCGTTTCTGCAAAACCCATTGCCTTCTTTGCTGTTTTCACAAACTCATCGGTTTCCAGTATCAGATTATCCGAAGGAGCTGCCAACATTACTGCTTTCGGGTCTTTATTTAATAACTTGAAGGCGATATAAGCAATGCAGGGTGCGGTGCTTTTTCTGGAAGGCTCTGCAATTATATTCTCTTCGGGAAAATTAGGAAGTTGACTTTTTACAATGTCTACATACTCCTGCGCCGTTACGATATAAATATTTTCAGCAGGCACTAATTTGCTATATCGTTCATAGGTCTGTTGTATCAGCGTTTTGCCAGTGCCAAGTATGTCTAAAAATTGTTTGGGAAGATCCGTTCTGCTCATCGGCCAGAAACGGCTACCTATTCCCCCTGCCATTATTGCTACGTAGTGATGTTTATTCATTTCCTCAATAGTGAATGGTGAATTAATCCACCGGTTATATTAATCCTTCTCTTATCAAATCATGCAAATGTAAAATACCTTCATAGTTTCCACTTGCTGTTACGGCCAATTGTGTTATTTCATTTTTGCGAAGCATATTCAATGCATCTACAGCTAACTTATCCGGTTCAATCGTTTTCGGATTCGCTGTCATTATATCACCAGCCTTTATTGCGTCAATCGCAGTATTTTTTTCCAGCATTCTTCGCAGGTCACCATCAGTAATGATACCTAACAATCTATTATTATCATCTACCACTGCTGTAATACCTAATCTTTTTTGTGTCATCTCCACAATCACTTCTTTTAATGATTGTGTTGGCAGCACTTTAGGCTTTTCATTATTGCCTGCCAGATCAGCTACTTTCAGATATAATTTTTTTCCTAATAATCCTCCGGGATGAAATTTTGCAAAATCATCGCTTTGAAATCCTTTAAGTTCCATCAGACAAACCGCCAATGCATCGCCCATTACCAATTGTGCGGTTGTACTCGTTGTTGGAGCCAGGTTATTTGGACAAGCTTCCTGTTCAACAGTAGAATTTAAAATGATTGTTGAATTCTTCGCAAGATATGATTGAAGACTTCCAACCATTCCGATTATTATGTTACCGAAATTTCTAACCAGCGGAACCAGTGCTTTTATTTCTGGGCTTTCGCCGCTTTTGCTAATAATTAAAACAATGTCATCCTTTAGCACCATGCCCAAATCTCCATGAATAGCATCTGCCGCATGCATAAAAATAGAGGGTGTTCCGGTAGAGTTTAGCGTAGCAACAATTTTTTGAGCAATCGCTGCACTCTTTCCAATTCCACTAACCACCAACCTACCTTTATTATCTGCAATCGTCTTTACGGCTTTTTCAAAATCATCATCAATAAAAGCAGTTAGT
>Ga0138256_10001786_pt1 | contig 23159 bp, 17 predicted proteins | sample KNB2016incub_MG_FD_105486 | JGI IMG/M metagenome (GOLD analysis project Ga0138256, IMG submission 105486) | Active sludge microbial communities from wastewater in Klosterneuburg, Austria - KNB2014incub_MG | ecosystem: Engineered > WWTP > Activated sludge > Unclassified | place: Austria... | reverse complement strand
TCTTGTCGTCGGTGAGGATGCCCGCATCGTACGCGCTCAGTCCAAGCCTCTCTGTGTACTTCGCGCGCAATTCGCGCGGCAATGGCGGCATCTCCTTGCGGATGGCTTCCTTCTGCGCTTCGGAAACGGTCACGGGCAGGATGTCCGGCTCGGGGAAGTAGCGGTAATCGTGTGCCAATTCCTTGCTCCGCATTCCCACGGTCGTGCCTTTCGCGGCATCGAAGCTGCGGGTCTCCATGTGGATGGTGCCACCGGCCTCGAGCACTTCGCTCTGCCGTTGCGCTTCGAACTCGATCGCACGCATCACATTGCGGAAGCTGTTCATATTCTTCACCTCGCACCGCGTGCCGAAGGTGGTGCTCCCTATTGGCCGCACACTGATGTTCGCATCGCAGCGCAAACTGCCTTCTTCCATGTTGCCATCGCAGATGTCGAGGTAGCGCACCAAGCGGCGGATCTCCACGAGGTAATCGTATGCCTCTTGTCCGCTGCGGATGTCGGGTTCGCTCACGATCTCGATCAATGGAACGCCGGCGCGGTTCAGATCCACAAGCGTGTTGAATGGATCCACATCATGGATGCTCTTACCCGCATCTTCTTCCATGTGAATGCGCGTAACGCCGATGCGCAGTTCCTCCTTTGTTACTCCGGCCTCCGAGCCGGAGTCGCGTGTATTCGGGATCAGAACGAAGCCATTGGTGCAGATCGGCGTTTGATCCTGCGTGATCTGGTAGCCCTTCGGTAGATCCGGGTAGAAGTAGTTCTTGCGCGCATAATGCATCCACGGCGCGATGGTGCAATTCGTGGCCAAACCCATACGAATGGCCAATTCCACCACTTTCTTGTTCGCCACCGGAAGCGTTCCGGGATGGCCCAAGGTCACCACGCTCACGTTCGTGTTCGGGTGATCGCCGTAGGCATTCGGATCACTGCTGTAGGCTTTGCTCGCCGTGATCAACTGGGCGTGGACCTCCAAGCCCACCACCAGTTCCCATCGCTCACTCCAATGGCTCATCGCGCGCTGTTCTTCACGACGCGTTGCGTGAATGACGCATGGGTATTCATCACATGAACGATGAACATCCCATCCGGAAGATCCCCCAGATCGAGCGTGCCGTTGGAGCCGCTCATCGTCGAACGCATCACCACCGCACCACGCGCGTCCAGCACTTCGATCGTGTTCTTGGATCCCGCTTCGTTCACCGCCATCACATTCACGCGACCTGACGTGACCGTTGGCCAGATGCGACGCGTCGGTTCCGTGATCCGCTCGCTCGTGTTCGTCGCCTGATCGATATCCAACACCCACAACCCGGTTTGCATATCGCTTACCAATACATGCCCGGAAGGCAGGAAAGGATACACGCCCCATGCACCGCGAAAGCCGTTGGTGTTCGGTGCAGGGTTCGTGTCGTAGTAACCCAGTAGGATCGGCCACAACGGATCGGACAGGTTCCACAACCAATAGCCATCGTAGTAATAGGCCACATGCACCAGATCACCGTTGAAGAAGGGGTTGTGGACGATGGAAGTGGGGGCTACACCGGATGTCACAGTGGAGATCACCTGTAGATCGGAAAGGTCCGTGGGGTCCACGAATTTCAACGGCGATCCGTGTGTCTCATCCGCCATCACGTACAGGGTGCCCGCATCGTTCATCCAGCCGCTGTGGTTGTAGCCTTGGCCCGGATACGTGGTGAGCGAACCGAGCAATACCGGGTTCTGTGCGTCGGTGAAATCCACCACGTGCATGCCGTCCCCGTCGTTGCACCAAACGATGTTATCCCGCACGAAACAGTCGTGTACATAACCCACTTGCGCTCCCCACCAAGGCACATCGGCTTCACAGTCGGTGAGTAGGGCCGGGTGCTCCGGATCACTGATGTCGTACACACTGAAGTTGGTGCTGCCGCCGCAGGTGTACATCCGCGCATTCACCGTATCGACCTGAATGTCATGCGCCCGCTGGAGCAACACATCGCTGTCATAGACCACATGGACCGAATCGGGGAGGTAGCTCAGGTCCATGATCTGGAGTGAACTCGGACCTTCATCACACACGGCGAAGAGGTGATCATGGTACACTTTGAAGTCGCGGTGGATCACATCGGTCCCGGAAAAGCGACCTGGGACATGATCCACCAGAACGCTGGTCTCTCCATCCGTTACGTCGAAAATGTGAACACCCAAACTGCTACCGAGGAAGGCGTACTCCCGGCCGTTCGCTGCGTAGCCCCAGATATCATTGTACTGGTCCTGCAGGCTGGATGCACCTACGGGGATGGATGGATCGTCCCAATGGAAGAGCTTGTGAACGTTCAGGCTATCCTGCGCATGGATCGATCCGGACAAGGCAAGGAGGAGGAGGAGGAGTGAATGACGCATCAGTTATTGGAGATCAGTTCGCGCATGATCAATGTGAGTTTGGGTTCGGCTTTCTCGGCGACGCGTTGCACCATTTCATGCGTCGTCTTCTCGATCCGTCCTTTCACGCCCATGTCGGTGATCACGCTCATGGCGAAACAGGGAAGCCCCATTTGTCTAGCAGCGATCACTTCAGGTACGGTGCTCATACCCACTGCATCACCACCGATCACGCGGACGTAGTGATATTCGGCGGGTGTTTCGAGCGTTGGCCCGGTGAGGCCGACATAACATCCCACTTGCAGCTTGATATCATTCGTAGCTGCGATGGCTTGCGCCTTTGCGATCAATCCATGGTCGTAAGGCTCGCTCATATCCGGGAAGCGTGGACCGAGTTCATCGATGTTCTTGCCGATGAGCGGATTCGGGAACAGGCAGATGTGGTCGCTCAGGATCATCAGGTCGCCGGTCTCGAACGCGGGGTTCACGCCTCCGCATGCGTTGCTCACGAACAGCCGCTGGATGCCGAGGAACTTCATCACGCGCACCGGCAACACCACTTCGTCCATGGTCCATCCTTCATAGAAGTGGAAACGTCCCTGCATCGCCACCACCGGCTTACCGCCAAGCATGCCGAAGAGCAATCGTCCCGGATGTCCTTGCACCGTACTCACCGGGAAATCCGGGATCTCGCCGTAGGGGATGCTGTACTTCACATCGATCTCCTTGCCCAGACCGCTCAGCCCCGTTCCGAGGATGATGCCGGTCCCGGGTTGGAACCCACCGGTGGCCTTCTTCAAGTGATCAGCGATGCGCTGGATGCGTTGCAACATGGTTTCGGATCAATGCGGCGAAGCGCTGTGGTTCATTCAGGATCTTCACCCGGATACCGATCGTCGCGATCGGAAGGCCCTCGATGGGACTTCCGGCTATCACGGACCGGAGCCTCGCGGCATCCTTCTCCGTGGTGACCAGCATTTTCGAGCCGGGTGCGAAAATATCGAATCGCTTTGCCAGCCGGTCCAGATCTTTCAAGGTGAACGCGTGGTGATCGCCGAACGAGAGATGTTCAACGTACCCGAATTCGGACCGCACGTGGCCGACAAGGGGTCCCGGATCGGCGATCCCGGTGAACAACAGGCACGCGATCGTCTTCTTCGGCGCGCTTGAGGTAGGCAGAACCGGACCGGGGGTGATCGCTATCGGATCCGCATGGTCGATGGCACTGAAGAAAAGCTCTTGGGCCGGCGCGAGGCCCAGTCTGCTCCGCCACTGTTCTTGTTCCTTCGCCTCCGGAAGGACCGGGCACTTCGTTACCACCACGATGTCGGCAGCCTTGGACCGCGATGGGAGGTCACGAAGCCGGCCAGCAGGGATCAACTCGTCATCGCACCACGGCCGATGCCATGTGGTCAGAAGGATCTTCAACCCCGCATCCAAGCGCCGATGCTGTAGGGCGTCATCAAGGACCACGACGTTCGGCACCTGACTGTCCCGCTGGATCTGCTCGATCGCAACTACACGGTCCGCGCCGACGAACACGCTCACCTCGGGGAAATTCCGCTTGATCTGCATTGGTTCATCACCACTACGCTCGGCTGTGTCGATCAATCCGACCTCATGAATATCCGAGCCGGATCGACCGTAACCGCGACTAAGCGTAGCCAGTCGCCCTGTGTCCGCCAATTCGCGCAGGATCAATTCGAGCATCGGTGTCTTCCCGGTTCCGCCAAGCGCGAGGTTCCCGACCGCGATGGTGGGCAACGTGGGCCTTGTGCTTTTCAGAACCCCGGCGTCGTAGAGGCCGTGTCGGGCCATCAGAACAACGCCGTAGAGCCAAGCGAAGGGGAGGAGCGCGATGCGCAGAAGGGGCATGGTTACTTTGCCGATCCGCCGGGAGGATCCCGGCGAGAAGCCTCAAAGATGAAGATCAAGGAACTAGTGGCGGTATTGGAGCAGCGGGCACCGCCTTCCCTCCAAGAGGATTACGACAACAGCGGCCTACAGGTCGGGGACCCGGAAACGGAGGTCAACTCTGCCTTGGTCTGCTTGGACTGCACCGAAGCCGTGGTGGAGGAGGCCGCTACGTTGGGTTGTGGGTTGATCATCAGCCACCACCCGGTGATCTTCAAAGGCCTGAAAAGCCTTGTCCCACGCACGTATGTGGAACGGACGGTACTGTCCGCCCTGAAGCACGGGATCGCACTGTATGCCATCCACACCAACTTGGACAATGTTGTCGAGGGCGTGAACGGCGAGATCGCGGCAGCCTTGGGCTTGAGGCCAATTAGCGTCCTGGACCCGAAAGCTGCCCAACTTCGAAAACTGGTCGTTTTCGTTCCGATGGATCATGCGGAAAAGGTTCGGAATGCACTTTTCGCAGCAGGAGCGGGGCATGTGGGTGCCTACGACCAATGCAGCTTCAATCTGGATGGCAAGGGGACCTTCCGCGCGGGTGAAGGAACCAAGCCGTACGTCGGTGAGCGGGGCGAGCGGCACAACGAGCCTGAAGTCCGAATGGAGATGCTCTATCCGGTATACAGGGAAAGCTCGATCATGTCGGCGATGCGGCAGGCACACCCCTATGAGGAGATCGCCTTCGATCTGTATCTGCTGGCCAATAGCCATCAAGGCATTGGAAGTGGCCTGATCGGAGAGTGGGAGGATCCCCTTGATGAGCAAGCATTCCTCGGGAAACTCAAGTCCACCTTCGGTTTGACGGCCATCCGGCACTCGAAGATCCAAGGAAGGTCCATTCGTCGTGTCGCTCTCTGCGGTGGATCCGGTTCCTTCCTACTCGAAAAGGCCGTTGCGGCACGGGCGGATGCTTTCGTAACGGGTGACATGAAATACCACCAGTTCTTCGACGTCGACGGCCGCCTGCTATTGGCCGATATCGGGCACTACGGCAGCGAACAACTCACGCCCAGACTGATCCGACGTTGGTTGGGGGAACAATTCCCTACATTTGCCGTCCGTTTGACGGAGATCGTCACGGATCCCATATACCATTTTTGAACCATGGCGAAGAGCGATGTCAAGGCTCCTGTAAAAGAGGCGAAGACCACATCAGAGAACGGTAAGGCCTCCGTAAAAGGTGAGATCACCGTTGCCGAAAAGCTAGTGGAGCTTTACCGTCTGCAAACGGTCGATTCCCAAGTGGACAAGATCAAAGTACAGCGCGGTGAATTGCCCTTGGAGGTGCAGGACCTCGAAGATGAGGTCGCCGGTCTGGAGACCCGTCTGAAGAAGCTGCAGGATGAATTGGCTGATTTCGAGGGCCAAGTGGCTGAGAAGCAGAACCTGATCAAGGACGCCAAGGCACACATCAAGAAATATGAGGGCCAGCAGGCCAAGGTGCGGAACAACCGCGAGTACGATTCATTGACGAAGGAGGTTGAGTTCCAGAACTTGGAGATCCAACTCGCTGAGAAGCGGATCAAGGAGTACAAACTCCAGATCGAGCAGAAGAAGACCGTGGTGGATGAGAGCAAGGCCAAGCACGATGATCGAAAGAAGGATCTGGACCTGAAGAAGAAGGAACTGGACGCGATCACTGCGGAGACCGAGAAGGAGGAGAAGGAATTGACCAAGAAGAGTGCGACGGCTTCCAAGAACATTGAAGAGCGCCTGTTGAGCGCCTATCACCGCATCCGTGACAATTCACGCAATGGTCTGGGTGTCGTACCAGTAGAGCGTGGTAGCTGCGGAGGTTGCTTCAACTCGATCCCACCGCAACGCCAATTGGATATCGGTAGCCACAAGAAGATCATCGTGTGCGAACACTGCGGCCGCATCCTCGTGGATGAGTACGTGGTGGACCGTGTGAACAACGGCAAGTAAGCCGACAATTGAATTGCATGAAGCCCTTCCGCCATCCTTCGGAGGGGCTTCTTCTTTCCGGAGATCCTACGGCCGCAAGCCGATGGTAAGGAAGGTGCTATAGCTCTTTCGATCGGTTTCCGTGGCGTTCACCAGTTCCGGATCGTACTGGAAGAAGCGCGTCCCTTGGATCCCTGCAGTGAACGCAAGATCCACTGTAAGGTGCTCGCCGCGATATCCCAGACCACCGCAGTAGTTGCGCAAGGCCTGCCCCTTCGCAGCGTCGTTCTTGCTGAACGGATCTTGTGCGTATCCCCAGCCCCCGCGGAAATACCAATTCCCCATGCGCCACTCCGTACCGATCCGCAATCCGCTACGCGAGCGGAATCGCTTCTTGATCAGATCATTCTCCGTGCTGAAATCATAGAGGTCCTCCGTGTTATTAGCTGTTCGGTATCGCATCGTCCGGAAGTCGGCGTAGTCGTAATCCACACTGAACAATCCATTCTTGCCAGCGAGATAGGTTGCACTAATTGTCCCGCGCCATGGGGTTCGTAGCCGATAGGAGAATGTACCATCCGGAGAGGTGGAGGCGTAGCTGAAGTTGCCCAGATTGTCCGGTGTTCGGAACGTTGTGGAGAATTCAGTGAAGTAGGCATCATTCAAAAGCAACCATTGCGGACTCTGAAAGGCGGCACCCACACGAATACGGTCCGTGACACGGCCGATCACACCCACATTCACATCGAACCCGTTGCCGTTCGTGGTAAGATCCTCCTTGTAGGTAAGTCCTTGCAGATCCAGCAGGGCGTCCAAGGAATACTCCGTGTGGTTGGTCACTCGCCGGAACCGCTGGCCGACGACACCGACCGAGGCACCGACATACAAACGGTCCTTGTAATTGCCTGAGTAGAAGAAAGTGGTTCGCGTTGTCGCACCATGCGATTCAATTGTGTGTCGTTGGCGAGTGTCCGAACCGAATGGGATGAATCCTTGATAAGTTGAAGTGGAGTCCGGAATTGTATCAATGCCGTAAGCGTCCCACACGGGTCCAGCCGTAAAGGGGAAAACGTCCACAATGTTCGCGTAAGGGGTTCCATCCGCTTCGCGCACGAAGTGCTCCAGGATCGTACTTGGGACACGTGTGCCAACTACATCAGTAGTCCAATGCTGACTGGTTTGGCGATCATAGGTCACACCCCACGTCGCACTCATCCATTCGGATCCTTCTTTCGCGGGTGTGTGCAGCACAAGGGCCAAGTTGTTCACCGCGAACCGCTCTTGGGAATACGGGGTTGTGGTGCCGTAGTAGCGTGCATCCACTTTGTTGATCTCCAGAACGCTTGTGAAGGACAAAGCGCTTGCGCGATAGAGCGCCATTCCAGCCGGATTGATCATCACCGACATCGGGTCGGCCCCTACGGATCCGATCGCATTCGCAAGGCCATTGCTTCTGGCCGTACCGCCTCCCCCGAAGCTGGAAAGACGCAACGCATCCTCCTCGTTCTGGGCATGAACGCTGATGGCGACCGCCTGTATCGCTATTGCCGCGATCAGGCGCAAAGCCAGGTCGCTGTTGATCATCAACGCGCGCGTCGAACACCTGGTGACATTCCACCTCCCCCGCCTGACCGCGATGGAGATCCGCCACCGCCACGGTTCACGCCGCCACCACGTTCCATTGAACCACCATGGTCGGTTGCGCGCGGCATACGAATGGTGTGTTCAGCAGCCGGGCGTTGGCCCGGAGTGCCGATCACATTAGGCCGCTGCTCAGGACTCGAATTCACGTGCGCCCCCCCCCGAACTCCGGGCCGATCGGAATTGGCCGTGCGTCGTTCGCTCGCAATGCGGTCCGCATATGGGGTACGTGTCAGAGCGACAGGATCCCGGAAAGAGGAACGAGCTTGGTAGGTGCCGTTGCTTCTATTGTTGCCTGCGCCAAGCGAAGGGCGATGTCCCACCACATGGTTCGCCGAACCGGCGATCACGATCGGTGAGTAGCCCGAATAACAATTTCCCCAAGGGCCCCAATAATTGCCGTACCCATAGCCACCCATTCCACCACCGTATCCGCCGTAATACGGGTCGTTGTACCATGCGAACTGATTCCAGCCCATGCCGCCATAATAGCCTCCCCATGGCTGAGAACCCCAGCCGTATCCGAAGCTGATGGTCGGACGGTACCAACCGCTATATACACCGGATCCATAACCCCACTGCATTCCGGATCCCCAACCAGGTCCGCTCCATCCGGTCTGGTAACCCATTCCGGATCCCCAACCTGATCCGCTCCACCCCGTTTGCGAACCCATTCCGAAGCCGAACCGACCGTAGTTGTAGAAATACGGATCGTTGTAGGTCATGTCGTAATAGCCCCGGCTGGTACTGACGGTACTGGCCGTGTTTGGATCGTAGTAATCATCCGCTGTGGCCGGTGGTGTCACTTCAGCCACCGGCTTGGGTTGGGTTGCATTGGCAGCGGAGGGTACATAGTAGACATCGTCCTCGAACTGACCAACCTGTTGGGTGGAGGCACACGAACCGAGCAACAACATGACCATCGTTGCAGGTCCGATCGGGTTCCTTGTAGGTTTCATGCGTCTGGTCATTGGCCCTCGCTTGCCGGAGGGGGTTGTTTACTTTCGCCGATCAACCACATGGAACAAAAATAATACCGCAAAAGGGCGATGGCTGAACAATTGACGAAGCGTGCGGACGACTACGCGAAGTGGTACAACGATCTGGTGCTGAAGGCTGATCTAGCGGAGCATAGCGAGGTGCGCGGATGCATGGTGATAAAGCCGCATGGATATGCGATCTGGGAAAAAATGCAATCCGCACTCGATGGCATGTTCAAGGCGACGGGACATGTCAACGCATACTTCCCGATCTTCATTCCGAAGAGCTATTTCGCCAAGGAAGCGAGCCACGTGGAAGGCTTCGCCAAGGAATGCGCCGTGGTGACCCACTACCGATTGAAGAGTGATCCGGTTCATGGAGTGGTGGTCGATCCCGAGGCAAAGTTGGAAGAGGAACTGATCGTGCGCCCTACGAGCGAGACCATCATCTGGAACACCTACAAGGGTTGGATCAAGAGTTATCGCGATCTTCCACTGTTGATCAACCAATGGGCGAATGTGGTGCGCTGGGAGATGCGCACGCGATTGTTCTTGCGAACCACTGAATTCCTATGGCAGGAAGGGCATACGGCGCATGCCACCAGACAGGAGGCGATCGAAGAGACGGAACGGATGCTCGAGGTTTATCGGGTCTTCGCGGAGGAATGGCTCGCCATTCCGGTGATCAAGGGCTTGAAGACCGAAAGTGAGCGGTTCGCCGGTGCGGTGGACACCTATTGCATTGAAGCGCTCATGCAGGATGGTAAGGCCCTACAAGCCGGCACTTCGCATTTTCTCGGGCAGAATTTCGCCAAGGCGTTCGATGTCCTGTACACCAACAAGGAGAACAAACAAGAGCACGTTTGGGCAACAAGTTGGGGAGTGACCACCCGATTGATCGGGGCGCTGATCATGACGCACAGCGACGATCATGGATTGGTCCTCCCTCCGAAGTTGGCACCCGTTCAAGTGGCTGTGATACCGATCTCGAAGAACGCCGAGCAGTTGGAGGCGCTGCGAGCATATGTTGCACCGATGATCGCGTCCCTCATGTCAAAAGGGATCACCGTCAAATTCGATGATGATGACTCCAAGAAGCCGGGCTGGAAGTTCGCCGAGTATGAGTTCAAGGGCTACCCGGTCCGCATGGCTATTGGTCCTCGGGACATGGAGAACGGCACCGTAGAGGTAGCACGCCGGGACACCTTGGAGAAACAGGTGATGCAGGTCACGGATATCGCGGAGAAGGTGGAGCACCTGCTCGGGCACATCCAGGACAATCTCTACCAGAAGGCGTTGGCAATGCGCGAGAACAACACGCGGGCTGTGAATAGCTATGCGGAATTCAAGGAGGAGATCGAGAAAGGAGGCTTCCTCCTCGCGCACTGGGACGGGACACCGGAGACGGAGGCCAAAGTGAAAGTTGAGACCAAGGCCACCATTCGCTGCATTCCATTGGGATCCGCACCTGAAACGGGGACCTGCATGGTCTCAGGTAATCCTAGCAAGCAAAGGGTCATCTTCGCAAGAGCGTACTGATGAGCAAGAAGCCGGCAATCCCCGAGGCGCGCGCGTTGATCATCAACGCATTGAAGACGAAATCCTGCATGAAGCAGGATGTGTACCAGCGAACGGTGGCTTTGTTCGAGGTGGTGAAGGAAGTGCTGCAGGAGATCGCCGCGGACCTCGGGTCCGCAGTTGTGGATCATGACAAGCGCTTGTTGGTCAACTTCACTGACAAGGGAAGCACGGCGTGCGAGCTGAAGGTCGCGGGCGACGTGATCATCTTCCACATGCATACGAACGTTTTCAAACTGGACCAGAGCCACAGTTATTGGAAGACCAGCTACTTGGAAGAGGACGAGCTACGCGGATACTTCGGGGTGATCAACATGTACAATTTCCTCAGCGATTCCTTCAAATACAATCGGGAGAGGGATCTGGGCTATTTGGTGGCACGGCTCCTCCTCAATCGGGAGAACAAGTTCTTCGTTCAAGGCAAACGGCAACTCGGGTTTCTCTATGACGACCTGCCGTACAACGACCCATCCCGCGAACGGATCAAAGCAGTGCTGCATTCCGTGCTGCTTTATGTGCTCGAGTTCGACCTTCTCGCACCGCCCTATGACCAGGTCAACCAAGTGACCGTGAGCGAAATGAACGAGTTGAATGCGAACACCCTGATCAGCACAGGAAAGCGTCTCGGATTCCGATTCCAGTCGGATATGGACGATATGTCCTGATCCGTTGCTTGGTTCGGATCAGGGGATTACATTTGCCGCCCCTTCGGGGATTGAGATCATGGCCCGTTCGTCTAGGGGTTAGGACGCGTCCCTTTCACGGATGAAACAGGGGTTCGATTCCCCTACGGGCTACGTGCAGCGAGGCCTTCCTTTCGGGGAAGGCCTTCTGCATTCCGGACCTATAGCTCCGGAACCACGGTTTCAAGCCTGATCCCGCGCGATCCCTTCAACAGGATCAGCCTTCCTTGGATCGGTTCAGCCTTCAGGGCGGCCAGAAGGTCCTCCGTTGTCTCGAAACAGGCCGGACCCTCGCCAGCCGCTGCGGACTTGAATGATCCACCGACTGTTCTGGTGTCGATCCCCAGTCGCAGGGTGAGGTCGATGATCGCCAAGTGTTCCATCTCGGTCGCTTCGCCAAGCTCCAGCATATCTCCCAGTATCGCGAGTTTCGGCTCTTTGCTTGCCATCGAGGCGAAATTCTCGAGTGCCGCTGCCATGCTGGATGGATTGGCGTTGTAAGCATCCATGATCAGGCGATTCCTGCCTGTGTCCGTGAATTGGGACCGGTTGTTCCCCGGACGGTAGTCCGAAAGCGCTTGTGCGATGTGCTTATCGGATATTTTGAAATACTGCCCTATGGCTATCGCCGCCATTGCATTCGGAAGATTGTAATCGCCGATCAAGTGGGTCTTCACGGTGTGATCGATGTTTCCTCGGCCTTGGAAAGTCAGTTCGAGAAAGGGCCCGGATCCACTGGTTCTGCCCGTGGTATCGCCCCATGGCGTAGGTCCATAAGTGATCCGGGTCACACCGGAACTCTTCTCCATCAAAAGCTGATCCTCCGCATTCACGAATAGGCATCCTTCCTTTCCGCGAATGAATTGGTAGAGTTCGGTCTTGGTCCGCACCACGCCATCGAAATTGCCAAATCCCTCCAAGTGGGCTTTCCCTATGTTCGTGATCAATCCGTGCGTGGGTTCCGCTACTGCAGCCAATTCGGCGATGTCGCCCGGTTTGTTCGCGCCCATTTCGATGATCGCGATCTCATGTTCAGCGGTCAAGCGCAGAAGGGTGAGCGGAACCCCGATGTGGTTGTTCAGATTCCCTGAAGTGGCCAAGGTGTGGCGATCGGATGCAAGAACGGCGTGGACCAATTCCTTGGTGGTGGTTTTCCCATTCGAACCAGTGATGGCGATCACCGGGAGGTTGAAGTTCCTCCGATGATACTTGGCAAGGTCCTGCAAAGCCGTAAGTACGTCAGGCACTAGGAGGAACCGATCGTCCTGGACCACCATCGGATCATCGACCACGGCGAACCGCGCGCCTTTTGACAAGGCCTCGGCTGCGTGCGCATTCGCATTGAAGTTCGGACCCTTCAAAGCGAAGAACATAGAGCCAGGAGCAACAGAACGCGAATCCGTACTCGCTCCACTGCAAGTCGTGAATTTCTCGTGTAGCGCGTCAGTGGGGATCATGGAAAAGAAGAACCCCCGACGGAGGCCGGGGGTCCAAATTAGGTGGAGCAGGAGTTAGCGCTTCTGTTGCGCGTCGATCTTGCTTCGACGTTTGTCGTCACCAAGACCTTTCGGGCTGCCAACGCGCGTCATGGCACACCGGAATCCGATCGTGGAAGTGCTTTGACGCTCATCCATGTGACGTCGTGTTCCCGGATTCGCCCAGTAGATCCGATCCGCCCATGAGGCACCCTTGTAAACGCGGCTGCGGTCATTCACTAAAGTGGTCTTACCCCAGTCATACATCGGGTTGCCTTCGAAATCCGGTTGCTCGTAATAGATGCTGCTCTCCACATCCCCATCGCGGAAGTCGATGTTATCGCTCTGCCGGTAGTTCCTGCGGTCGATGTTCTCTTCGACGGTCACACCACGCATGCGCACATCACCGGGCTGATCGGATTGGTAATCACTAATGCCACTCAGGAGCTTCGGGCAGATCTCCAAGTCCTTGCTCTTGATGTTGTCCACCATATCCTGCACCCGCTGCATGGCAGCATCCTGCTTCCGGGTGTTGTTGAACTCGATGGCCTGATCGATCGTGGTCAGGAGTTCATCGATCAACGCTGCTTCCTCATCCGTAGCGCGACCTTGCATAATGGTCTGGAACTCCGTGAGGTAGTACTTGATACCATCCACATCGTAGATCACGATGTCATGTTTGTCCTGCACGGCACCATCACTGTTCAGCACCTTGGTGCGGAAAACGTTGCCACGGAAGGGACGGAAATCATCGTTGTCCTCCGGACTGAGCGGACGGTACACATCCATGACCCACTCGCTCACGTTACCGGCCATGTTGTACAAGCCATAGTCGTTCGGCCAATAGCTGAACACAGGCGTGGTAATGTCACCGTTATCATTCAAGCTGCCCGCTACACCCATGTAGTCACCGCGTCCGCGCATGAAGTTGCCGCGGAAATCACCGTAGAAGGCACCCCCTTTCTTCCTGCTGTCGTAACGCACCCAGTGCCCATTCCATGGGTAGATCCGGCGTTCAACAACGCGCTCATCCACCGTGGTTCCGATCAAGCCGTAAGCTGCATATTCCCACTCTGCCTCGGTGGGCAAGCGGTAGCGAGGTAGCAGTACTCCGTCCTCGATCTTGATGTTGCGGGTATCCTTGTTCGGATTGAAATCGGTCACACCATCCACCTTCTTACCGCTCTCGTATTGACCGGCGAGATAGGAATCTGTGGTGAAGTGGTCCTCGTTGATCTGGTTGGTGTAATGCTCGAACAATCCCTCGCGGATCAGGATGATCTCGTTGACCCGATCCGTCCGCCATGCGCAGTAGTCATTCGCCTGTAGCCAATTCACCCCGACCACCGGGTAATCCCGAAAGGCCGGATGACGAAGGTAGTACTCCACGTACGGCTCATTGAAGCCCAGTTTGTTCCTCCAGACCAAGGTGTCCGGTAGCGCCTTCTTGAAGATCTCCGGATAGTCGGCGGCGAAAACACGGTCGAGCCAATAAAGGTATTCCAACCAGTAGAAGTTGGTCACTTCCACCTCATCCATATAAAAGGAGGAGACCGTAACGGTCCGGGGGATGTTGTCCCATTCATGCAACAGGTCATCCGTTACACGACCCATGGTGAATTGACCGCCTTCGATCAGGATGATACCGGGTCCGGTCTCCTGATCCTCGAATCCGGCCTTTTCATAACCGCCGTTCTTCGAATCGTTATAGTTCCAACCTGTGGCACCGCTCTTCTCGAATTGACAACTCGAGAGGATCGCGGCGACCATCAGCAGGATCCCTGTCTTCCGTGCAAGGCTCATGGTGTGGTGCAGTTCGTTGGTGAAATAGATTCAGAAGGTGGGGCATGCTACGACCCGGAACCTCCTCCTCTTTGGTTTGCAGTTGAATTGGAGCTGTACACTGATCTCATGTGACCCAGCGGTCTGGGTGGTGAGTTTGCTTGTGGTCAGATCGTAGCTATAGCCGAACTTGAACTTGTCCGTGTGGAATCCGATCAGTGCAATGAAAGAGTCCCGCGTGCGATACCATACTCCTGCGGTGATCGGACCGTGGTCCACGTAAAGTCCGAGATTCAATTGCTTGAACGCAGCTTGTGACTGATATAGTACGTTGGGCGAGATCCTGGTCCTCGCTTCACCATATCGGCCATTCATGCCCAAGGGGATCGAAGCACCCGCATGACCCGTGACCTTCATCGGGAGTTTGCTATCCCCAACGATCAAAGATTCATTCGGTTGTGTGAGGTGATGCACCGCAAAGCCCACGAAGAAGATGTCCGAGTAACCAAGGACACCAGCGCTGAAATCCGCATTGCCGACCTTTCCACCACGGGGAACATCATTCGTGTTATAGATGAATCCGCGCCGCGGATCGATCTGGTCACCGAAGGTCAGTTTGCTCCAATCGAGGGACTTCTGGAAGTAGGTGGCCTGGAAGCCGACCTTCATGGAGAACTTGCGAGAAATGGCTTGCTGGTACGAATAGATACCGCTTACCGTGCTCGTACTGAGCGTCCCCTTACCGGCTTGGTCATTGGTGACCAACAGCCCCAACCCTCCCATGACGCCATCGACGTGCTGGTCATAGCTCGCACTCGTTGTCACGAAGGTGCCAGTAAGCGCTGGCCACTGGTTCCTGTAATTCAGGACGACCCGAGGGCACCGTGCCGTACCGGCGAAAGCCGGGTTCAGGTACAATGGGTTCGCATAGAATTGGGTGAATTGAGGATCCTGGGCAAGCGCGCTTGCGCTACCCAACATCACCCATGCGAACACAAGGCCCGCACGCCGAACGGTCCATTTCATCATGCTCTCGTTGCGATCAAGGCTCAACTGCAAGCGCCAATTATACGGATCCGTTGCATATCGGTTCCATAGCGGCTGCAATAATCTCCAATTGATGCCGTTCATCGCGAGTACCGAAACGCAAGGGTCGAAGGTAGTACTTTCGATCCGCTCTGTTGAAAACCTGTTCATCCTCTGTTATGAATCTCCTGAAAAGTCGGCTCTTCCTCCTCTTTGCAGCGCTTGGCCCGGTGGTGTCCCTAGCCCAGCAGTCGCTTGATCGAACGCTGGATTGGCCGTCTGTCGTACAAGACTCTCCGAATGAAAGGGTCATGGATGAACAGCGCACCAAGGCGACTAGCGGATCGGTCGAAGCGAGACCTTTTACCGAGGCAGCCATTGACATGGAGCACGGAGGACTACCCATCTTCCATGAGGTCCTTCCATTGAACAGCCGGGTCACGGGGATCACGGTCCATCTTCAGAATGCGCGATTCGTGCCGTTGACCGCTGCGGAACGTGAGGCATGGCCTGCTACGGCAGAAGCCGGATCGGAGCCGTTGGTCATGCAGCAACTGGCATATCATAGGAAACAGCCCCACGCGATCGTCACGATCGAGCCTTTTCGGCGGGATCCTTCGACCGGGGTGATCGAGAAACTGGTCGCGTTCCGATTTGAGTTGGTCGAGTCGACAGGAGCCGTTGGTCATGTACGTCCAAAGTCCTATCCGGATCATTCCAAATTGTCCAGTGGGGAGTGGTACCGGTTCACCGTTCCGAAGGATGGAGTCTACAAAATGACCTATGAATTCGTCAGGGACCTCGGGGTGAATATGACCGGCCTTTCTTCGGACCGGATCAACCTCTACGGGAACCACTTCGGTATGCTCCCCTTCCAGAATGCCGTGCCGCGCGCCACGGATCTGAAGGTGAATGCTATTGAAGTAGTGGATGGAGGGGATGGAAACTTCTCGGCTGGTGACTACATCCTGTTCTATGCGACAGGTGCACAACGATGGGACCTGAACGACACCTTGTTCAAGCACACGAAGAATGTCTATTCGGACTCAGCCTCTTATTTCATCGGCTTGGATGTCGAGGACCCTGTGAGGATCATGCCGGCGGCGCTTTCGCAGGACAGCCCCACGCGCACCGTTACGACCTTCCGGGATCGGCAGGTCATCGATCGTGATCTGGTGAATCTGATCAAGTCAGGCCGGACCTGGTTCGGTGAAGTGTTCGACATCACCACCACCTATACCTACAACTTCGATACACCGAACCTGGTGTCCACCGTACCGTTGGTTTTGGAATTCGATGGCGCTGCTCGCACCCTGAACTCAGGCGTGGTGGTGAACTACAGCAGCTTTGCAGTGAATTCAGGATCGAATTTCTCCACCACGTTCCAGGTCCAAGGTGTTTCCAACAGCTTCACCGGACCACTGGGGCGCATGTTCCACCAGAATATGAGCTGGATGGCAGGTGGGAGCAACGTGCCCGTCACGGTCACCTTCAACAAGTTCGACCCGCTCACCTCGGTGGGTTGGATGAATTACCTGCGGCTCAACTGTACGCGGGAGTTGCGCATGGTCGGGGACCAGATGATGTTCCGCGACCTGGGTTCCATAGGGCCCGGCGAGATCTCTGAATTCATATTGGACCAGGCGTCCTCGGCCCAGCGTATTTGGGAGATCACCGACCCGACGAATGTCCAGCGCATCGACTATCAGGTATCCGGTAGCCAGAAGCTGTTCCGTCTTGCAACCGATACTCTTCGCCAATTCATCGCTTTCCGTGATGCGAACTACCTCACGCCAGTACGGGTCGGTCGGGTGGCTTCCCAGGACCTGCACGCCACAAGTCTGCCTACCGACCTGGTGATCGTGTGCCCACCGGAGTTCTGGCCCTATGCCCAGCGCTTGGCCGACCGACGCGCGAGTGAAGGGCTGACCGTCCGCATGGTCAGCCCCCAGCAGGTGTACAATGAATTCTCCAGCGGGTCCCGCGATGCCACCGCCATCAAACGGTACATGCGCATGCTATACGACCGTGCAGGGAACGACCCGGACCTCATGCCGAGGTACTTGCTTCTATTCGGGGATGGTTCCTACAACAACATCTCACAGAGCTTCAATAACCAAGGCTGGATCCCCAGTTACCAAACGGAGGATTCAATGGACCCATCGCGGTCCTACACCTCGGATGACTACTTCGGCCTGCTCGACGAACAGGAGGGCGATTCAACCGCCGACCTGGTGGATATCGGGATAGGACGCATTGTGGCCCACACGGCAGAGCAAGCGCGCGAGGTCGTGGACAAGATCCTCGCCTATGACCGATTGCAGTTGCTCGATGCGAGCGGTACCAGTTGCTCCGCCACCGGTGATGGTGGTATCGCGGATTGGCGCACGCACGTGCTCTTCGTGAGCGATGATCAGGAGGGTGACGGATTCGAAGGGATCATCCACATGGACCAAAGCGATTTCCTGGCACGCCGTGTTGAACTGGAGCACCCGTTCCTCAATGTTGAGAAGTTGTACATGGATGCCTACCAGCAGATCACGACTCCCGGAGGTGAGCGATATCCTCAGGCCATTCTGGACCTCAAGGAGAAGGTCCAAAAGGGATTATTGCTGGTGAACTATGTTGGCCATGGTGGGGAAGTTGGCTGGGCCCACGAGCGGCTCTTGGACAACACCACCATTCTCGGATGGACGAACAAGGACCGTCTTCCTCTATTCATGACCGCCACCTGCGAATTCTCGCGCTGGGATGATCCGGGTCGCACCTCTGCTGGTGAGTTGGTCCTTCTCAATCCGAACGGTGGTGGCATTGCATTGATGTCCACCACACGCTTGGCGTACTCCAGCCAGAATTTCGCACTGGCCCAGGATTTCTACGACTACGCCTTTTCCGCGACTGATGAAGTGGGACGGGACAACCGGTTGGGTGATATCTATCGTCGAACGAAAGTAGCGATCAGCACGGCCCAACCGACCCTGCGCAATCACCGGAACTTCACCTTGCTCGGTGACCCCAGCATGCGACTGGCCATTCCGCGCCAGACCCTCCGGATCACTTCCGTAACGGATACCATGGGGATGGCGGTGGACACCCTGAAAGCCCTTTCCGTTGTGCGCATCAGTGGATACGTGGATGATGGCTCCGGTCAACCCATGCAGGGGTTCAACGGCGTGGTGATCCCGATCGTCTATGACAAGGCCCAACAGCAGTTCACCTTGGCCAATGATGGTGGAAGCCCGTTCCCGTTCTGGCTGCGCAAGAGCGTGATCTATCGCGGGCGAGCTTCCGTGACGAACGGCCAGTTCAATTTCACCTTCATCGTACCCAGGGATATCAACTACCAGGTGGGGCCGGGAAGGATCGCGTGCTATGCCGAATCCATGACCACCAATGCCTGCGGTTATGACAACGATCGGTTGGTGGGCGGGGCGAATGATGATGTGGCGGTGGATGAGCAAGGTCCGCGGATCGACCTGTACCTGAACGATGAACTTTTCGTTCGCGGTGGGATCACGAACGAGGATCCGATGCTCTTCGCCAAATTATTCGATGAGAACGGGATCAATACAGTGGGTTCCAGTATCGGACACGATCTGCTGGCCACCTTGGATGAGAATACCGAACAGGCCGTGGTGTTGAACGATCTGTATGAAGCCGACCTGGACACCTATCGTAGCGGGCAGGTCCGATACCGCTTCGCCGACCTGGCGGAAGGCACACATACGCTGCGAATGAAAGCATGGGATGCGTTCAATAATTCCTCCGAATCCACCACTGAATTCGTTGTTGCCCCGAGTGCTGAACTAGCCTTGGCACATGTGCTCAACTACCCGAACCCGTTCACGACCTATACACAGTTCTTCTTCGAGCACAACAGACCGTGCAATACACTGGACGTGCAGGTCCAGGTGTTCACGGTGAGCGGACGGTTGGTGAAGACCATCGGCCAGCGGGTTACTTGCGATGGCTTCCGAGGCGCTCCCATGGCTTGGGATGGCCGGGATGATTTCGGTGATAAATTGGGTCGGGGGGTGTATGTCTACCGCCTCAAGATCTCCACTTCCGACGGGGAGAATGCCGAGAAGTTCGAGAAACTCGTGATCCTGCGCTAACACAATAAGCCCCGATCAAGGGGCGTATATTTGCCAACCTTTTTCCGAGCTACGCCGATCCATGATCCTCCACAGCCTCCGCCCCGGCCTACTTACTCTGGCAATTGCTGCCGTGGTAAGTGGTTCCCAGGCACAAGTATCCACGAACTGCATCAACCAGCTCACGGGCCAGGATTGCAGGCAGGGTGTGCTGAATACCATCACCACCGCCGTACCCTTTCTGCTGATCTCGGTGGATAGCCGCGCTGGCGGAATGGGCGATGCTGGGGTCGCCCTCTCCCCGGATGCCAATTCCATCCACTGGAACCCTTCGAAGTTGGCGTTCGCGGAGAACGATGGCGAGTTCAGTATGAGCTACAGTCCTTGGCTGCGGAACCTTGTTCCGGATATGAGCCTTGCATACCTCTCCGGATACAAGCGCTTGGCGAATAAGCGTAGTGCGATCGGAGCGAGCCTGCGTTACTTCAATCTCGGTAGCATCACCTTCACGAATATCGATGGGACCACCATCCGCGACTTCAAGCCAGCGGAGTTCGCGTTCGATGTGGCCTTTGCCCAACAGTTCGGCGACAATTTCTCCGGTGGTGTGGCCATCCGGTATATCAATAGCAACCTCACCGGTGGGATCAGCGTGCAGGGGGCGGATAGCAAGGCTGGTCAGTCCGTAGCGGCGGATGTGTCCTTCTACTTCCGTAAACCCGGGATCCAAGTGGGCGGCGACCGCGAAGGCACCTTCGCCTTTGGTATGAACATCTCGAACATCGGGGCCAAAATGGCCTACACCTCGTCCTCCAACAAGGACTTCATCCCGATGAACTTGCGCATCGGTCCTTCCTTCAAATTGGACTTGGACGAGTACAACAGCATCACCTTCAACATGGACGCCAACAAACTGTTGGTGCCTACGCCTCCGGTCTACTACCCGGATGGCCGGATCGACCCCGTGACCAACGAGCGCGCGGTGATCAGTGGCCGCAACCCGAACGTGGGTGTCGCGGAAGGGATCTTCGGAAGTTTCACCGACGCACCGGGTGTGGTGGTTCAGAATGCCGACAGCACGTACAGTGTTCTGGCGGGCAGCAAGTGGCGTGAGGAACTGCGCGAGATCAACCTCGCGGGTGGTTTCGAATACTGGTACGCCGAGCAATTCGCCTTCCGAACGGGCTATTTCTGGGAGCATTATACCAAGGGCAACCGGAAGTATTTCACCCTCGGCGCGGGCGTACGTTACAGCAAGTTCTCGTTGGACATGAGCTACCTCATCGCCAATACGCAGCGAAGCCCGCTCGCGAACACCTTGCGCTTCACGCTCGGTTTCAAGTTCGACGGCAAGGGCAAGAAGAAGCCCGAGTGATGAACTCTCCGGGACCGTCCGTTCGCGTCGGGTTCGGCTATGATACCCATCAGTTCAAGAAAGGCCGCGCGTTGTGGCTGGGCGGTATTCGGATCGAACATCCGACCGGTCTTGATGGGCACAGCGATGCGGATGTCCTGCTTCACGCGATCTGCGATGCATTGCTTGGCGCGCTTGGCCTTGGCGATATCGGTATGCACTTCCCGGATACGGATCCGAAGTGGAAGGGGGCGGATAGCAAGCGCTTGCTTGAAGCTGTAGTTCTACTGGTGCAGGAGAAGGGCTGGCACGTCGGCAACGTGGATTGCACACTCGTGATGGAGCTGCCCAGGATCATGCCGCATGTGCCCGCCATGCGCAAGGTGATCGCACCGCTTTTGGGCGTCGGTGAGGATGCTGTGGGCATCAAAGCCACGACCAATGAACGCATGGGCTTCGTCGGCCGGGAGGAAGGGGCGTGCGCTTATGCGGTCGCGCTCGTGTACCGGAACCCGTAGGACGCGAACGCGCAGCGATCAATCGCCATCGTCCCGTGGCATCTCCGTGAAGGACGCATGGCTTTGTTCATCATCGTAGTAGAACACGCGCAACTGGGCCGTGTCGCGGAGCAGGTCGATCTTGCCGATCTCGATGCGCGAAACCGTCACTCCGAGACGGTTGTGCAGATCCTCGTAGAGCTGCTTGCGATTCTCCGGTTTGATCAGGTCGATACGTTCATAGATGAGTTGCCGCATGGCCTCGTGACGGGTTAGCCACAAGTGCTCCAGAGCGTATGTGAGCGACAGGATCATCCCGTCAGTGAAGAGCAGTTCGGCGATGCTCACCTTCTTGCTGGCCAGTGCGTTGATCACCGCGATGGTGATCACCGCGAACAGATAGGTCATGTCCTTGATGCTGATCTGTTCCGTGCGGTAGCGCAATACACCGAAAATGGCGAAGAGGCCGAAGGCGAATCCGATACTCAGTTTCACGCTGTTCAGCAGCACGCACAGGAAGAAGATGAGGATGTTGAAGATGAAGTAGGTGAAGAGGTAGTCCTTCTTCCGGTGGATGGGATAGTAGATCAAGCGGATGAGCACGAAGACCATGAACGTGTTCACACCGAACTTGAACAGAAGCTCCCACATGTCGCTGTGGAAGAGGGGCATTCCGAAGATCTTCATTCGTTACGGGGTTCCATCAGTTCAGGCGGCGCGGATCCGGTCCAGCATGCGCATCACATTCTTGAAAGCATTGTACTTCACAGGGCGGTGCAAGATGAGCATGCCGATGCAATACTTGCTCATACCCTTCGGACGATGCCCCATGGATCGCATGAGTTCCATGAAGGGTGAAGTACGATCGGCGCGTGATTGCTTCAACTCGGCGACCACGATACCACTGAGTTCCCCCTCGCCATTCGGGTCGGTGTACCGCAGGTCCATGTCCATGGTGAGGCGCTCGGGCGTGTGCTTGCCCACGAAGGTGAACCGTTCGAAATGGTTCCAGAGCGAAGGGACCAATACCTCATCGCGGCCTTGGGCCTCGTTCACGAATTGCTTCTGTTCCGCGTTGAGTTCGGTCGGGATCGCATCCACGCGCATGCGCACCTTGTCCGTTCTGCCACGACCGGTCTTGCGCTTCACTTCCAAATAGATCAGGTCGCTACCGACGTATTCGCGAAAGCGCACTTTGCTCCGGAAGGTCCGCTGGTTATGGTGGTCCTGGTAGTGCTTGTGATCGACCGTGTCGAAGTACAAACTGCGGTAGGCCGTTCCCCGCACGCCCCCCACTTCCAGGATCCGGTAGTGCGCGCACATGGCGTCGAAGAGAGCGGGCAGGTCCGCGACGGGGAGCACATACTTCGTGTCCACACGGTCCTGCAACTTCACACCATCCATTTCGGAAAGTGTGATCGGCTCGAAGGCCTCGATCGCGTTACGGTGCTGTTCCACGGTGAAAGGAGCGGACGCCAAAACTAACCATCGCGGTCCGGTGGGCTGATCGGAAGCCCTGTGGCGCTGTACTTTCGACCTCCTTTTCGCGCAGCGATGTCCTCGTACGAACCATTCACATTCAGCTTTCAGCGCCACGCCGGTTGGCAGGATCTGTGCGCAGCCGATCAGGAATTGCTGATCCAAGCGCGCGAAGCGGCCGGAAGAGCCTACGCTGAGTATTCCGACTTCCATGTAGGTGCGGCGTTGCGGATGTCCGACGGCGCGCTCTTCACCGGCAACAACCAGGAGAATGCTTCCTATCCGGCCGGTATCTGCGCCGAACGAACGGCCTTGCACGCGGCCATGTCCCAACACCCGAAAGGGACCGTGGATGTGATGGCCGTGGTGGTCATCGACATCAAG
>Ga0138256_10001785_pt1 | contig 23178 bp, 19 predicted proteins | sample KNB2016incub_MG_FD_105486 | JGI IMG/M metagenome (GOLD analysis project Ga0138256, IMG submission 105486) | Active sludge microbial communities from wastewater in Klosterneuburg, Austria - KNB2014incub_MG | ecosystem: Engineered > WWTP > Activated sludge > Unclassified | place: Austria... | reverse complement strand
GAGTTGGAATTAGATTGGGGTATTTGTAAGATGGTGCATTATTACTTTTCCATGTCTGCATCGGCGGATCACTGTTGCCACGAACGTGGCTTATCGCGTGTCAACGGCTATCAGCGCGCAATTCTTGAATCGAAACCAGGAGACGGATCAAGGTGATGCAGCCCAAATATCATCCAGTCCTGATATAAAGGGACATTGAACCAAAGTGCGAAAGCTGCGGTCGCAGTGCGGCCTGGCTCTGGTAGCTCGCGTTCGCGTTCTGTCAGCTTCTCCGCGTTTCCAGTTTCCATCCACCCATGAGGTCAACAATGAAGAAAATCCTCGCGCTCGGCATCCTCGCGCTCTCCCTGGCTGGCACCGCGTCCGCCCAGGTCAAACCCGAAGACCAGATCAAGTACCGCCAGGCCGGCTACAGCTTCATGTCCTGGAACATGGGCAAGATCAAGGCCAACCTCGAAGGCGAATACAACGCCCAGCAGGTCCAGGCGGCCGCCAACACCATTGCCGCAATCGCCGGCTCGGGCATGGGCGCGCTCTACGGACCCGGCACCGACAAGGCCATCGGCGACGTCAAGACCCGGGTGAAGCCTGAGTTCTTCAAGAACATGGAGGAGGTGGGCAAGCTCGCCACCGACTTCAACTCCGCCGCCGCCAATCTGGCCAAGGTCGCCGCCAGTGGCGACAAGGCCGAGGTACAGAAGGCATTTGGCGCAACCGGCGAAACCTGCAAGGCCTGTCACGACAAGTATCGCGAAGAGTAAGCTTCGGTAATGACGTGAAAAAGCCGCCCGAAGGTATTTCCCCGGGCGGCTTTTTCACGTTTGGACGGGCTGATCTGAATGAGACCGCGCCTCATCCTGGACTCAATCAGAATGCCGCCCGGTGCTCAAGCGGGCGCCGGATCGGCACTCACCAGCTTGGTACGGTACCTGCCGGCGGGGGTGGCGGAGGCGGTGGCAGCAGGCCACCAGTAGCAGCCCACACCGTAAAACCCGCCACCACCAGCGCGAGCACGACCGCCAGCGCGCCACCGCCCTGTGCCGGTCTTGCGTGCGCAACGGGCACCTCCTTGACGCCGGTGATCATCGGCTTCACCAGATTGTCCTTCTTCACCCGGGCGTAGAACAGGATCGCCAGCACATGCACTGACACAAGCGCGATGATGATCCAGAAGTTCTGCCGATGCAGACTGCTCAGACTGTCGCTGGTGCTCTTGCTCACCAGGGCATAGAGCGGGCCCTCGAAGGCGATGTCGTCATTCGACACCAGTCCGCTCACTGCCTGAAAAATCAGAATCGACAGCAAGGCCAGCACCGACAGCGCACCAAAGGGATTGTGCCCCAGGCCCTGCCACTGACCGCGCAGATAGGCAAGGAGGCGGCCCGGCCCCGGGACGAAGTGGGCAAAACGGGCATAGGTGGAACCAACGAAGCCCCATACCAGGCGAAAGGCCAACAGCCCGGTGATGGCGATGCCGGCGCGACCATGCCATTCGATCAGGTTTCCGCCCAGCCAGCCGGTGACGAAGGCGGCGACGACCAGCAGCAGCAGCAGCCAGTGAAACAGCCGCGTCGGCAGGTCCCAGATCCGTATCGTTCGTGTGCTCATGCCAGTTTCCCTGCGTTGATGAATGGCGCCGTATCCACCTCATTGCGGCCAGCCAGGCCTTGATTATGACAGCCCTCGAACCCCGATCGGGCAGTTGGCCGCTGCCGAACCGATGCCCCGGTCCGGACGGTCCGCGGTCCACGACGCTGCTTCAGGCACGCTGGCGCAAGGCGAGGAACTCGCGCAGATGCCTGCCCGTATGCGAAGCAGGTGTCGCCATGGCCGTCTCCGGCGGCCCCTCGGCCACGACCCTGCCGCCGCCTTCACCCCCTTCCGGGCCCAGATCGATCAGCCAGTCAGCCTCGGCCATCACGTCCAGGTCGTGCTCGATGACGAGCACCGTATGGCCGGCGTCGGACAGGCGATGCAGCACACGGATCAGTTTGTCCACGTCGGCCATGTGCAGACCGACCGTCGGTTCATCGAGCACGTATAGGGTGTGCTTGTCGGCCGCCAGGGGCTTGCCGCCGGTGTCCGTCGGATCACCAGGCCGGCTGCGCACCTTGGCCAGTTCCGTGACCAGCTTGATGCGCTGGGCCTCGCCGCCCGACAAGGTCGGGCTGGGCTGACCCAGGGTCAGGTAACCGAGGCCGACGTCCCGTAGCAACTGCAGTGGATGGGCAATGGCGGGATGCGCAGCGAAGAACTCCACCGCCTCGTCTACCGGCATTGTCAGCACTTCGGCCACGGTCTTGTCGCGCCAGCGCACGGACAGGGTTTCGGGATTGAAGCGCGCGCCGCCACAGCCCTCGCAGGGCGTCTTGACGTCGGGCAGGAAGCTCATCTCGACCGTGGTCTGGCCGGCGCCATCACATACCGGACAACGTCCGGCGCCGGTATTGAATGAAAAACGTGAGGCACTCCAGCCTCGGGTGCGGGCATCGAAGGTGTCGGCAAAGAGCTTGCGGATAGCATCCCAGAAGCCGACATAGGTCGCTGGGCAGGAGCGCGGCGTCTTGCCGATCGGGGTCTGATCCACCTCCAGCACACGCCCCACCTGCTGCCAGCCGTGGAGGGCGCGGCAGCCAATCAGGGCCTGGTCCACCTCATCCGGCTGCGCCTGGCCGCGACGGCGGGCGCGAGTCGCCAGCGGATCACCCAGACGCGCGCGCAGGTTGGCGTGGATGACGTCACGCGCCAGGCTGGACTTGCCCGAACCGGACACCCCCGTGACCACCGTAAGACGGGCGAGCGGGATGCGTACCACGACGTCGCGCAGGTTGTGCAGGCTGGCACCCTCGACGCGGATGGCGGGATGGTCGTCAGTCACCGCGCGGCGCGCACGCAAGGGGTGCTGCAGCGGATGGCGGAAGCACTCGCCGGTGGCGGATTCGGGCGCGGCGAGAAGATCCGCGATCAGGCCTTCGGCCACCACCCGGCCGCCGCGCACACCGGCTCCAGGACCCAGATCGATGACGTGGTCGGCACGGCGGATGGTGTCCTCGTCGTGTTCCACCACCAGCACGGTGTTGCCGCGATCGCGCAGCGCCTCCAGCGTGTCGAGCAAGAGCTGGTTGTCGCGCGGGTGCAGGCCGATCGTCGGCTCGTCGAGGATGTAACAGACACCACGCAGGTTGGAGCCAAGCTGCGCGGCGAGCCGGATGCGCTGGGCCTCGCCACCAGACAGCGTGGGCGCGGCCCGGTCGAGCGCAAGGTAGTCCAGGCCGACGTGCTGCAGGAAGGCCAGTCGGCCGCTGATCTCGCTGACCAGGTCACGGGCAATGTCGGCTTCACGCTCGTTCAGCGCCAGCTCGGCGAAAAAGCTCGCCACCTTGCCCACCGGCTGCGCAGAAAGCTGGTGCAGGCCAAGCTCGCGGAAGCGCACCGCGCGTGCCACCGGGTTCAGGCGTGCGCCCACGCAGGCGGGGCAGGGCTCGTCGCCGCTGATCACGCCCTCCGCGTCACCAAGATCGAGCGCATTGGGGTCCTCGATGCGCGCCGCGGTCTTCAGGCCGGTGCCAAAGCACTTCGGACACCAGCCGTGCTTGGCGTTGTAGGAGAACAGACGCGGATCAGGCTCGGGGAAGCCGGTGCCGCAGCTCGGGCAGGCACGCAGGGTGGAGAAGGTGATCGGCGCCGCGCCCAGCTTGCCGATCTCCAGCACCTTGATCACGCCCTTGCCGATCTCCAGCGCCTGGCGCACGAACTCGCGCAGCGTCGCCTCGTGCTCGGGCTCCACCACCACCATGCCGGTCGGCAGCTCGATGTTGTGTTCCTTGTAGCGGTCCAGGCGCGGCCACTTCGTCGTCGGCAGGTACTCGCCATCGACGCGCAGCTGCGTATGGCCCTTGCCGCGCGCCCACTTGGCGAGATCGGTGTACAAGCCCTTGCGATTGACCACCAGCGGCGCCAGCACCTCGACCGAGGCACCACGCAGCTCACGCTGGATCTGCGCCACGATGGCCTCGAAGCTCTGCGGCGTGACCGCCACATTGCAGTCCGGGCAGAACTGCGTACCCAGCTTCACGTACATCAGGCGCAGGAAGGGGTGGATCTCGGTCAGCGTCGCCACCGTGCTCTTGCGTCCGCCGCGGCTGGTGCGCTGCTCGATCGCCACCGTGGGCGGGATACCGAACAGACCGTCCACATCCGGCCGGCTGGCCGGCTGCACGAACTGGCGCGCATAGGCGTTGAGCGACTCCAGGTAGCGGCGCTGACCCTCACCGAAGACGATGTCGAAGGCCAGCGTCGACTTGCCCGAGCCCGACAAGCCGGTGATGACGGTGAAGCGGTCGCGCGGAATCCGCAGGCTGACGTTCTTCAGGTTGTGCTCGCGCGCGTGGCGAATCTCGATCGCTGGTGCAGCCTCCGCGCGGTAGTGCCCGCGCGTCTCGGCTGCAAGAAGGGAGATAGGGGACAAGCCCCGACTCTCCCGAAATTGGGGTCTGTCCCCTATTTCTGCTTCCCCTGTTTCTCGGGTTCGTGCCAGGGTCTCGGCGTAATCGCGCAATGCGGCAGCGGTGTGCGAGCCCTCGTGTGCGCGTACCGTGGCCGGGGCGCCTTCGACGACGATTTCGCCTCCCCCTTCGCCGCCTTCGGGGCCGAGGTCGATGATCCAGTCCGCTGCCGCGATCACGTCGAGGTTGTGCTCGATGACAATCAGCGAATGGCCTGCCTGCAGCAGTTTGTCGAAAGCACCGAGCAGCGTGGCGACGTCCTCGAAGTGCAGGCCGGTGGTGGGCTCGTCGAACAGGAAGAGCAGACCGGGTTCACTTGTAGGCGCTGCTTTTTCCCCAAAATTATCCACAGGCCTGGCTTTGCGTACAGTCCTTCTTTGCGCCGCTTCCGCCAGATGCCCGGCCAGCTTCAAGCGCTGCGCCTCGCCACCCGACAAGGTCGGCACGGGCTGGCCGAGGCGCAGATAATCCAGGCCGACGTCGGCCAGTGGCGCGAGTGCAGCAAGGACCTTGGGATGCTCGCGGAACACATCCAGCGCCTCATGCACGGTCAGTCCCAGTACATCCGCCACCGACAGGCCGTTCCATTGCAATTCAAGCACTTCCGGACGATATCGCTTACCGTCGCAGTCCGGGCAGCGCAACCAGACGTCGGACAGGAACTGCATCTCGACGTGCTCGAAGCCCGATCCGGTGCACGTCGGACAGCGCCCGTGGCCAGCGTTGAAACTGAAGGTGCCGGGGGTGTAGCCACGCTGTCTGGCCTCGGGCAAGGCGGCAAACAGGGCGCGGATCGGATCCCAGGCACCGACGTAGCTGACCGGATTGGAGCGTGAGCTCTTGCCGATCGGCGACTGGTTCACCATCACCACGCCACGCAACTTATCCACATTTTCAAGGCGATCGAAATGGCCGGGTGTGGTCGCCGATGCATCGCTCGCCTGGCCGAAATGCTTGGCCAGTGCCGGATAGAGCACGTCCTGGATGAGGGTCGATTTTCCCGAGCCGGAGACACCGGTCAGGCAACTCAGGCGCTGCAGCGGAAAGGCGACGCTCAGATCGCGCACGTTGTGCAGGCACGCACCCGCCAGCACCAGCCGCGGCGTGGCGACGTCCACCGGGCGTGGTGGTCGACCGATGTCGATCGATTTTTTCCCGGCGAGCCACGGCCCGGTCACTGAATCGGGGTTGGCCGCGATCTCGGCTGGCGTGCCGCGGGCGACGATCATGCCGCCGCGCTCGCCCGGACCGGGGCCGATCTCCAGCAACTCATCCGCCGCCACCATCACCTGCGGGTCGTGCTCGACCACCACCAGGGTGTTGCCGGCATCGCGCAGCCGCGTCATCACGCCGAGAATGCGGCCGATATCGCGCGGATGCAGGCCGATCGAGGGCTCATCGAGGACAAACAGGGTGTTGACCAGCGACGTACCAAGCGCGGTGGTCAGACTGATGCGCTGCACTTCACCGCCCGACAGGGTGCGCGACTGGCGATCCAGCGTCAGGTAGCCCAGGCCGACATCGGCCAGGTAATTCAGGCGACTGCGAATCTCGCCGAGCACCAGTTCGGTGGCCTCATCCGCCACACCCGGAATGTGCAGTACCGCCACCGCCTCACGGATGCGGTCGATGGGCATCGCCATCAGTTCATGGATCGCCAGCCCACTGCCGATGGGCAGGCGCCACAGCAGGGCATCGGGCTTCAACCGTGCGCCGTGACAGGCCGGGCATTCGGTGTAGCTGCGATAGCGCGACAGCAGCACACGGATGTGCATCTTGTAGGCCCTGCTTTCCAGCCAGTCGAAGAAGTGGCGTACGCCGTACCAGTAGCGTGGCCAGGAGCTGTCCCAGTTCTTCCACTTCGGATCGCCTTCGAACAGCCACTGGCGATGCTCCGGCGGCAGGTCGCGCACCGGAATGTCCATCGCTACACCGTACTTCTTCGCCATCTTCGCCAGATCGTGCTGGCTCTCGCGATAGCTCTCCGTCTGCCACGGCTTCACCGCCCCTTCGGCCAGCGTCTTCGATTCGTCCGGCACCACCAGGCCGAGATCGACCCCGATAACCCGGCCAAAACCACGGCAGGTCTCACAGGCACCGATCGGCGAGTTGAACGAGAACAGGCCGGGCGTGGCATCGGCATAGTGGATGTCGCAGTCGGCGCAATGCAGCCCCGACGAATAACGCCATATCGCCTCGTCCGGTGTGCTGCCGGGCTTCGCGCCGTCGCCCGAGACATACACCGACAGCCGGCCATGCCCCCGCTGCAGCGCCGCCTCCAGCGCCTCGGCCAGGCGCGCATCTTCGGCGCTCGAGGCACGGAAGCGGTCCTGTACCACCTGCAGCACGTCGTTTTCAGCGCCTGCAGCGGCAATACGCTGCTGGATGCGCGTGTAGCCCTGGGCGTTGAGCAGCCCGGCGACTTCCTCTTCGCTGAAGTTGTTCGGCACGGTCACCGGAAAACACACCACCAGGCGCGGATCCCCAGCAGCGGCGGCACGCGAACGCAGGTCGGCAGCGATGCTGACAGCCGAGTCACGCTGCACCGGCTTGGCACAACAGCGGCAGTGCAGGTGCGCGGCACGGGCGTAAAGCAGCTTGAAGTGGTCGGCCAGCTCGGTCATCGTGCCCACCGTCGACCGCGAGCTGCGCACCGGATTGGTCTGGTCGATCGCAATCGCCGGCGGCACACCTTCGATCCGGTCCACCTGCGGCTTGTCCATGCGGTCGAGAAACTGCCGGGCGTAGGGCGAGAAGGTCTCGACATAGCGGCGCTGCCCCTCGGCGTACAGCGTGTCGAACACCAGCGAGGATTTGCCCGAGCCGGACACACCGGTGACCACGGTGAGGCGATTCAGCGCCAGATCGAGCGACAGGTTGCGCAGATTGTTCTGGCGTGCGCCGCGAATGCGGATGGCAGGCGCCTTGGGATCGGATGCGGACATGATGAGGGAGATGAATCGAAGAGGAGGGATTCTAACGGCGAGCCCGGTGCAGACCGCTTACAGACCACAGAATTCCCATCAGCTATCATTCCGGCACCGCGCCGTCCGCAGCAACCCGCGTGGCAACGAATCCTGCTTATGGAGATCCCCTTTTGAGCGAACACCTGATGCTCATCATCGCTGCAATCATGCTCATCGGTGGCGCTTGCCAGTGGCTGGCCTGGCGACTGCGCCTGCCCGCAATCCTGTTTCTGCTTCTGGCCGGCATCCTGATCGGCCCCATCGCCGGCTGGTTCGATCCGGATGCGCTGCTCGGGCCGTTGCTGTTTCCGTTCGTGTCGCTGTCGGTCGCCGTGATCCTGTTCGAAGGCAGCCTGACGCTCAAGTTTTCCGAAATTCGTGGTCTCGAACATGTGGTGCGGCGCTTCGTCACCAGCGGCACGCTGGTGACCTGGGCCGTCGCCGCCCTGGCTGCGCGCCTGATCGCAGGACTCGAATGGGAGCTTGCCACGCTGTTTGGTGCCTTCATGGTGGTGACCGGTCCCACGGTCATCGTGCCCATGCTGCGCACCGTACGACCTACCGCCAACATCGCCAACATCCTGCGCTGGGAAGGCATCATCATCGATCCGGTGGGCGCCTTGCTTGCAGTGCTGGTGTTCGAGTTCGTCGTGTCGTCTGGCGCCGGCAATGCGCTCGGCGCCACCGTGCTGGCCTTCATCGGTGTGATCGCGGTGGGCGCTGCATCCGGACTTGCCGCGGGCTACCTGCTCGGCGAGGCATTGCGCCGCGACTGGCTCCCCACCTATCTGTACAACCCGATCACTCTCGCCGCGGTGTTCTGCTCCTTCGCCGTGTCGAACGCGTTGATCGAAGAGTCCGGCCTGCTCGCCGTGACCGTGATGGGCATCTACCTGGGCAACCGCCGGGGCGTGCCGATCGACGAGATCCTGTCTTTCAAGGAAAGTCTGTCGCTGCTGCTGATCACGGTGCTGTTCATTCTGCTGGCCGCACGTCTGGACATCGAACAGTTGAAATCGCTCGGCTGGGTCGTGATCGGCGTCTTTCTTGCGATCCAGTTCATCGCCCGTCCGCTCGAGGTCCTTTACTGCACCTGGGGCTCGAGCCTGACCTGGGGAGAGCGCGGCTTGCTCGCCTGGATTGCACCACGCGGTATCGTCGCTGCAGCGGTCAGCGCGCTGTTTGCGATAAAGCTCGAACAGCGTGACTTCGAGCAGGCCACCCTGCTGGTACCCCTGACCTTCGTCGTCATCATCGGCACAGTCGTGCTGCAGAGCCTGACATCGAGCTGGATCGCCCGCATGCTGGGTGTTTCCGAACCTGCTGCGGCCGGCTTCCTGATTCTGGGTGCCAACCCGCTCGGCAGAGCCATCGCCAAGGCGCTGGAGCAGCAAAAGGTGCGGGTGCTGCTGTGCGATACGCTGTGGGACAACGTCAGCCGGGCGCGCATGGCGGGCTTGAAGGCCTATTACGGCAACCCGCTGTCAGCGCATGCGGAGAACTACCTCGACATCTCCGGGCTTGGTCATCTGCTCGCCCTCACCCCTGATGCCCATCTCAATGCCCTGGCCTGCAGCCGCTTCAAGGACACCTTTACCGCCAAGAAGGTTTTCTCGCTGCGAGTCGGCAGCAGCGGTGGAGATTCACGCCGCGACACCAAGCGCGAGGGCCGCACGGCGTTCAGCGAAGACATCAGCTATGTCGACCTGTCGCGCCGCATCTATGGGGGTGCGGAAGTCCGCAAGACCAGCCTGACCGAAACGTTCGGCATGACCCAGTTTCGCGACCTGTATGGCGAGCGCGCGACGCCGCTGCTTACTGTCGACCCGAAGGGTCGGATCGAGGTATTCACCGCCGAGGCCCAGCTTCAACCGGCCGCGGGCTGGTCGATCATTGCACTTATCGATGCGGGCAACGCGGATGCCGATGCGGCCCGAAGCAGGATCGAAGGCGCGGCCGAAAAAGCGACCTGAGGTGCAGTCACGAGACGGCTACATCAGCCACTGCGGACGCAGAAGCATTGTCAGTCCAAGGGCGAGCATCACCGCACCCGACAGGAACTTGAGCACGCGTCCGCCGCGTTCGCTCAGCTTGCCCCTGGCCAGCGCCATCACGGCGATGCCCACCATCAGCGCATCGTCGGCGATATAGGCCAGGATGTAGAGCCCGAGATAGGCGTAGTGCGCAAGGGGAGAAACCCCTTGCTGTGTCAGCACCGCAGTGTAGATCGCGGGCAAGCCGGCGGTGCATAGCAGCTCGAGAAAATTCACCAGCACGGCAAGGACGGCAACCGCGGCAAGCGAGCCCGCCAGGCTCTCGGCCTTCAGGATGCCGCGCATGCGGGCATACAGGCCGGGCTTGACCGATTCGGGAATGGATAGGGAGACGCCACGGCGAAAGGCGAAGAAATCCTTCACGTTGACGAACCCGATCAGCAAGGCCAGCGCGGCCAAGCCTACACGCAGGGCATCGGACATGCCCACAACGAGAAAGACGTTGAGCCAGGCCGCCATGAAGGCGTAGTACACCGCACCGCTGACAAGCACGAAAGTACCGGCCACCAGTGCCATGCGTCTGCGATCCTTCAGCCGCACCAGCAGCGACAACAGAAACAGCAGTACCCACATCGCACACGGGTTGAAACCGTCGAGCAGGCCGATCGCCAGGGTAAAGACCGGCAAACCGAGTTCGCTGGCGCGAAGCGTGCCAAAGATCGACGACTCGACGGTCTCGCGCGCTTTCGCGGGCTCGCCCAGCCAGGCAACAAGCTCACCGCCCATGTGCTCGGCATCGTCAAAGCCCACCATCACCTGATTGCCCAGGACGAAGGTCGGCACGCCGGGCGGCCACGAACCCGCCTGACGGCTGATCTCGACCAAGGCGTCGCGCGCTACCGGATCGCGATCGGTCCAGTGATAGACGACGCGCAGATCGGTGCGCATCCTTCCAAGTTCAGCGAGAAATATCTTGGCGTCGGCGCAGTGCGGACAGCCTTCACGCACAAACACCTGCAGAACCTGCGTCCCGTCGACGACAGAGCCACCATCCGGCGCGGCTTGCGCCGCTGGTAGCAAGGCAAGCCACACCAGCAGCAACAGGCGCAGCATCATGCCCAGGCGGGTGCACCAAGGCATGGCGGGCTCACTTGTCTGAAGTGCCGCCAGGCTCCTTCACGGGCTGGACTTCGGCCTCTTCGACCGGTGCACCATCATTGCGCTGGCGAACACTATCGATCGCCTCCTGCCCCACTTCCCTGAGTCGCTGTGCAGCGTCCCGGGTCGCCTCGGCGATACGCTGGGCCGCAGATTCGGCCGCCTCCTTGGCGTCGCGCACACCGGCATCGGTGGCTTCACGTGCGACATCGGAATTCTCGCGCACCGCCTCTTCAGCCACTGCGGCGCCTTCCCTGGCCTTCTCCGCTGTTGCCTCGACCACCGCCTGCGCCGCCGCGGTTCCGGCTTCACCCAGTTTTCTTGCGGCCTCTCCCGCCTTGTCGAGCGCCTCGCGCGCTGCCTCGGTGGCCTCGGTAGCGGACTTGTCCGCCTTCTCGGCCGGGGTTTCGGGGGAACAAGCAGCAAGCAGGATGCTGGCAGGAACGACAAGCGCAAGAATCAGGGATTTCATCGCAGAAGAGTCGCTTTGTTGATGAGTGTCGAAAGCATTGTGCCAAGGAATGCCGGGACCGGCATGCGCAGTTCGACACTCACACAAAACAAAAAGGGCCGTGAAGGCCCCTTTTTCGATGGAACGGCGTTGCCTATGTCGATTACTTGACGCGGTTCTTGTACTCGTCGGTACGGGTGTCGATTTCGATCTTGTCACCGATCTCGACAAAAGCCGGCACGGGCAGCTCGAAACCAGTCGAGATCTTGGCAGGCTTCATGACCTTGCCCGAGGTGTCGCCCTTGACGGCGGGCTCGGTGTAGACCACTTCACGCACCACGCTGTTCGGCAGTTCGACCGAGATGGCCTTGCCGTTGTAGAACACGACCTGGCACTGCAGACCGTCTTCGAGGTACTTGAGCGCGTCGGTCATGTTGTCGGACTCGACTTCGTACTGCTCGTAGTCGGCGTCCATGAACACATACATCGGGTCGGCAAAGTACGAGAAAGTTACATCCTTTTGCTCCAGCACCACGACTTCGAACTTGTCGTCGGCCTTGTAAACCGACTCCGACGGCGCGCCCGTAAGCAGGTTCTTGAACTTCATCTTCACGACCGCCGAGCTGCGGCCGGATTTGTTGTATTCGGCCTTCTGCACCACAAGCGGGTCGCTACCGACCATGACGACGTTGCCGGAGCGAAGTTCCTGAGCGGTTTTCATGCTGTTTCCTGAAAGAATTCGACGCGGCAGCAGGCCGCATGTATTTGAAATTTAGGCGCAAGATTCTACCTCGCAACAGCCATTTTGTGCGAACAGAATTTTGTCAAGCGTGACACAAGATCCGTTTGTGCGGAGAGTCCATCGCTCCAGTCGGCAGCATGACAACTCAGTGCTGGCAGCGCCGCGGCAAAAGCCGGCCAGGCCAGCGCCGGATCGCCGCGTCCATTCCACGACAGCCAGAAAGCCGTCAAGGCCCTGGCTGCATGCGTGTCAAGCCGGAGCAGGTAGCGCGCCATGAAAGCTTCGAGCTTGTCGAGGTGGGCATCGTCGTCCTGCGCATAGATCTGCCAGACGAAGGGCAAACCCGCCCATTGCGCACGCACGAAGGAATCCTCGCCGCGCACGAAGTTCAGGTCACAAGCCCACAGGAGCTCATCGTACCCATCCTGGTCGGTGAAAGGCAGCACATGCACCGCGAGCCTGCCCACCTGAGCCCGATCGCCCACCTTCAGCGTCGGCCGATCCAGCGCACGACACACATCACCCAGTATCCGGCCTTCGGGTACCAGCAGGTCCAGCGGCTGGCTCCCCGCTGCCCATACCCGCATCAACGCCGGCAGCGCCGCTTGCTCGTAGGCGAACAATGACGCGCACAGCGCATCGTCCTGCAAGGTCACGCCGTGACGCGCAAACCAGGCCGAGCGCCGGACAGGGTCATGACGAAAGGCATCACGGCGTTGCAGCAAATCGAGCTCGCGCAACAAGCCGCCGGTGCGTTCATCGAAACCGGGAAAGTAGAAATATTTGACCAGCGGCAAGTGTGGATGCGGCGACGCCAGCGCATGACACCCCGCAACCCAGTCTTCGGCCGACAGATATTCGAGATTGATCCATACCGGCCGCGGTTGCTGATGCAGCATCGCCTGCAGATGAATCGGGGGCAGTTCGCAGGCAAAAGCCTCGATGACGACCCTGCCGGGCTCAATTTGCGGAAAACGGCTTTGCCAGTGCCTCAGCTCGACACCCTCGACGACACCGCCGGTCGCGCCATCGAGCTGCAATGCCTGCGGACAGATCCGCGCGAGGGCCAGCCAGTCATCGACCCACAGACGCACCCCATCCACGCTCCGCACGGCAAGATCACGCGCCAGACGCCAACAAACGCCGATATCGCCAAAATTGTCCACAACCTGACAAAAGATCTCCCACTCGGGAGGCTGTGTTTCAAGCTCCTGATTCATCGATGTGGATATCTTTGGGCAGAAGATGGGGAACACATGTGAATAAGCGGCATTTAGCGCCCTCTGGCAAAAACAATGGACATTTCACACACACCCAACCAAGCGGTTGTCTACTGCGTTCTACATGCTGAAAAACCCCGCTACATCATGGCCGGGAGAGACTTATCCACAGATTTTGTCCGACTGTTTACATCTTTATCTTTTAAATTAAAAGATAAACAGAACAAACAAACCATCAGACCACGCGCAAGCACGGTAGTGGTGAAAACAGCCGCAATACCACCCGATGAAGAACGTCAGCAGGCGCTGATCGCTACAATGCCGCTCGCTGGAGTTCGCTGTGTGATTGCCCTGTAGCCAAAACTCAATGTCGATGTATTCGTACGCCAGACGTCGTAGAATCGGCGACGATTCTTCCGATGAGACCAACATGAACAGGCTGATCCATCGCATTCCGTTCCTGTTTCTGAGCGCGGGTCTTGCAGGCTGCGGTTCTATCCCTGGCGCAGGCCCGGATACGGCACGGGCAGACTCAAGCGCTATCGCTTCCGCGTCCTCTCAGCAAGAATTGCCGGGAACCGGGCAAGACCCCGAGAATATCGAATCCATCGAATCGACTCGCAGCGGCGTGCGCTCGTTCTCGCACTGGCTGGGTGAGACGGTCAATGACTGGTTTGGCGACAAGCCTTTTTCCGAAGGGGGGAGTGTCACCAAAGGCAAACTCGGCCTGCGCATGCTGTGGCGCGAAGATGAGGGGCTCGATACCAACGTGCGTTTCCGCGCACGCTTCAATCTGCCCAACCTGCGTGACAAGGCCTACATTTTTCTGGGCCAGGAAAATGAGAACGAACTGGTCAGCGACCAGCCGGACACCTTTTCACGCGAGCAGCAATTGCTGCCACAGGAGCGCCGGGCCGACCAGACCGGATTCTTCGGACTGGGCGTCGAGTTGCGTGACTATGTCGATTTCCGCGTCGGGGTTCGCGGAGGCTACAAGCTCTATTCCCAAGTCCGCTATCAGCGCGAGTGGATGCTTGCTGCCAGAGACCGGGTCGAGTTTCGTGAAACCCTGTTCTGGCGGGTACACGACGGTTTCGGTTCGACCACTTCGATCGATTATGAACACGCGTACACGCCGACCCTTTCGCTGCGCTGGCAGAACGCAGCGACCGTCACCGAGGACACCGATGGCTTTGCCTGGTCGACCAGCGTGGGCATGTTCAAGACTTTTGGCGACAACAAGATTTTGTCGCTGGAGACGCTGGCCACTGGCGAAACCGCTGCTGAAAACGATGTCGGAGAGTACGGCGTGCGCCTGAAGTGGCTACAGCCCGTGTATCGCGACTGGCTGCTGGGCGAAGTGATCGTCGGTCACTTCTGGCCCAGGCACGATCTTGATGCCGAACGCGGGCGCAGCTGGGCGGTGGGTGCGGGCCTGGAGATGCGTTTCTGATTTGCCCCGGCCCGCGGCAAAGGCCGTAAATCAGTCGTAGCTGGCCAGGGTCTGCAGGTCGTCGGTCTCGAGCCAGCGCCATTCGCCGGGCGCCAGCGCGGTGTCGAGCTCGAGACCACCAACGCGGCTGCGCTGCAGCGCCTCCACGCGGTTGCCGGCCGCAGCAATCATGCGCTTGACCTGGTGGTACTTGCCTTCACAGATCGTCAGCCGCAGGGTGGTTTCGCTCGTCAGTTCGCATGCCGCCGCGGCGATCGCCGCCGGTTCGTCGTGCAGTTCCACGCCCGCCAGCAACAGGGCGACGAAGGCTTCGTCCACCGCATGCTTCAGCGTTACTTCATACACTTTCGGCGTGCGCTTCTTGCCCGAACTCCACTGATGGATGAACTGCCCGTCGTCAGACAGCAACAGCAGGCCAGTCGTGTCCTGATCCAGTCGGCCGATGCACTGCACGTCGCGCAACAGCATCTGCGGCGGCAACAGGGTGAATACCGAGGGGTGAAAGGTCGGCTTGTGCGAACACTCGTAGCCCGCAGGCTTGTGCAGCATCAGGTAAGCCTTGGCACGGTAGCGCCAGCTCTCCTCACCGACGCCAAATTCGAGGCCGGCCGAACCGTCCTTGCTGCCGGGGTCGAAATCTGCGAAAGGGTTGTCACATGGAACGCCGGCAACGCTGAGGTGGCCGGCACGGATGAGGGCGCGGCATTCCTTGCGGCTGCCGAAGCCCTGGGTATGGAGAAGTCGTTCGAGTTGCATGGTGTGCATGTTATCCCGGCGGCCGTGGTCGTCAGGGTAAACTGTCGCGCCTGCCGTTCAGGAGATGCCCGTGAAGTTCGAACACCTGATCGAGGTCAATGATCTCGCCAACCCGCTGCAGGAGCCGCTGACGCGCGAAGAACTGTGGTTTGGCCTCCTGTGCCGCGCAGAAGACGCGCGCGCCTTCCTGCCCGGTCTGGAGGCCTGCCACATCGTCGAACGCAGTGATGATGGCCTGGTCCGTGACCTGCACTTCGGTCACACCGTCATCCGCGATCACGTCAACTTCAAAACGCTGGACTGGATCTGCTTCGAGTCCGAAGCGACCGATGAGCATGCCGGTGGCAGCCTCAAGATCAGCATCGAGGAACCCGAGGCAGGCGCGTTGTTCCTGCGTTTTTGCTACCAGACGACTTTGCCTGAAGGAGCCGGCAGCGAAAATGGTCGCTACGCGGAGTTCGTGCGTTCCGCCTATCACCAGTCCGACGTCGACACTGTCCGCGTCATCCGCATGATCGCCGTCTCCGGCGGTCTGCAGCAGTAAGCTCAGTTTGACTGCGCCGGTCGCGTCATGCGACGGGCGTGCTTTCGTTCACGACAAGGAAGACCCCTCTGATGTGGTTCAAGAATCTGCAGATCTATCGTTTGCCCGCCAAATGGGACATGAATGCCGCAAGCCTCGAGGAACAGCTCGCGAAGAAGCCCTTTCACCCCTGCGGTAGCCAGGACATGGAAAGCCGTGGCTGGCTGTCGCCGCTCAACAACGGCGCGCTGGTGCAGGCCGTCGGTGATCAATGGCTGGTGTCGCTCGGCTTCGAACACCGCTTGCTGCCATCGGCCGTGGTCAAGCAGGAGGCTGACGAACGTGCAGAAGAACTGGCCGAGCAGCAGGGCTACAAGCTCGGCCGCAAGCAGCTGAAGGAATTGCGCGAGCAGATCACGCAGGAACTGCTGCCACGTGCCTTTACCCGCCGGCGCCGCATGTTCGCCTGGATCGACCCGGTCAATGGCTGGCTGGTGGTTGATGCGGCGAGCCAGAGCAAGGCCGAGGACATGCTTGAGCAAATGCGCCACACGCTCGACAGCTTCCCGCTCACGCTGCTGCGTACCGAACTGTCGCCGATGTCGGCTATGGCCGACTGGCTGGCCGGTAGTGAGGCTCCAGCGGGTTTCAGCATCGACCAGGACTGCGAGCTACGTTCGGTCAGCGAGGACAAGGCTGCGGTGCGCTATGTGCGTCACACGCTGGAAGGCGACGAGGTGAAAGCCCACCTGGAAGCCGGCAAGCTGCCGACGCGCCTGGCGCTGACCTTTGACGACCGCGTCAGCTTCGTGCTGACTGAAAAGCTGGAGATCAAGCGTCTCGACTTCCTCGACGTGGTGCGCGACCAGATCGACGGCGACAAGGACGATGCTGAAGCCTTGTTCAACGCCGAGTTTGCCCTGATGACAGGAGAACTGGCTCATCTGTTGCCCGCGGTGGTGCGGGCCCTGGGCGGCGAAACCGGCGTGGTGCAGCAAGCGCTTGAAGCTGGCTCCGTCTCGACCCTTTCTTCGTCAGCGGCTCCCGCTGCGGTGGTGGCAGACGATCCGCCGTTCTGAAATTGGCCTGACAGACCCTGTCGACAAGCCCCGATTGCCGCTCGGGGCTTTTTTCTTATGGGTGTACACAGTTTTTATATATTTAAAAGACTGTAAACATAGTGTACGGTCAGTTTCTGTGGGTAACGCTTTTTTTAATATATAAAACAACACGTTGTATTCTGTATAAGTAAGTGCACAGAAGCCCTTGGAGAGAGGGATGGTTTGTTGATGAAAAATCGCCATGGAGACGAAGCGACACTTGTCCACAATTACACCCCCTTGCCAGCCACAGCTTTCCCACTGCTCGGCGCGCCATGCCGGACCCTGTTGCCGACGAGCTGCGTTAAAGTCGCGCCATGGAAAACGCATTGATCATCGAATGGTGGCACTGGGTGCTGGGCGGTCTCGGCTTGGTGCTGCTCGAACTGGCCGTCCCGTCCTTCTTCGTCATCTGGTTTGGCCTGGGTGCGTTGCTGGTCGGACTAGCCCTGCTGACGATCCCGACGCTTTCACTGACAGCGCAGATTGCGGCCTGGATTGTTGCGTCGGTGGTGATGGTGGTGCTGTGGTTTCGCGTATTCAAGCGTTCGCAGCACAAGACGCTGATCGGTACGGCGGCCGGTGAAGTGATCGGCGAAGTCGGGCTGCTGGTCAGCGCAGTCGCACCCTTCCAGCGCGGCAAGGTGCGTTTTCAGCGCCCGGTGCTGGGCGCCGAGGAATGGGTATGCATAGCCGAAAGTGCGATCACGGCGGGCGAGCGCGTGCGCGTCGTCAGCGTTGAAGGCAGTTTCGTCAAAGTGGCGAAAGCCTGATCAGTTCAAACCAAAGGAAGAATTCATGACCGAAGGCCTCGCCATTGCGCTCGCCATCCTGGTGTTCGTCGTCGTCACCATCGCCAAGGGCGTGCGCCTGGTTTCGCAGGGCGAGGAATGGGTGGTCGAACGCCTGGGCAAGTACCACGTCACGCTACGCCCCGGCCTCAACATCTTGATTCCCTATCTGGACAAGGTTGCCTACAAGCTGGTGACCAAGGACATCATCCTCGACGTGCAGGAACAGGAAGTCATTACCCGCGACAACGCGGTGATCCTGACCAATGCCATCGCCTTCGTGAAGGTCACCGATCCGGTCAAGGCGGTGTATGGCGTGACTGATTTCTCCGAAGCGATTCGCAATCTGATCATGACGACATTGCGCTCGATCGTCGGTGAAATGGAACTGGACGAGGCGCTATCTTCGCGCGACAAGATCAAGGCGCGACTGCGCGAGAGCATCGCTGACGAAGCGGTGGATTGGGGCCTGACGGTCAAATCCGTCGAGATCCAGGACATCAAGCCTTCGCAGTCGATGCAGAAAGCAATGGAGTTGCAGGCGGCCGCAGAGCGAGAGCGCAAGGCGGCAGTGACCAAGGCCGAGGGTGCCAAGCAGGCGGCTATTCTCGAGGCTGAAGCGCGTCTGGAATCGGCCAAACGCGATGCCAATGCGCAAGTCATGCTGGCCGAAGCTTCGGCTGAATCCATCCGTCGCGTGTCGGCCAGCATCGGCGACCAGACCACGCCGATGCTCTACCTGCTGGGTGAGAAATACATCGCCGCGCTCGAGAAGCTGGGCGAATCCAGCAGCTCCAAGGTGGTGGTCATGCCCGCCGACCTGCAGGAAACCCTGAGAGGCCTGGTCGGCAGGCTGGGTGCGCGGAGCTGAGTTCGACGGGCGTCTGGCTGCCAACACGCGGCAAGCCGTGCAGAATCATGCAATACCGAATCAAATCAGGAAAATGAAAGGATCAACATGAAGCTCAAGCTCGGGAATACGAAACGCGCCCTGATGGCGGCGGTGGCATTGTCGGCCGTGAGTGGCGCTGCAATGGCACAGAATTTCGTCAGCACCAAGGCCGAAGCCGAGCAGTTGCTGAGTGGCGCGACCCTGGTCGGCATCTATCTGCGCACCGAAACCGCCTACACGCTCAAGTTCGGTACGGATGGCACCCTGACCGACACCACTGGTGCCAAGGCGCGCTGGTGGATAGATGAGCAGGGCCGCTATTGTCGCGAATGGCTGGACGGCAAGCTCAAGGGCAACACCGGCTGTATGGGTATCGAGTTCGAGGACGGCCAGCTAGCGCTCTATTCCGAGGGGCGGAAGGTGGTCGAGGGCATTCTCAAGGGCAAGTGAGGATGCGGCTGCTGATCGCGTACTCGACGACTGACGGCCATACCCTGGAAATCTGCGAACGCATCGCGCAAATTGTCCGTGGTGAGGGCCATATCGTTGATCTGTGTGAGATCGAACAGCTGTCCTCATCGACGCTGGAAGCCTGTGATCGCGTCGTCATCGGCGCCAGTATCCGCTACGGTCATCACCGGCCGGTGGTGGCTGCCTTCATTGCGCGCCACCAGGCCGCACTCGATGTCCGCCCCAACGCCTTCTTCTCGGTCAACGCGGTAGGCCGCAAGCCGCACAAGCGCCAGGCCGACACCAACCCCTATGTACGCAAGTTTCTGCGCCAGATCAGCTGGAAGCCACAACAAGTGGAGATCTTCGGCGGCAGGATCGATTACCCGCGCTACGGTTTTTTCGATCGCAACATGATTCGTCTCATCATGTGGATGACGGGTGGTCCGACTGATCCGCGTTCGGTGACCGATTTCACCGACTGGGCACAGGTGGAAGCGTTTGCGAACCGGTTGGCGCGCTGAATTTCGGAAGGCGGGCGTAAGCGGGATGGCATGAGTGGCACATATCAAGGCTGACGGTTCTGCGCGTCGCGTCAGCCTTTAGGCTGAGTCTCCGTCAGAAGTCGATGCCGGCCTGCGCCTTCACACCCGCCTTGAAGGCGTGTTTGCGGTCGGCGATCTCGCTGACGGTGTCGGCCAATTCAAGCAGTTCGGGTTTTGCCGCACGGCCGGTCACGATCACCGTCTGCATCGGCGGACGTGCCTGGATGGCGCGGACTACCTCGGCGATGTCGAGGTAGTTGTACTTGAGCATGTAGGTCAGCTCATCAAGCACGACCAGGTTCAACTGCGGGTCCTGCAGCATCCCTGTGGCCACGGCCCAGGCTTCGTCGGCGGCGCGCTTGTCGGCATCCCAGTCCTGGGTGTTCCAGGTAAAACCGGTGGCCATCGCGTGATATTGCACGGCACTGTCCAGCCCGTGCTGCTGCAGAAAGATGACCTCACCGGTCGACTGCATGCCCTTGATGAACTGCACCACGCCTGCGCGGTGGCCGTGGCCCAGGGCGCGAAACAGCGTGCCGAACGCCGAGGTGCTCTTGCCCTTGCCATTGCCGGTGATGAGGATGACGATGCCGCGCTCGTCCTGCGCGCGGTCGATGGCGCCGTCGACAACCGCTTTCTTGCGCTGCATGCGCTCATTGTGGTTCTGCTTCTTTTCCTGATCCATGGCTGTGGCTCCGCAAGTGCGACAAGGGTGAAGCTGTCCAATGTACCCCCATCTCGAACCGGTCCAGCCGGTTGGCCATTGCAGTCTGGATCACCTGATGGTTGGAGGTGGTCCGCAGTGAGACGTCCTGCCGTATCAGCTGCCCATCACCGGCAAGGCCGTCTTGTCGATCACCCGCCGCAGCACGAAGCTCGAGTGCACGCCGGTCACGCCAGGGATGCGGGTGATACGGTTCAGCAGCAACTCCTGGTAGCCGTCCATGTCGGCCACCACCACTTTCAACTGGTAGTCGGCATCCTGACCAGTAATCAGCAGGCATTCCAGCACCTGGGGGATCTTCTCCACCTCGGCCTCGAAGTGCGTGAAGCGCTCGGGGGTGTGGCGGTCCATCGAGATGTGGATTAGCGCCATCAGCGACAGGCCGAGTTTTTTGGCGTCGAGCAGGGCGCGGTAGCCGCGGATGAGGCCGGACTCTTCCAGCGCACGCAGCCGGCGCAGGCAGGATGAGGGCGACAGGGCGATGTGGTCGGCGAGGTCCTGGTTGCTGATGCGGCCGTCCCGCTGCAGCACCTCGAGGATCTGGCGATCGTAGCGGTCGAGTTGCATGATCGGCTCCTGTTTTCGTTCATGTAGGCAGATAATTTCACTAAATTCAATAATTGTGAATGAATCTGCGGAAAAATACGGTGATGCACCGCAACAATGCAATCGTCTGCCGCGGCCCAGCGCGTAAACTTTCGTTCATCGAATCACGCCATGCCCACGAGGACCGCGCCATGATGTTGCCCAACCCCGCTGCCAAGTACCGTCCCTTCCCCGCAGTCGCGCTTGCTGACCGCCAGTGGCCCAACAAGCTCATCGACCGCGCGCCGATCTGGATGAGCACCGACCTGCGCGACGGCAACCAGGCGCTGTTCGAGCCGATGAACGTCGAGCGCAAGATGCGCATGTTCCGCAGCGTTTGCGAGATCGGTTTCAAGGAAATTGAGGTCGGCTTCCCGTCCGCCTCGCAGACCGACTTCGACTTCGTGCGCACCCTGGTCGAGGGCGGACACGTGCCGGCGGACGTCACCATCCAGGTGCTCACCCAGGCACGCGAAGACCTCATCCGCCGCACCATGGCGTCGGTGCGCGGTGCGCGCCGCGCCATCATCCACGTCTATAACGCCACCTCGCCCACTTTCCGCGAAGTGGTGTTCAACATGGATAAGGCCCAGGTGGTCGCGCTCGCCGTGTCAGCAGTGCGCCTCATCAAGCAGATCGCTGCCGAGATGAAAGCAGAGTGCGGTACCGAGATCGCGCTCGAATACAGCCCGGAGACTTTCTCTGCCACCGAACTCGACTTCGCCAGGGAAGTCTGCGACGCCGTCACTGCCGAATGGGGTGCGACGCCGGACAATAAGGTCATCCTCAATCTCCCGGCCACGGTCGAGGTGTCCACGCCCAACGTCTATGCCGACCAGGTGGAGTGGATGCACCGCAATCTTGCCCGCCGCGACAGCGTCGTGCTCAGCCTTCATCCGCACAACGACCGCGGCACCGGTGTGGCCGCCGCCGAGCTCGGCATGATGGCAGGTGCTGATCGCGTCGAAGGCTGCCTGTTCGGCAACGGCGAGCGCACCGGCAACGTCGACATCGTCACCCTCGCGCTCAACATGTACACCCAGGGCGTGTCACCAAACCTCGACTTTTCCGACATCAACGCCGTTGCGCGTACCGTCGAATACTGCAACCAGTTGCCCATCCACCCACGCCACCCCTATGTGGGAGATCTCGTGTTCACGGCCTTCTCCGGCTCCCACCAGGACGCCATCAAGAAGGGATTTGCAGCCCAAAAGGCCTGCGGCGGGGAAACCCGTCCGTGGAACGTACCCTACCTCCCGATCGACCCCGCCGACCTCGGCCGCAGTTACGACTCGGTGATCCGGGTGAACAGCCAGTCGGGCAAGGGTGGCATCGCCTACCTGCTCGAGACCGAATACGGCATCGCAATGCCGCGCCGCCTGCAGGTGGAATTCTCGCGCGAGGTGCAGCAGGTGACCGACGCCAGCGGCGGCGAGATGTCGGCCGCGGCCATCTGGGCGCTGTTCCGCAGCACTTACCTCGACACGGTCGCGCCGGTGCGCTACGTCGAGCATCACCTGTTCGAGCATGGCGAGGCGCAGGGTATCCGCCTTGTGGTCGAGATCGACGGCACGCGCCACTTGCTCGTCGGTGAAGGCAACGGCCCGATCGACGCCGCAGTGCATGCCTTGCGTGGTGCCGGAATCGACGTGCAGGTGCGCAGCTTCGAGGAGCGTTCGATCAGCGCCAGCGAAGACGGTGGCAACGCCCAGGCCTGCGCCTTTCTCGAGTTGCTGTCGAACTCGGGCAGCAGTGGCGACCGCTACGGCGTGGGGGTCGACGGCAACATCGTCACCGCTTCCATCCGCGCCATCATCAGTGGGGTGAATCGCCTGCAACCGGCAGTCGTCGACGTGGAACGGGCGGCGCTGGCAGTGCAGGCGGCGTAAGGCGCGGGCTCGGGCGCCTGGCAAGGCGGCCCGGGCTTGCGTTGTTGGAAAGCGGCATCATCGCGACAAAAGGCAGAATACGGCCATGAGCCCGCCCGAGGACATCCCTGCCGATTTCGCCGCCAGAGTGCTGTTCGAACCCATCGCGCCCTGGCTCGCGCGCTTCGTCGGCCCTGGCCTGCCATCTCATGCACAGCTCGATGCCCTGCTTGCCAAGGCCGCGCCGGGGGTGCTTAGTGGGGGCGGGGCGCCGATTCGCTTCGTGCTGCCTGCTGCAGACGCGGCCGGCTACGAGGCGCGGATATTTGACCGTGGCGAAGTGCCCACCCGTCGCGACGACTGGCACGACTTCTTCAATGCGCTCGCCTGGTGTGCCTGGCCGCGCAGCAAGACGCGTTGTAACCAGCTGCACATCGACGAAATCGAATCCCGTC
>Ga0138256_10001784_pt1 | contig 23181 bp, 19 predicted proteins | sample KNB2016incub_MG_FD_105486 | JGI IMG/M metagenome (GOLD analysis project Ga0138256, IMG submission 105486) | Active sludge microbial communities from wastewater in Klosterneuburg, Austria - KNB2014incub_MG | ecosystem: Engineered > WWTP > Activated sludge > Unclassified | place: Austria... | reverse complement strand
CCCCTTCTCAATGGTCCTAAAACCAGTGCTGATAAAGAACTGGAGCCGATGGAGGGATTCGAACCCCCGACCCACTGATTACAAATCAGTAGCTCTGGCCAACTGAGCTACATCGGCAAATTTGAATTTCAATGAACAATTTTTGTCCCCCTTAAAATTTGGGATTGCAAATGTAGAAAATCGATTTTAATATGCAAAATTTCTTGAAAAAAAAATAAAAAAAAAGCAATAAAAAAGGTCTCGGAGAAGAGACCTTGAATTTGTTTTGTCGTAAGCTTTTAATAGTCAGCACTCAGGCTATTACTTTTGCCAGCGGATAACGCTTCTTCCACATCTTAAATGCGGCCATACTGTGTACAACCATCAGGGTTTTATGGTCTAATTGCACTTTTATACGCGTTACTGCGTCGGCAACGGGTTGCTTAACTGACTTAATTTTACGTTTTGAATTGTTAATCATGATGAAATAATTTTTAAAATACTAATTTGAACTCATCTATTAATGCCTTTCCAAATATTGTACCACTTGGAAAAAGTAGCTCTGCTGAATTCAATGATCTAATGCTTAACAGAGTTACTATACTTTCTGTTCAAATAAACGATTAATAAGATTCTAAATTGTTTAATATAATATTAAATCAATAAAAAATTTATTGATTGTCCTTTTAAAGCCTGAATTCCAACTTTATTTTGACCCAAGTATTGTAAATTTTGAGAAACCAATTGAAAGTCCTGGCCAACTCCTAATTAACTTTTTATTGAAAATTAACGGAAAACCAAATTTTATTCCATTAACCATCTAATAATCAGCAATATAATAGAAAATTTAAAAACTGCAAATTTATTTCAGGAGATTATTATCATACTATTTTCAAATGACTATTTGTCTATTAACCGACCTACTTTTTCTGACAATTCGACCAATCGATTACTATACCCGGCCTCATTATCATACCAGCCGACCACTTTTACCATTTTATCAAGCACTGTAGTCAAAAGCGAATCAAAAATGCACGAATTTGGATTTCCTATAATGTCAATGGAAACAATTGGATCTTCTGTATATTCTAAAATACCTTTCATTTCATTTTCGGCATATTTCTTAAAGGTTGAATTGATCAACTCCAAGGTCACTTTCTCTTTCAAGATGCATGTTATGTCTGTCAATGAACCATCCGGTGCCGGTATCCGAATTCCTGCACCCCCTAGTTTCCCATTCAGATGCGGAAGTACGTCGCCTAGTGCTTTCGCTGCACCGGTTGTTGTTGGAATGATAGAAACTGCTGCTGCTCTTGCCCTTCTAAGATCTTTATGCGGTGCATCATGAATGTTCTGGTCTCCTGTATAAGAATGAACTGTAGTCACAAATGCATTTTCAACTTCCCACAACGAATCCAGAATTTTAAGCATTGGTGCTGCATTGTTGGTCGTACAACTTGCATTTGAAATAATAATATCATTGGATGAAAGCAATTCATCATTCACACCCAATACAATTGTCTTGATATCACTCTTCCCTTTTGTCGGGCCTGAAATAATTACTCTCTTCGCTCCTGCTTTAATATGCTGTTCTGCTCCATCTTTATCTGTAAACTTTCCTGTGCATTCAAGTACAACATCTATATTCAAATCTTTCCAGGGTAAATTCACCGGATTCTTCTCCGAGAAAACAGGTATTGATTTTCCATCGATGATGATCGTTCTATCACCTGAAGTAACTGTACCCTTATATTTGCGATGAATGGAATCATACTTGAAAAGATGCGCCAAGGTAGCAGCGTCTGCAAGGTCGTTGACAGCAACTAATTCAAGATTAGAATTCTCTAATAAAACACGCGTTGAAATTCTTCCTATTCTACCAAAGCCATTAATTGCTATTCTTATTTTTTTCATGTCTTTTAAGTGAGTAGTAAGTTGTAAGTAGCACTGTTCACTTGCTATTCACTATTCACTATTCGTTATTAATTATTAGTTATTAATTATTCCAAATGTTTCTCAGCATGATAACTCGACCGAACAAGTGGTCCACTCTCGACATATCGAAAACCCATTTTCATTCCTGCTTCTTTGAACTCAGCAAAAAGATCGGGATGGATAAATTCCTGAACAGACAAATGATCTTTTGTCGGCTGTAGATATTGTCCTAAAGTAAGAATAGAAACATCCGATCTTCTTAGGTCTTGCATGGCTTCCAGCACTTCCTCTTTCGATTCTCCTAAGCCAAGCATAATTCCGGATTTAGCTGCTACTCCTGAAGCTGCAATTCTCTTCAGTACTTCTAAACTTCTGTCATATTTTGCCTGCACCCGAACTAACTTTGTTAGTCGGCGAACCGTTTCAAGATTGTGGGAGATCACTTCCGGCCTTTCATCAATTACCCGTTGCAAATTTTCCCAAATGCCCTGAAAATCCGGTATCAATGTTTCCATTGTTGTTCCGGGTGACAGTTCTCTGATCTTACGGATAGTCTCTACCCAAACATTAGATCCTCCATCTTTCAGATCATCTCGATCAACAGAAGTAACGACACAGTGTTTTACTCCCATCAACTTAACTGATTTTGCTACACGTAAAGGTTCAAATGGATCAACGGCCTCCGGTCGACCGGTAGCTACGGAACAAAAACCACAACTTCGTGTACACACGTTTCCGAGTATCATAAATGTCGCTGTTCCGGCACCCCAACACTCACCCATGTTCGGACAATTTCCGCTCTGACAAATAGTGTGAAGCTTGTGCTCACTAACAATATTGCGAACTTTTGTAAACTCCTCGCCGATTGGAAGTTTTACTTTCAACCAAGATGGCTTAGCCGGTTTAATATTTGTTGTTGAATTATCGTTGATCATATGCGATTTCCTTTTACCATTTTCCACCCCATACAAGAGTGAGATATAAATTCAAAAGGACTCTATTATTTAAAATTCCCTGTGTAGGATTTTCTGCCATAATTGGAATTGCAGTCGGATGTGCATCTGCAACTACTCCAACTTCTATTGCTGTGATTTTATCATGCCAACCGGCATATTCAAAAGAGAACCCGAATTTTCCATACGCACCAGGATACAATTTTAGTTGATCAAACCCACTGAAGTACGGACCCGGTCCATAGATGTAAGTCGGAGTTTGCATTAATGGATCACTAGGATCATACTTTCTTGTAACAATGTATGGTATGGAATCATAAGGAACGATTACATCAAGATAAACAGGCTTGGTAATGCCAAGAGATAATCCAACATAATACACGTAACGAACTTCTACACCACTTCTTTCACCTTTACTGAAAATAATATTCTGTCCACCGATTCCTGATCGAAGCATATATGCAAAATTCAACTTGCCATAAAAAAATGGTTTCGAATTATCAAAATACAAATTTGCCAACTTGTATTGTTTTGGATGACGCATTGAAACAAATTCAACTTCAAACATTCTTTTTTTATAACCTGTCTTATGCCATCCTTTTTTAAAATTAAGTCCAAAACCACAAGAGTGAATTGTTAATCCACCTTCAGCTTCGTTTCTGTAGAGAATAGGAATGTCTTCTTTATAGGTAATATTATCTTCGGTCTGCGCAGAAACTGACAAACTAATTAAAGAAAGAAAAATCAAAAAGATTCGTCCCATAAAGTTTTACAAAAATAGTATTTTTTTGATTAAAACCGGGAATTGAAATTGCAATCGTAGTATTTGATGTTTTAATGACAAAAGCACCTTCAACTAAAGTTAAAACTCACTGTCTGCAATAGATCAGGATGCAGGCTCAATGCGACAGGACAAGTCTTAGCTGCATTTGAGAGAATACGCTTTTCTTTATCTGAGTATTTTGTTGAACCCATATCAAATTCAACCACTATTTCCTGAACTCGTCTCGGATTAGCTGCCATGATCTTGGTAATCTTGCAGCCAATATTTTCAAACGGAATTTCATGTGTACGGGCAGCAATTCCCATTAAAGTCATCATACAGCTTCCGAGTGAAGCTGACATCAGATCTGTTGGCGAGAAAGCTTCCCCCTTTCCTTGATTATCTACTGGAGCATCAGTGATAATTTTCTCCCCTGATTTGACATGTTCAGCTTCTGTTCTCAGATCACCTAAATAGATGGTGCGGATCGTTTCCATTGTATTTCTTGATTCTAATGATTATGTAATTTGCCGGACAAGGATCCAACAATTCGAAACTAAAAAAGCGAACCGTTGGTACGATTCGCTTTAAATTTCTTTTATACAGAAGAATTAACCTCTGATCTCAGAATGGTGGCGCGGTTTCCCGATCTGTCCATAAGCAGGACATTTTTCGTGTGATTTGCATGATGCAAATAACAGGGTTACTGCAGCTAAAGCCAGGGAAATACGTGCTATTTTTTTCATCTTTTATTTTTATTGCCTTTAATCTAACGCGGAATACGTCAGTATGTTTTACAGATTTTAAAGTTCTGCAAAATTATCATTTTTCAAATATGTCGAAAAATAAGTTTTCAACAAAGATAAATCAAGGGAATCTCCAATTTATTTAATTTTAACGCATTTCTTACCATACATCTTAGTATTTTCACACGCTATGAGTAAAATTGACCCCAAATTACACGAAAGCTGGAAAATTGCACTGGCAGATGAATTTACAAAACCCTACTTTCTTGCATTGAAGACATTTCTTGAAAATGAAAGAAAATCCGGACAAGTCATTTATCCCCCGGGACCTCTGATTTTTAAAGCCCTTGATGAAACGCCTTTTGATCAGGTTAAAGTGATCATTCTTGGACAAGACCCCTATCATAATCCGGGGCAAGCAGAGGGTCTCTCTTTTTCTGTACCGAAAGGGCAAAAACTACCTCCCAGCTTGCAGAATATTTTCAAAGAGCTCAAGACAGATCTTGGAATTGAAACACCAACACATGGCAACCTGTTAAAATGGGCAAAACAAGGCGTCTTGCTTCTGAATGCTACGTTGACTGTCCGTGAAAATCAACCCGGGTCGCATCAAAAAAAAGGCTGGGAAGATTTTACAGATAGTATTATTCGTGAACTTTCTTTCAGAAAAACAGGATTGATCTTTATTCTTTGGGGCAAATATGCCCAAGCGAAAACCACTTTGATAGATACAACCAAACATTACATCTTACAAGCTCCGCACCCATCACCATTTTCAGTTGACAGAGGATTTTATGGATGTAAACATTTCTCTAAAACAAATGAATTGCTTTTAGAGCAAGACTTATCTCCGATCGATTGGAATACAACATCAGAAATGTTCAATGTATCTTTGACAGATACGTTATTCAATCCTAACTAAAGCTACTGTTGGTGACTCAGATCAGGATACTATTTTTTCAATTGGCTTTTACTATGCTGATCTTTTTTTTCAGCAGTCCAAGTTTTGCTCAACAAAAAAAGAGTATTCGCTTTGAATTGGTTGATTCAGGAAATATTGAAACATTCAATGAGCTACTTCATGACTTCGACTTATCAAAAACATATAATGATACAGTTTCCATTCAGAAAGATTTAAATTTATTTTTAAGCAAGGTGCAGTCCCACGGGTATTTATCCGCTTCCTGCGATAGTAGTATTTTCACAAAAGATTCGATTATTGTTTTCTTTTTTGTTGGCGAAATCTACAAATGGGCTGTTATTAAAAATGGAAATATTGACGGCTCTTTTTTATCCGGTACTGGCATCAAAGCCAAAAAAAATAAAGACGTTCCAATTAACTTCCAAAAAGTCAGTCAATGGATGGAGATCATTTTAAAAAACTGTGAGAATAAAGGATATCCTTTTGCAAATATCAAATTAAACAATATCACTTTTGAAAACAATGAATTTACTGCTGATCTTGAACTTAATAAAAACAAGCTTGTAAAAATTGACAGTATCATCATTAAAGGAAATGCAACGATTGCCCCTGTTTACATATACAATTACATCGACATCAAACCGGGAGAACTTTATAATGAAGCAAAACTGAGCAGGATAACATCGCGATTTAAAGAACTCGCATTTATTAAAGAGATAAAACCAAATCAGCTTTTGTTTACGGAGAATATTACAAAGCTTTATTTATATCTTGACAATAAAAAAGCAAGTCAGTTTGATGGAGTAATCGGCTTTTTACCTGACGACAACAACGAAGGAAAGATCAATCTGACCGGTGAAGTACATCTCAAACTTCAGAATTCTTTGCAGAGAGGTGAAGTCATCGAATTTAACTGGAAACAATTGCCTAACAAAACACAGGATTTAAAGATCCATTTATTGTATCCCTTCTTATTTAACACGCCATTTGGTGTAGATGGTAATTTATCGATCTATAGAAAAGATTCCACGTATACTGATGTCATAAAAAACTTTGGCGTACAATACTCTATTTCAGGAAACAACTACCTGAAGGCTTTTGTGACTGACAAAGAAAGCAATTTAGGAAGCACCGAAGGACTAGAGAACATTACTGTACTTCCCGCTTATGCCGATATTTCAATACTGAGTTATGGTGCAACTTTTCATTTTGAAAAATTGGATTACAGGATCAATCCAACAAAAGGATACATGTTTGAATTTATCGGAAGTACAGGAAACAGAACTATTAAAAAAAATGCATCAATAAATCCAATTGCCTATGACAGTCTTGAATTACAAAGTGTAACATATGAAGGAGTTTTGAATGCAGATTTCTATCTTTCACTTGGAGGAAAAAATGTTTTAAATCTCGGAACGAAATCCGGATTGATTTTTAATGACCAGTTGTTCACAAATGAACTTTACAGAATTGGTGGATTAAAATCATTGCGAGGATTTGACGAAGAATCAATTTATGCCAGTTCATTTTCAATTGGTAAAATTGAATATCGTTATTTACTTGAGCAGAATTCCTTTCTTTTTACTTTTGTTAATGCTGCATATTATGAAAATAAAAGTCGCGGCTTTAACTTAAAAGATACACCATGGGGTTTTGGGGCGGGATTGAATTTTGAAACACGGATTGGAATTATGTCAATTAGCTATGCATTAGGAAAACAGTTTGACAATCCGATCTATTTTAAAAACGGGAAGATCCATTTTGGGATTGTTAACTACTTTTAATGGGCGATTCTAACAAATTTACCTACTTTTGGCGCCAATGAAATTACAAAACGATTTATTACTTCGCGCAGCACGTGGCGAAAAAACGGAACGTACCCCAATTTGGTTGATGCGTCAAGCGGGTAGGATATTACCTGAATACAGAATTGTAAGAGAACGTTGCGGCGGTTTTAAGCAATTGGTCGAAACTCCTGAACTTGCTTCTGAAGTTTCAATACAGCCTGTCGATATTTTGGGCGTAGATGCAGCAATTATCTTCTCAGATATTCTGGTCATCCCGGAAGCAATGGGACTCCCCTACCAAATGATAGAAAGCACAGGTCCCTGGTTTGAAAAAACAATTCAATCTTCAGCAGATATTGATAAATTAAAGATCGCTGAAGCAAGTGATATTCAATATACGACTGACGCTATTCGCATCACAAAAAAAGCACTGAATGGAAGAGTACCTGTTATCGGTTTTGCCGGTGCTCCCTGGACCATTCTTTCGTATATGATAGAAGGCAAAGGAAGCAAGACCTTTAGTAAAGCAAAAAAATTCTTATACACTGAACCTAAACTTGCGCACAAACTTTTAGATAAGATCACAAAGAGTACGATCAATTATTTGAAAGGACAGATCAGTGCAGGTGCCGATATCGTTCAGGTTTTTGATTCCTGGGCAGGAGTACTTTCTCCTGAACAATACAGTGAGTTTTCTGCTCGTTATATTTCTGCTATCAGTGATTCAATTACTGAAGTTCCAGTGATCGTTTTTGCCAAAGGGGCCTATTTCGCCAGAAAAGAATTCGGTAAAAGTTCATGTTCCGTAATTGGACTTGACTGGAATATGGACATAGAAGAATCAAGAACTCTTGTTGGTCCCGGCAAAACACTACAAGGAAATATGGACCCTTGTTTACTCTATGCAGATTTCGATACAATAAAATCTGCAACAGAAAAAATGCTGAAAGCATTTGGTCCTCATCGTCATATAGCTAATCTGGGACATGGATTATATCCTGACACAGAAAAAGATAAAGTAAAATTCTATATTGATACCGTCAAGAATTTTAAGTTCTAATGATGAAAAAAGGTGATAAAAAAACAATCAATGCGTGGGCGTTCTACGATTTAGCGAACTCCTCCTATTCATTGGTTATTTCATCTGCACTTTTCCCAATCTACTTTCATGCAATAACAACAACGGAAACCTCCAATGAAGTTAAGTTTCTTGGTCATATATGGAACAGTGAATCACTTCAACTTTATTGCATATCCCTGGCTTTCTTATTGATTGCCGCATTGAATCCGATATTATCTTCTATTGCCGATATCAGTGGAAAGAAAAAAAAGTTCATGTACTTTTTCAGTACGTTAGGTGCAATTTCTTGTTCATCATTGTTTTTTTTCGAATCGCTCGATACATTATGGGTTGGAATATTGGGGTCAATACTTGCTGCAATAGGTTATGCGGGCAGTATAGTCTTCTACAATGCATTTCTCCCGGAGATTGCAGAAGAAAAAGACCAGGACAAAGTTAGTGCGAAAGGATTTGCAATGGGCTACCTTGGCAGCTCACTACTTTTGATCTTTTCACTTACTATGATTCTATTTCCACAGTGGTATGGCAACATTAGCACGGGGCTTGCAACCAGAATAGCATTTGTACTGGTCGGAATCTGGTGGTTTGCTTTTGCACAATACACTTTCTCCAAACTTAAAGATAGCCGGGGATCAAACAGTTCAAATAAGCATTACATTTTCAATGGTTATTTAGAATTGAAAAAAGTCTGGAAAGAGCTAAAAGATTCTACTTTTCTTCTCTCCTACCTTGTCTCTTTTTTCTTTTTCAACATGGGCGTTCAAACAGTTATGTATGCAGCTTCGCTATTCGGGCAATCAGAATTACATCTTGACTCCTCGGTTCTTATTACAATTATACTTATCATTCAATTTGTTGCAATTCTCGGAGCTTATACATTCAGTTCGCTTTCTAAACGTTATGGAAATATGATTGCATTGTCGATTGCTATCATTATCTGGATTTTCGTTTGCATAGGCGCATTTTTATGCAATAAAGAATATGGAGTGGACGAAAAGACAATGTTCATGGGTTTAGCTGCAATAGTAGGATTTGTAATGGGTGGAATTCAATCTTTGGCACGATCAACCTATTCCAAAATGTTACCGGAAACACTTGATCATGCTTCCTACTTCAGCTTCTTTGATGTTTGCGATAAGTTAGGTACAGTAATCGGTACATTTGCTTTTGGACTGATCAATGAAATTACAGGAAGTATGCGAAGCAGTATCATTGTACTTGCATTCTTTTTCATTATCGGATTGATTTTGTTACTTCGCGTAAGAAGAATTCAGTCTGCTTCAATAAAATACGTTTAATCAAAATCAGAACTCCATGTTAGTCGATATATTCATTCCTTGTTTCATTGATCAAATGTTTCCGCAAACTGCATTTAACATGATCAAGATCCTTGAAAAAGTGGGATGCACAGTAAATTACAATCCTAATCAAACCTGTTGCGGCCAGCCCGCCTTCAATGGTGGTTATTGGGATCAATGTAAAGATGTAGGCGAAAAGTTTATCCGGGATTTTCCTAACGACCGATATATTGTTTCTCCATCTGCATCGTGTGTTGGCATGGTAAAAAATTATTATCCCGAACTATTCCACAACACGGTTTTACATAATGAATACAAGACCGTACAGAAAAACATTTTCGAACTAAGCGACTTTCTTGTGAATGTTTTAAAAGTAACTAATATCGGTGCACGATTTGATGGCGTTGCTACCTATCATGATAGTTGCAGTGGACTCCGAGAAGTTGGAATAAAAAAAGAACCAAGAACTTTACTGGCTAATGTTCGCGGATTGGAATTAAGAGAAATGAATGATACAGAAACTTGTTGTGGATTTGGTGGAACATTTTCTGTAAAATACGAGCCCATTGCAGTTGGTATGGCCGAACAAAAAGTGACTAATGCAGAAGAAACACATGCAGAATATATGATCTCAACAGACGTTTCTTGCTTGATGCATTTAGATGGTTATATCAAGAAACAAGGAAAGAAATTAAAAGTTATACATCTGGCTGATGTTTTGGCTTCAGGGTGGTAAAGCATTGTATCAGTTAAAGTAGCTTGTAATTTTTATACTCACCAATTCTCCATCCGGTAATTTTTTCCAAAGTCAATTTGAATTTTGATTTGAACGAAAGTCTTTTTTGTGTCGGGTCAAAATTAAAATGCCAATTAGTTGCCTGAATTCTTTTTTCCATCACACTTGGATGAGTGCCTACGAAATGAGCCAAAGAATCTATTTGCGAGTAATCAAATTTGTCGGCTGAAACAATATTCTTTTCCACCCACTCATCATTATGCCAAAGTTTGTGAAAATACTTTTGTTTTTCCATTTGCTTTTCAGGAGGCTTTACCCATCCATAATGATAAACAAAAGCATCTACTGCTTTCACCTTTAATGGTCGACCATTTTTCTGAAAACCCTGAGCATCACGGAATGAATAGATCATAGAATCTTTTCTGATGATGCGAACTTCCTTTCGATACCAATTTGTTGAGTCGCCAATGAAATCATAGCTACCATAGAAGTGTGTATAATTTAAAAGAAGACCTTCAACTTTGACATCATATTTATACTGATCCATGGCTGAAAGTATGGTTTGGTGATACTTTTCATGAATAACTTCATCGCCTTGGATATAAAAAGCCCATGTGGTATCATCCGGCAACAATAGCATTGCTTTATTTGTTTCTTCTGCAAGTACTCTTCCTCCTTCGCGAAGACTATCATCCCAAACACTATCATGAATTTTGATCTTATCAGAGCCAATACGTTCAATCAAATTGCGAGTATTGTCATCTGAATTTCCAACCAAAACAATGAATTCATCACACATTGGTAATACAGAAGTGATCGCTTCCACGATAGGATAATCGAAGCGAATAGCATTTCTGATGAAAGTGAATCCACAGACCTTCATTTCTCAGATTCCGGTATAATTTGATGGTGTAATTGCGCGCAATTCTTTCTTTATAGACTCGGAAACCTCCAATGAATCGATGAACCCATGCATTGCCCTTTGATCGACCACGGCATTAGTACGTGTCAATTCTTTCAATTGCTCATATGGATTTGCATAATTTTCACGTCGTAAAATAGTTTGTATCCCTTCTGCTACAACTGTCCAATTCGCTTCCAGATCTTTTTCCAATGCGGTTTTATTCAGGATCAGTTTATTTGCACCTTTTAAGAATGATTTAAGTGCAATTAAAGTATGTGAAAAAGGAACTCCAACATTACGAAGTACTGTTGAGTCAGTAAGATCTCTTTGAAGTCGGGAAATAGGAAGTTTAGAAGACAAGTGTTCAAAGAGCGAATTTGCTATACCGAGGTTGCCTTCTGAATTTTCAAAATCGATTGGATTAACTTTATGTGGCATTGCAGAAGACCCAACTTCTCCGGCCTTAATTTGTTGTTTAAAATAATCCATTGAGATGTATGTCCAGATATCTCTGTTCAAATCGATGAGAATATTATTTATTCTTTTTAACACATCAAACAATGCACACAATTGATCATAATGTTCAATCTGTGTAGTAAATTGTTGTCTTTGCAAGGATAATTTCTCAAAGCAGAATTTATTTGCAAAATTTACCCAATCAATTTCAGGGTATGCTACATGATGTGCATTAAAATTCCCGGTAGCTCCACCGAATTTTGCAGAGAACGGAATGACTGACAATTGCGAAAGTTGATTTGCTATACGTTCAACGAAAACAAGAAACTCTTTGCCTAATCGTGTAGGTGATGCCGGTTGTCCATGTGTTCTGGAAAGCATTGGAACCTTACTCCACTCTTCACTGAATAAAGTTAGTTTTTGAATTACTTCCCGCATTTTTGGCAGATAGACTTTTGAAACAGCATCTTTTATCGCCAATGGAAAAGCCGTGTTATTAATATCCTGAGAAGTCAATCCAAAATGGACAAATTCTTTATAATCACCATAACCAAACTCTACAAGTTTCTCTTTCAAAAAATATTCCAGTGCTTTTACATCGTGATTGGTAATTTTCTCATGTGCTTTAATATTCTCGGCATCGGCATTATTGAAATTTCTGTACAAATCTCGTAACTTCTCAAATCCGGCTGGCGATGCCGCTTTCAACTGAGGCAATGGCAATTGGCATAAGGAAATAAAATATTCTACTTCAACGATAAGTCTGTAACGCATTAATGAAGCTTCAGAAAAGTATGCAGATAACTCTTCAGTCTGATTTCGGTATCTGCCATCGATTGGAGATATAGAATTTAGAGGATTGATTTCCATTTAGTGGCTTTGAATAAAATGCGAATTTAGCACGATTTTAATATATTCTTTACGAAATACTTAATTATTTGTATTTTTATTCAACAATTCAAGATTAGCGAATACAAACAAAATTAAGCCTCAACCAAATTACACTATCTTTGGAAAACTTCAAGCCTTTTAACCAAATCACAACAAAAAGCCGAATGCAGAACACGTCATTTAAAGAAATAAGTTATGAAAAGCACTCTGAGTTCTATAAAGAACAGAATCCAGATGCACTTTTAAAAAAACATAAAACTTTTTTCGATGTGAAGACTGTGGATCTCTGGAGACATACCCGACAGCTTGAATTGATAAAATTATATTGTGGTTTATATAAAAACTCTGAGTGGCTTACTGTTGGGGATGGAGGATTCGGATCATCGGCAACTTATATTGAAATGCATGGCGGTAAAGTAATTTCAACTGATCTGGACACCTCTTTACTGAAAATTGCAGCAGAAAACAATCTTATTACAAATTTTCAATATGCCAACGCCGAAAATTTACCTTTTGAAGAAGCAAAATTTGATTTTTCCTTTTGCAAGCAAAGCTATCATCATTTCCCAAGACCAATTATTGCAGTTTATGAAATGCTTCGGGTTTCGAAAAAAGCAGTCATGTTAGTTGAACCTGCAGATTGGCTCCCAAGCCCTTTTGTACTTAAAACCCTTCAAAAACTAAAAAGAAAGTTCAAACAGCTTATCGGACTAAAAAATCCACATCATGAAGAAGGGTCTTTTGAACCGGTTGGAAATTATATCTACACGATTTCTGAACGGGAAATTGAAAAGCTCGCCATGGGAATTGCTTTGCCATGTATAGCTTTCAAAAGATTTGATGATTTCTATTACGAAGGGGTCGAAACTGAGATGATAGATAAAAATGGTCCGTTAAACAAGAAAATTAAGAAAATGCTTTTAATAAATACCCTTAAAAGACATTTAGGGCTTTCGTCTAAAAACAATATCATGTGTATTTTGTTCAAGTATGCACCTGACTCTAATGAAAGGGCAATTCTTAAACAAAACGGATTTAATGTTATCGACTTACCGAAGAACCCTTACGCATAAGAAAATAGATTTCCGATCAATATCTATAGTGCTTTTAAATTCAAAAGTTATTCCTTTTCGATTTACGACCTTTAAATTGACCCTTTTAACTTTATTTAAGAACCGATTCAATCCAATGATCCGGCAATTCAAGCTCCATTTTCAACAGTTTATAGTTTTTTATTAAAAAATTGTTTGGAAACTTTGGAAATGAAAATAGTTTCCATAGTTTTGCAGCGCAAATGAAACTTACAAGCACAGAAGACAGAATCTTGAATGGTGCCCGGGAATTGTTTTTTAAACAAGGTATCCGGTCAATTACTATGGATGATATTGCAGAGCATCTTGCCATTTCAAAAAAAACGATTTATACACATTATAAAGACAAGGATCTGATTGTAAAATCGATGTTTCATATCTTAATTGAGCAAGAACATGAACGGATGCATCAGATCAGAAAAATAAGTGAGAATCCGATCGATGAAATAATGCGTCTGATGGAGCACCTTGGAAGTTTTATTTCTCAATTCAATCCGGCTGTCTTTTATGACCTCCAAAAATTCTACCCATTGGTTTGGGCTGAATTTAGAGTATTCAGAGAAAAAGAAGTAATGGGTTTTGTTGAAGACAATCTTCGTAAAGGCGTTAAACTTGAATTGTACAGAAAAGAAATAAAAATAAAGATTATTGCCCGCCTAAGAATTGAAATGATCTATCTTGGCTTCGACACTGATGTCTTCCCAATTAATCAATATAACCATGCCCAAGTTCAAGTTGCTCTGTTAGATCACTTCCTTCATGGTATAGTAACACTAAAAGGGAATAAGATGATCTCAAAATATACACTCAATACCAAATAATATTCATTTTTCAAAAATATTAATCACCACTAAGCGTCAATACCAATATGAAAAAATCACTTATCGCATTATTAATGCTGGTTACTATGGGAGCACACTCCCAGGGAACAGACAGCGTCATGCAATTTTCTATTAAACAAGCTGTCGACTTTTCATTCGAGAACCAAAAAGATGTTCTTAACTCACAACTTGATGTTCAAATTGCAGAATATCAGGTCAAAGAAACCATTGGACTTGGGCTACCACAAATCTCCGGCGAATTTGATTTCAAAGATTTCTTTGAGATCCCTACCACTGCTATTCCGGGAGAATTTTTCGGTGGCGAACCCGGATCTTTCACTACGGTGCAATTTGGTACACAGTACAATGCATCTGCCGGACTGAGTGCATCTCAATTGATCTTTGAACCATCTTATATTGTTGGTGTGAAGGCTGCAAAAACTTTTAAAGATCTATCAGTTCAAGGATTACAAAATGCAAAAATTGAAACTGCTGTCAATGTTGTAAAAGCATATTATAGAGTTCTAGTTGTACGTGACCGTAAAATTGTTAATGATGCAAATGTTGTGCGTCTAAAGAAGTACAATGAGGACATAAAATCAATGTATCAAAACGGTTTTGTCGAAAAGGTGGACATGGACAGAATCCAGGTAACGTACAATAATGCATTGTCGGAACAAGAAAAATCCGAACGATTGATCAAAATCACTGAAGACAATTTAAAATATGTGATGGGATTACCACAAGCTTCTACAATTGTGTTAACTGATTCATTGGACAGAGAAGCAGTTAAAAAACTTGAAGTCTCTGCAGATAAACCAACTCCTGAAAAGAGAATAGAATATTCCATTTTGAAGACTCAGGAGAGAATTCAAGAATTTAATGTGCAAAGATATAAAGCCAAATATCTGCCAAGTCTTGTAGCATATGGTAGTTATAGCACTAATGCCTTGAGATCGGAAATGAACATTTTTGATCCCGCTTACAGATGGTACCCTACCGGAATTGTTGGAGCTACACTAAGCCTAAACATTTTTGATGGAATGCAAAGAGAAAATAAGATCCGACATGAGAAATTAGGACTTAAAAAGATTCAGAATGATATAGACTATTTTGCAAATACTGTTGAGCTACAAGTTTCCAATGCAAATTCAGTCTTAGCAAATGCTATTTCCTCATTAAACATACAAGAGCAAAATCTTGAATTAGCAAATAGTGTTACAAAAACCAGCAAAATTAAATACGATGAAGGGATCGGTTCGAATTTAGAGATTCTTGATGCAGAAACCTCTTTAAAAGAAGCGCAATCAAATTATTATATGGCACTTTACGAAGCAATTGTTGCCAAAATAGAACTTGAAAAAGCATTAGGCAATTTAAAATATTAAAATCACACATATATAAACATTACAATATAATTATTACACCATATGAAAAGGATAATCACTTTCACCTTTATTACAATTATTTTTATCGCCTGCTCTAATGGCGGAGACAAAAAAACTCAGTTAGAAGATCTTAAAAAAGAACAAGCTGCAATAAAGACAAAAATACAAGCGCTTGAGGCAGAACTTGCCACAAACGATTCCACTTCAGACAAATCAAAACTTGTAGCTATTACAGCTATGCAACCATCTACTTTTAAGCACTTCATCGAAGTGCAAGCAAAAGTTGAAGGCGATGAAGATGTCCTTCTAAGTGCAGAAAGTGCCGGAAGTATCACTTCGATTTCTGTTGAAGCCGGAGATAAAGTTTCAAAGGGACAAATTATGGCAACGATTGATGACAAGATCATCCGTCAGACAATTTCTGAAGCAAAATCACAACATGATCTAGCTGTCCAGGTTTACAATCGTCAGAAAAATCTTTGGGACCAGAAGATCGGAAGTGAACTACAATTCCTGCAGGCAAAGGCAACGAAAGAAGCGGCTGAATCAAGAATGGCAACATTAAATGAACAACTTTCAATGACGAAGATCAAGTCACCAATTAATGGTGTTGTTGATGTTGTAAATATTAAAGTTGGGCAAACGGTAGCACCGGGTATCCCTGCCATCCGCGTCATTAACTTGACCTCACTTAAAGTGAAAGCTGAGGTACCGGAAAGTTATATCAGTCACGTCTCTAAAGGCGACGAGGCAATCATCTATTTCCCTGATGCAAAGAAAGAACTAAATGTTAAGCTTGATTATTCAGGAAACAGAATTGATCCTTTGAACAGAACATTTAATGTTGAAGTCAAACTTAGTGATAAGACCGGCACATTTCGTCCGAATATGATTGCCATTTTAAAAATTGTCGATTACAAAAACACATCTGCTTTCATTGTTCCTGTAACTGCAGTTCAAAAATCCGGTGATGGACAATTTGTATTTGTGAAGACTGAAGAATCAGGTAAAACAGTAGCGAAAAGAAAAGTGGTCGTTGTCGGTACTATCTATAATGGAGTTGCCGAAATTACTTCAGGACTTGCAAATGGTGACGAAGTTATTACATCAGGCTATGCAAATATTATTGAAGGCGATGAAATCAAACTTTAATACCTGAATTATCCAATACACTATTTTTTCCATCATTAAACCATCACACAGTTATGTCTGAAAAACACAAAGAATTTAAACCATCGAGTTGGGTAATAGACAATAAGATCGCAGCGTTTGTAATGACGCTTATATTATTTGTTGCCGGAATTCAGGGCTACCAGAGCTTACCAAAGGAAAGTTTTCCTGATATTTCTTTACCTAATATATATGTAAGCGTTGTTTATCCGGGTACTTCGCCAAAAGATATGGAGAACTTAATTGTTCGACCTATTGAAAAAGAATGTAAAAGTATTGCCGGTGTAAAGAAGATAAAAAGTAATTCACTTCAGGATTATTGTAATGTCGTTGTCGAATTCAATTCGAATGTAAACATCGATGTTGCCAAACAAAAAGTAAAAGACGCAGTGGATCGTGCAAAGACGGACCTGCCGAAAGATTTGCCAAAAGATCCGGAAATCATAGACATCAACTTCTCAGATCTACCCGTAATGCAGGTAAATATCAGCGGTGATTATGATCTGAACAAATTAAAAAAGTATGCTGACGATGCAAAAGAAAAGCTAGAAAGCATGAAAGAAATCAAGAAAGTCGATATCATCGGTGCTCTTGAACGTGAGATTCAGATCAATGTAGACATGTTGAAAATGCAGTCTGCGCAGATCTCAATGACTGATATCATGCGAGCCATTCAAAGTGAGAATCTGACTATACCCGGTGGATCTGTGAATATGAATGGGATTCGTCGATCGATAAAAGTAACAGGCGAGTTCAAAAATGCCGAGCAAATAAGCAATATCGTTGTGCAAAGTATAAATGGAAGTCCGATCTATTTAAAGAATATTGCAGAAGTTGTAGACAGCTTTAAAGAGCAGGAGAGTTTTGCACGATTAGACAAAAAGAATGTTATCACTCTCAATATCATTAAAAGAAAAGGGGAAAATTTAATTGAAGCTTCTGATAAAATCGTTGCATTGATGGATGAATTCCAGACGAAATCGTGGCCGAAAGATCTTAAAGTAACTCTTACAGGCGATCAGAGTGAGCAAACAAGAATGACTCTGCATGACCTGATCAACACGATCATTATTGGTTTTATTCTGGTTTTACTTGTATTGATGTTCTTCATGGGTCCCGTTAATGCATTCTTTGTCGCATTGTCGGTCCCATTATCAATGTGCCTTGCATTCTTAGTGATGCCTGCCATTGGGTTTTCATTAAACATGATCGTATTATTCTCTTTCCTGCTTGCATTAGGGATTGTAGTAGACGATGCTATCGTTGTAATTGAAAATACACATCGAATATTTGCCAATGGAAAGAGAAGTATCGTTGAAGCAGCGAAAATGGCAGCAGGAGAAGTTTTCCTTCCTGTACTTTCCGGAACAATGACAACACTTGCACCATTCTTCCCTCTACTCTTCTGGCAAGGAGTTATCGGTAAATTTATGTTCTTTTTACCGGTTACATTGATCGTGACACTTACTGCCTCATTACTTGTTGCCTATTTAATAAATCCGGTCTTCGCAGTACAGTTCATGAAACCGCATGTTGAAAATGCACCAAAGAAAAGTCTGAAATCAACCTACATACTTTTTGCAATTACAATAGTGATTGGCTATATGATAAACTTCGGAATGGGAAATCTGGCTGTTGTGATTTTCTTGTCGTGGCTTTTGAATCATTTATGGCTGAGACACAAACTAAAAAAATTCCAGGAGGTTGCATGGCCGAAATTCCAAAACAAATACAGAGATCTATTAGTTTGGTGTTTACATCGCCCATGGAAAATGCTACTTAGTGTCGTTATTTTATTTGGGGTTTCTATAATCATGCTAGTTGCAAGAAACGGCGGAATTAGTTTCTTCCCGATTGCAGATCCTAATTTTGTCTATGTGTATACAAGTTTACCTGTCGGTACGGACCAAAGTATGACAGACTCCGTAACAAAAGTAATCGAAGAAAAAGTTTACAAAGCAATTAGCTGGCCTAATCCAATTGTAAAATCTGTGATCACTAACGTTACAGTTGGAGTAACTGACCCTCAAGATGAAGATCAAGGCAACTATCCAAACAAGAGCAAGATCTCTGTAGCATTTGTGGAATATGGAAAGAGGAACGGAGTCTCCTCACAAGCCTATCTTGATTCGATCAGAATGGCCATTAAAGGAATTCCCGGAGCTGAAATAACCGTTGCTCAGGAACAAGGCGGACCACCTGTCGGAAAACCGGTAAACATTGAAATTACCGGTGATGATTACGAACAATTGGTAGCCACCAGTAAAGAACTTTTACGTACTCTGGATTCGCTGAAAATAGAAGGAGTAGAAGAATTGCGTAGTGACCTACAGGATTCAAAGCCACAGATCGTATTTGACATCGATCGTGAACGTGCCAATCGTGAAGGCATCTCTACCTACTCCATTGGAAATGAAATTTACCTTGGCGTACTAGGTACAGATATTTCGAAGTACAGAGATATCGATGATGATTATAACATCGTAATAAAATACAAAGACGAACAAAGATACAATGTAGACATGTTGCGTAATTTGAAAATTGTTTACCGAGATATGAGTATGGGCGGAATGGTTCGGAATGTTCCATTAGCTTCTTTTGCTGATGTAAAATATTCGGATACTTATGGTGTCATCAAAAGAAAAAATCAGAAACGAGTCGTAACAATTTCATCAAATGTACTTTCAGGTTACAATGAAAATGAAGTGGTATCTGATGTACAGAAAGCACTAAACAATTTCTCTTCACCGGAAGAAGTATCTGTTAAAATGACCGGATCTCAAGAAGAACAAGCAGAAACCGGAGCATTCCTTGGCTGGGCAATGGGCACTTCTCTTATGCTTATTATTATCATCCTTGTATTACAATTTAACTCGGTTAGTAAGCCATTGATCATTATTTCAGAGATCATATTCAGTATTATTGGTGTATTCATCGGTTTCTCCATATTCAAAATGGAATTTTCCATAGTAATGAGTGGCGTAGGAATTATTGCCCTCGCCGGAATTGTGGTTCGAAATGGAATTCTTTTGGTAGAATTTACTGACTTGCTAATTGCTAAAGGAGTTCCAACCTTTGATGCTATTGTTGAAGCCGGTAAAACCAGGATGACACCTGTTATACTTACGGCAGCTGCAACTATGCTCGGATTAATTCCATTGGCCGTTGGTTTGAATATGGATTTTGTTACGCTGTTCAATACCGGAAATCCACACATTTATTTCGGTGGCGATAACACTGCATTCTGGGGACCATTATCATGGACAATGATCTTCGGATTGAGTTTTGCGACCTTCCTTACTTTGATACTAGTTCCTGTTATGTACCTTCTTACTGCAAGAATTAAAAACAAAGTTCGTAAGTACACTAAGAAACCACTTGACATGGGAGTTGCTGCTAAGCGAGTTGAAGATCTGATCGAAGCTGAAATTTAGATGTTAAAGATATCCGTAGTTTCATACTTAAATAGCAAGCCATTCATTTACGGTTTTAACAAAACAAACTTTAAATCAAAGGCGACCATTGAATTAGACATCCCTTCTGTTTGTGCGAATAAACTCATTCAAGGCAAAGTGGATATCGGACTTGTTCCGGTAGCAATATTACCTGAACTTGAAAATTATTTTATCATCTCCGATTATTGTATTGGTGCAAATGGACCGGTTGATTCTGTTTTACTATTAAGCAATGTTCCTCTCAATGAAATAAAGAGAGTCCGACTCGACTATCAATCGCGCACTTCCGTAATGCTAACGAAAGTGCTTGCAAAGGAATTCTGGAGAATAGAGCCTGAATTTCTGACGTCTGAAGATGGCTATGAAAATTTCATACTCGGAAATACTGCCGGTGTTGTCATTGGGGACAGAGCATTAGTACTGAAAAATAAATTCAAATTCAGTTATGATCTTTCGGGTGAGTGGAAAAAATTCACAGGACTTCCGTTTGTTTTTGCAACTTGGACAGCCCGAGTTCAGCCTGATGATAATTTTGTTGCTGAGTTCAATAATGCAATTTCCATTGGCATGAAAATGATTCCTGAGATCGCTAAAGCGGAGAGTAACGATTTTATTTCAGAAGAGATGGTCTACTCCTATTTAACGAAGTCAATTGATTTTAATTTCGACGACAAGAAAAAAGAAGCGTTGCAATTGTTTTTACAATTATCTAAAGAGATTTAAAAACAAGTAATCGTTATATCAAAATGCTGTTTCAAAAAAAATCCTGCCTCTATGAAGCAGGATTTTTTTATAATATTATTTGAGATAGTTTCAACGACTTAATACAAACTGAACAGTTTTCTGGAAAGACTGGCTATAAACAGTTGCGAAGTAAGATCCGTTTTCAAGGTTGGAAAGGTCTATCTGATGCACTCTTACATTTGACTGACCAATTTCTTTTTCAGCAACTACTTTACCAATAGCATCTGTGATGCGAACTTGAATAGTTTCTCCACGGCCTGCTGTTGTAGACATATCTACATTTAAAATGCCATCTGTTGGATTGGGATAAACTGAGAATTGGATATCATTTAACTTGTCTATACTATTTTTCACATCTTGACATGCAGTTGACGTTGTTAAAGTCGGATAGTAACCCGTCAGTGAAACATACATTCGTGTAGCCTGATTTGAGGTAAACATATTTAAACAATCATCATCACTATAGTCCATATAGTTCATGTACATAATTCCGTTCCCAGTTGTTGTGCAATTATCAGTATATGGAAAAGTATGACAACCGTAAGTTTCTGATTCCTGATTTGGCGTATCAGCTATATTGTCGGAACCGGAACAAGCCCCTCCGTCATCGCCCCAGATGTGATTCAAACGAAAGCAGTGACCGACCTCATGTGTCATTGTTCTACCCAAATCATACGGGGCAGCAACATTACCAATTCTTCCAAAAGAATCATAATTAATCACTACACCATAAGTGTTTGTATGAGCAGTTGCGGGAAATTCAGCATATCCAAGGATTCCTCCGCTCATATTACAAACCCAAACATTAAAGTAATTATTTACATCCCAAGCATCCAAACCACCTGAAGAATAATGCTTCACATTATCATTTGTAGAGAATGAATTTACGGTTGTAAGACGGCGTTCGATACCATTGGTCATGTTCCCATTAGTATCTCTTCTTGCAAGGCAAAACTGAAATTGTGTACCGGAAGCTGCTGCCTGAAATGGTCCGGGTGTATTTCCGGTATCTGCATTTAATCGTGCAAAGTCTTCATTCAAAGCATCAATCTGTGATAAAATTTGCGCATCAGAAATATTCTGGCCGGCTAATTTATAAACCACATGTACAACCACAGGTATTACAATAACTGAATTTGTAGAATTTCCATTGCTTACACGAGCTGCAGCAAAATTCTGTAACCACGATTGCAATTTCTGTTCATCATTATCTTTTTGAACTTTGAGATTTGGATTTTGTGATTGTAGCCACTGTTCATGTTCAACAGAGTAGCATCTTTGCTTTCCGGTTCGCAGATCCTGAGCATTGATTGTTAACGCAAATACGGCCAAAGCCGCAGTGAATAGTAATTTTCTTTTCATTGTAGATTTAGGTTTCCGAAAGCGAATTTACAAAAAATTAACATTCGAATGATTTCTTGTTGAATGGTGACACTATGATGATAATCAGTTCAATTCAACGGAGTCCGAGTTTTGAGTAAAATGCTGCCCTTTCTACTGTTTCGATGTTACCGGAAACCATCTTACTCATGGAAAACTCATGAATTGATTCTCTAATCAATCGGAGTGTTGGAAAGCCTACTTTCGCAGTCATTTTCCTTACCTGACGATTTTTCCCTTCGACTAAAGACAAACGAATCCATGAAGTTGGAATATTTTTACGGAATCGCACTGGTGGATTTCGCTCAGGCAGATCCGGCAATTCGTTTACGACTTCAGCTTTTGCCGGTCTTGTCAGGAATATTTTACCATCAATACTCAACTCCATTCCTCTTCTAAGAGTTTCCAATGCCTCTTCGGTTACCTCTCCTTCAACTTGAACCAGGTATGTTCGTTGGTGGCCGGTAGTCGGATCAAGCAGTTTGCTATTGACTCTTTTATCGTTTGTCAACAGAAGCAATCCTTCACTGTCGGCATCGAGCCGACCAACGGGATAAACATCGATAGGGAATTTCTCGGAAAGATCAGCTAAGGTCTGATGCTCGCCTTCCTTAGTAAACTGGGAAAGCATGCCGAAAGGCTTATAAATTGCGTAGTATGAAAACACTTTGGGGGATTTGT
>Ga0138256_10001783_pt1 | contig 23182 bp, 19 predicted proteins | sample KNB2016incub_MG_FD_105486 | JGI IMG/M metagenome (GOLD analysis project Ga0138256, IMG submission 105486) | Active sludge microbial communities from wastewater in Klosterneuburg, Austria - KNB2014incub_MG | ecosystem: Engineered > WWTP > Activated sludge > Unclassified | place: Austria... | reverse complement strand
TACCGAACGTCTCACCGTGCTTATGGGTGCCTTGCCCGCGGCCGTGGTGGTGGTGGATCGCGCGGGGACGGTAGTGCAGGTCAATCGCGCCGCTGAGGCGCTGATCGGCGGCACGCTTGCCGGTGCGCACTGGCAGCAGGTGGCGCAGCGGCTGCAGCCCACTGAGACGCCGGGTGAGCTCATGCTGGCCTGCGCGTCCGCCACGGATGCCGCCGAGGCCAACCCTGCAGCGACGGGTGAGCCGCGCCGCCTGTCAGTGTCGGAGTCGGCGCTGGAGTCGGGCGAGGAGCGCATCATCTTGCTGCACGACATCACCGACACCCACCGTATGCGCCTCACCGCCGAACGCAACGAACGGCTGGCGGCGATGGGCGAGATGGTTGCCGGTCTGGCACACCAGCTGCGCACGCCGCTGGCCGCCGCGCTGCTGTATACCGGCAACCTGCGCCAGATGGACCTTGACCCTTTACAGCGTGACCCAGCACAGCGCACCAGGGTGGCCGACCGCGCGCTGGAGCGCCTGCGCTATCTCGAGCGCCTGATTCGTGACATGTTGCTGTTTGCCCGTGGCGACAGCCTGGGCCGGCAGCGCTTTGGCGTGTGCGAGCTCGCCGCCGAACTCGCGCACACCCTTGAGCCGCTCGCCCGTGCGCGCCAGATTGTCTTCGATCTCGATTGCCAGGTGGGCGACACCGAGCTGCTGGGCGACCGCAAGGCGCTGGGCGGCGCGCTGACGAATCTGCTGGAAAACGCCATCCAGGTCAGTGCGCCGGGCGGCGTGGTCAGCTGCCAGATCGAGCGCGCTGCGGCCAGGGACAGCGGGCTGGGCGTGGCCGCCGTGCGCTTTGTGGTACGCGACACTGGCGCCGGCATCGCCGCCGAACTGCAGGAGCGCCTGTTCGAGCCTTTCTTTACGACCCGCGCTGACGGCACGGGCCTTGGCCTGGCGATCGCCCGAGGCGTCGCTCGCGCCCACGGCGGCGATATTTTGCTGCGCTCGACGCCGGGGCAGGGCGCCACCTTCACCCTCAGCCTGCCGCTGTCGCTCGACAACGCTGAGGCCCTTGTCTCCAAGCCCGTTATCACCGTGCCCGTCGTCAACCAGACCGCTGCCACTGACTCCACTCCCTTGCCGCCATGATCGAAAAACTCAACATCCTTGTCGTTGAAGACGATGACGCGCTGCGCGACGCCGTGTGCTTCACGCTGGAAATGGCCCACCATGACGTCACCGGCGTCGATGGTGGGCCGTCGGCACTGGCTGCGCTGGAACGCGAGACCTTCAACCTCGTCATTACCGACCTGCGCATGCAGCCGATGGACGGCCTGCAGGTGCTGCAGGAGATCCGTGCCCGCCAGCCACAACTGCCGGTGCTGCTGATGACCGCCTATGGCGACGTCGACAAGGCGGTGGCGGCGATGCGCGGCGGTGCCTGCGACTTTCTGATGAAGCCCTTCGAGCCCGATGTGCTGCTGGAGAACGTGCGCCGCTACGCCGCGCTGCCACCCGCGCTGGAAGACACCATCGCCGAAGACCCGCACACGCGTAATCTGCTGGCACTGGCCGCGCGCGTGGCCGACACCGATGCTACGGTAATGCTGTCGGGTGAGTCGGGCACCGGCAAGGAAGTGTTCGCGCGCTACATTCACAGCCATTCGCCGCGCGTCAAAGGGCCGTTCATCGCCATCAACTGCGCGGCAATTCCCGAAAGTCTGCTCGAAGCCACCCTGTTCGGCTACGAAAGGGGCGCCTTCACTGGTGCGCAGACGGCCCAGCCGGGCAAGTTCGAGCAGGCCCAGGGCGGCACCATCCTGCTCGACGAAATTTCCGAGATGCCACTTGGCCTGCAGGCCAAGCTGCTGCGCGTGCTGCAGGAGCGCGAGGTGGAGCGGGTCGGCGGCAAGAAGCCGGTGGCACTCGACATTCGCGTGCTCGCCACCAGCAACCGCGATATGCCGCGCGAGGTGGCTGCGGGGCGTTTTCGCGAGGATCTGTATTACCGCCTCAACGTTTTCCCCATCGCCATTCCGGCATTGCGTGAGCGTCCGGGCGACATCGCGCCCCTCGCCCGCCACTTCCTCGCCCAGCAGGCGGCAAGGCTCAAGCGTCCCGCGCGTCTGTCGGCGGAGGCCGAGGCGTTGCTGACGCAGTACGCCTGGCCGGGCAACGTGCGCGAACTGGAAAACACCTTGCAGCGCATGCTGATCCTGAGCCAGGGCGAGGCCGTGAGCGTCGAAACCGTGCGTCAGTGTCTGCCGCAAGGCGATGGATTTGCGCTGTTGGCGGCAAATCCTGCCGCCCAGCCGGCAATGACTGCCGCTTTCATGTCCGCAGCCGCAGTCCAAGTGGCGCCGGGGGCTGCGCCGCTTGCGGTCGGCGACGCCGGGCGCCCGGCCAACATGAAGGATCTGGAGCGCGAGCACATCCTGGCGACCTTGCGCGAGCTGGGTGGGTCTCGCAAGAAAACCGTGGAAAAGCTGGGAATCTCGGAGCGGACCCTGCGCTACAAGCTGCAGCAATATCGTGCCGAAGGCTACGATGTGTGAAATGACGCTCACCGAGCCCTCGAGTGGCATGCGCCTTGCTCTGCTAAACTCACTTCAGCCAATACCCTGAGCGGGGATGAACATGGACACCCGTGGAATCGACCAGATGTTGAGCGAATTGCGCTCGGTGTCGCAGCTTGCGCAAAGCAAGCCGGCAGGGGCAGTCGCGGCCACCGAGCAGCCTGCAGGTGGAGTCAATTTTGCCGATGTGCTCAACGACGCGCTCAAGAATGTCAGCGCGGCACAGACCGAAGCGCGCGGCATGGCGCAGAGCTTTTCCGCTGGCGACCCCAACGTCAATCTGCAGGACGTGATGGTCAACCTGCAAAAGGCCAATCTGTCCTTCCAGCAGATGGTGCAGGTGCGCAACCGCCTGGTTACCGCCTATCAGGACATCATGAACATGCCGGTGTGAGCATGCGCGGGCGGTTCAACTCACCAGCGGGCTGCGGTCCGCTTTTTTGCGCGCGTCTGGCTGTGGTCGTCGCATGCCAGCGCTTCAGATGCAGCCGCGTTCGCGGGCATTGCGCTCGCGTTCGGTGTTGAAGATGTAGCGCTGGATGACTGCTTCGCCCGCCCGCGACAGGTTTGCAAACTGGCATCCCAAGCGCAGCAGTTCGGTGCCGCTGCGCTGGGTGTTGCGGTTGATGTTGCGGACTTCCAGACACAGCTCGATCGGCTCGAGTTCAGGCAGACGCAGGCTGCAGTGATCGAGAGTGGCGCCAATGACGAACTCGGCCACCGCTGGCGGCACCTGCAGGGCTACGCCGCCTACGCTGATGTCCAGCACCCGGGCGTCGAGTTGCACCGGCGCCGCGTCGATGCCTCTGGCGTTGAGGGTACAACTCACCGCATGCGCGATCGGTACCTGCAAGCGAAAGAACTCTCGCCGCTGCAGGCGAAGCAAGTGCTCGGGCAGCAGCGCGCGAAAACTGTCGTGGCCGCCCTTGCTCACCTCCTGCAAACCAATCAGCGCAAACTGGATACGGATGTGGTCGAGCTGGGTCACGCACAGCAGGCGATCGTTCGCCAGCACGCGGCGGTTAACTGCCGTATCCGGGCTGGCATCCAGGAACAGGCTTTTCCCATCGTCGGACAGCGCGACCAGCGCGGTGACGAAGGACTGGTTGTTGCCGAAATGCGCCGCAATCAGGGCGTGATGTTCGATCAGTTCTTCCAGCACCTGGCGGATCTGGTGGTGGCCATGCAGGGTGTATTTTTCCAGCGTGTCGTCGCGGCTGGTGTCGATTGGGGGCTGCGTGTTTTCTTCTGGCATCGTCGGGTTTAGCGGAAGGTGCGCTGGCGTGCGTTGCGCTCGCGCTCGACCTTGAGGATGTAGCGCTGGATGGCATCGTCTGCGCCGCGCGGCATGTCGGTGAACTGGCAGCCGGCGCGCAGCATTTCGATGCCGTTGCGGGTCGTGATGCGAAACAGGTTGCGCACCGTGAGCCGGGCGGGAATTGGCGCGCTGCCCGGTAGGCTGAGCTGGCAGCCAGGGAACTCCATGCCCGGCTCGAAGGCCAGACCCGCCGGCGGTACGGCGATCGCCACGCCGCCGCCGCTGATGTCCAGCACCCGAACGTCCGCGCTGCGCACGCTGCCATCCGCGTGGCGCAGCGGCAGGGTGCAGCTCAGCGACTGGGTAACGGGCGCCTGCAGGCGGTAAAACTCGCGCCGCTGCAGGCGCAGCAGTTGCTGCGGACGGGCGGCGCGAAATGCCGTGCTGCCCTCCGAGCTGGTCAGCTGCAGCACCTTGAGCGCGAACTGGATGCGCACCTTGTCGAGCTGGGTCACGCAGTCAAGTAGTGCGGCAGGGTCGTCGATGCCGGCTGCGAGGCGTTCGTTGATCAGCGTGTCGCGGCTGGCGTCGATGACCAGGCTCTCACCATCCTCGGCGACGGCTAGGATGGCCGTGAGAAAGGACTCAGCGCCCGGCTTCAGGCGCGCGCCGATCAGCGCGCGCGCTTCGATCAACTGCCGCAGGATGGCAACGATCTCGAGTGGGTCGTTCAGCAGGTAGCGTGCTTCGTCGTCGGCGTGAATCAGCTCGACCCGGGTATGCGCGTGTTCGATTGCCATAAGCTGTGTTCGGGGAGAGGCGGCACCTGATGCGCTGCGCCTGATGTTCCTGTTTATAGCACGACTCGTGCCTGCCGTTCCCGCCACCTCTTAGCCCACCCGGGCGTCGGCGCCTGGACGCAGGGAGGGTGGCAGATCCTGGGCCTGAGGCGGCAGGCTGCTGGCCGCGCCCTGTTCGACGCGATACAGCCAGGCTAACAGCTCGGCGACCGCCACATAGAGCTGGGGCGGAATGCGCGCATCCAGATCCACCTGCATCAGCAGCCCGACCAGCTCGGGGGATTCGTGCACAAATACGCCGGCCTCCCGCGCGCGCTCGATGATCTCGCGCGCCACCACGCCCTTGCCCTTGGCGACGACACGCGGTGCGGCTTCGCCCGCGGTGTAGGCCAGCGCTACCGCTTCGTTGCGTACGGGGGCCTTGGGGTTGTGTTCAATCATGCTGGCGCTCCACCACCAGCCCGGTCAACTTCAGGTTGGCCGCTTCCAGCGCCGAAGCCAGTTCGGCCGCGCGCGCATCCAGCACATTCATGGTCGCCGTGTCATCGGTGCGCAGGCGCAGCGCCACGCCGGCAGGAGTCAGATGCAGTTGCGCCTCCACGTTGCCCAGGCGCGGCAGGGTCAGGCGCAAGGTGGTGTTCCAGTTCTTTTCCGTCGGATCGCCATCGCCCTGGCCGTCGCCTTCGTAGTCCTCAGGGTCTTCGATGATCCACTCCAGCGCCTGCCCCGGCCAGGCCTGGCCATGCCAGACGTATTGGTGCGTGGCGAGGGCTTCGAGTTGCTGGTGCACGACGGGCATCAGGCGCTCGGGAATCGGGCTGCCGCGCGTGACGGCGGCCTCGTTGCCGCCTGCCATCGTGCGTGAGCTGTCGGCTGCCTTATCACTGTCAGCAAGGCCGGCCATCGCGGCAGCCGTGGCTTGCCCTGCAGTTGCGGATGGGCTCGATGGGCTTGGCGCGGCCCCGGGCGTGGTGGCTGCGGTGCCGGCTGCAGCGGCTGTTGCCGCAGGGGTGGAAGCGGGGGGGCGGCCGCTGCTCAGCCCGCCCTGTGGTTCGCGCTGCAGTGTCGCGGCGTCGCGCTTGCCGATCACCCATTCCGCCTGGTGCGATTCATAGAACAAGCCGCTCTGCGCCACCGCCTGACGCAGCAGCGGCACCAACTGGGCGCCGGTGCTGGGGGGCGCGTTGAGCAAAGGCTGGTTGGCTCCAAGGCTGGCAGGCTTGGGTGTCGGCTGGCCGGTGAGCAAAAAACTGATCAGGCGGCCGGTGGGGCTCAGGTTGGGCTGGGCCGACTGCGTTGCCGTGCTGGCGCCCGCCTCCGCGCCGATGATGCGGGCAAACACCGCCCGTGGCGTCACCTGCGACACCTCCAGCTCAAGGGTGTCGCCGGACTTCGCAGCGGTGTTGAGCGACAGCGTCATCTGCTGCCCGGCGACGACGGCGCGGAACGTGCCATCGGGCAGGGTGCGCTGCAAGGTGGCAAAAAAACGCTGGCCGGGAACGAGCTCCGGCAGCTGCGCCTGGATTTCGCGTGCGCGCTGCAGCCCTGCGACGGGCGGGTCGGTATTGAAAAAGCTCGCTTCGTTGATCAGGCGCAGGCGGGCAGCGAGGTCGGAGGGGATCATCGCATGCGTTCCACTGGGCCTGTTTGCCTAGCCCGCGCGGCGCTCAGGGCGCAAGCGCGCCGTAGGCGCTGCGCACGGCACGCGCCTGGCGCTCGGTGGACAGCAGCTTGCGCACGCTGGACAGGAAAGGATCGGCGTGGCTGCGGATCTCGGCATCCAGTGCCAGCAGGCGTTCGATGCCTTCGCGCAGCGCCGCGGCCTCGGCGGGCGGCAGGCGAGACAGGGCATTCGCATCCCTCACCGCATCGGCGCCTGCCTGCAATTGCGCACGCAACGCCGCGGCCTCGCGTTCGACAGCCGACAGTCGGTCCCAGTCGTTGGCCCGCGCAGCCTCGGCCATGGCTTCGTAATGGGTCAGCAGGGCGTCGAGGGCGGGGCGGGTGAGCATGATGGCGGTTCCGGATGTACGACAGGGCAGGAGGAGACGGCGCTCAGGCAGCAGCCGTCTTGCGCACTTCCGCGCCAATCTCCGCCCAGGCTTCGCGCAAGGTGGCCAGCAGGCCCGCCACCTCGTCGAGTGCAGGCTGGCTGTTGTGCAGGTTGGCGTACAGCAGGCGCTCACTCATGTAGTCGTACAGTGCAGCGAGGCGTTGTGCGAGTTCGCCGCCGGCTTTGACGTCCAGGCTGACCTTTAGACCGTTGATGATGATCTCGACGGCCTTGGAGATTGCCGCTCCTTTGGCGGGGATGTCTTTGCCCTGCATCGCGATGCCAGCGGTGCGGACTTGCAACAGCGCGCCGTCAAACAGCATCAGGATGAGTTTGTGCGGGTCCGCCGTGCTGACGCCGGTTTCTACACCGACTTTCGCGTAGGCAGCGGCGCGGTTACCAAAACCTCCGAACATTGTGTTTTATCTCCTGCGAAATGTTGGGCTGGCCTGAGGTTGGGCTGGCCTGAGAGGCTCAGAGGTTGGCGAACTGCTGGGTGAGGAAGGCGCTGGTGGTGTTCATGCTCGACATCGCCGCATCAAGCGCCGTGAACTGAGCGCTGTATCGAGCTTCGATCTTTACCAATCTCGCTTCCATCGTTTCGATCCGGAGATCGAAGGATTTGATCGTGCTGTTGATGCCTTCAGTACGCGCCGACAGGAGGCCATCGGTGCCGAGCATGCCTTTGAGGCGGGTTTCCATCGATTTGGCAAAACCATCGACCGTGCCGTTGCCAGCGAACAACTCGCCGATTTTCTTCGATGGGTCGGCGAGCGCCTCGGTCAGCTTGGTGCTATCGACCGACATGCTGCCGTCCGTCTTGAAGCTGATTCCGGCGTCTGACAGCATCTTCGCGCCGCTCAGGCCGGAAATCGGATTCCCGAGTGCGGTGCGCAACTGGCTTTGAATGGACCGCATGCTTGAGTCGCCGTTCAGCGTGCCAGCCTTCTTTGTTTCGGCGTTGTAGCTGGTCTGGCTGCGGATGAGGGTGTTGAGCTCGTTGTAAGCCTTGGCAAACTCATCGATCGCCTTCTTGGCGGTGTCGTCGTCGCGTGCGACGGTCACGGCGGTTTCGCCTTCGGTCGGCTTCACCAGGCTGAGCGTGACGCCTTCGATCGCATCGCTCACCGTGTTGCTGCTTCGGGTGATGGCCAGGCCGTCGATTGACAGACGTGCATCCTGCGCACTCTGGATGGTGGCCAGGCCAGGGTCGGCATTGCCAGCGTCGTAGCCAAAACCTGCAAGAGCGCCTGTGCCGCTCAGCCGGAAGGCCTGCGCTGCACCGGTGTCCTTGCTGCTGATCACCAACTGGTCAATCGTGCCGTTATTGATGATCTGTGCCGAAACACCCGCATCGGCGTCGTTGATGGCTGCGCGCAAATCGCTCAGGCTGGCGCCAGCCGCGAGCGAGATCGTCTTTTCGCCATCTGCCGCCGCGGTGAAGCTGCCATCTTCGGCATACCGGCCGAGGCTGATAGTGAGGGTGCCTTCGCCGACCGAGGGGGCCGTCGTTGCGCTGGAGGCCACGCGTTGCGCGCGCGCGAGCTGCTCCACCTCGATGCCATAGCTGCCGGTCTGTGCCGATGCGCCGGAGCTGACGGTGAAAGCCTTGGTGTCGCCCGCGCTTGCCTTGGTGGCCGAGAAGGTGGCAGATTTGGTTAGCGCCGTGGCCGCGTCCTGAAGTTTGGACATCGCGCTCTGAACTTGACCGAACGCGGACAGCTTGGACTGGTAGCTCTTTTGCTGGTCCTGCAGGCGGGCGAGCGGCTGACGCTCGACCGCCATGAGCTGGTTGATGATGCTTGCGACGTCCAAGCCAGAGCCCACGCCGGCGGCGCTGATTGCCATACCCTTACCCTCCTGCGTTTCAGGCTTGCTGCTTGATGAGCAGGCCTTTCAGCTTGTCGACTGCCTTTGAGATGGCGAGCACTTCCTCGGACGGAATCTGGCGGATCACCTCGTTGGTTTCGGTATCCATGACCTTCACCACGGTCTTGCCCGAATCATTGTCGAGCGAGAACTGCAGACTTTGTGCCATGGGGGCCACGGCTTTTCCGACCTCTTCGAGTGCCTGCTGAACTTCGGCTAGGCTCGGCGTACGTTGTGCCTGCTGCTGAGTAGCTGCGTTTGGTTGCGCGTTCTGGCTGCGCGATTCCACGCCGCCCGTTGCACCAGGCGATGGTTCTGCCTGGGCGCGTGCGGACTGAGCGTCGCGCACTGACGCGGCCGGCAGTTGCTGCGTGGACATCGACGCGTTGTTGATGGACTGTATGGACATGATGCGACCTCCTGATGGACCAACGGCGCGAAGCCGATTGTACGCTTCGCGCCGGCCGGATTAAGGCGCCCGCCCTTGATTAGCGGAGCAGGGACAGCACGTTCTGCGGCAGCGCGTTGGCCTGGGCGAGCATCGCGGTACCCGCCTGTTGCAGGATCTGAGTGCGCGACAGGTTGGCTGTCTCAGAGGCGAAGTCCGCGTCCATGATGCGGCCACGCGCGGCGGCCTGGTTCTCGGAGGCGACCTGCAGGTTTGAGACTACCGATTCGAAGCGCGTCTGTGCAGCACCGAAAGTGGCGCGTTGCTTGACGACTTCGGCGATTGCATTATCGATCGAAGCGAGCGCTGATTCAGCGTTTGTGCTCGCGGAACCGGAGATAGAAACGCCCGAGGCCGCTGCACTGGCGATATTGCTGGCGCTGACGGCCGTCGCCGAGACGTTGATCGTTTCGCCACTGTTCGCGCCGACCTGGAATTTGAAGTCGGTGCCTGCCAAGACTGCCTGTCCATTGAACTTGGTCTGGTCCCCCAGTCGGGTGATCTCCGACTGCAACTGCGCGAATTCGAGTTGCAGATTATCGCGGTCGCCAGAGGTGTTGGTGCCGTTGGCGGATTGGACGGCGAGTTCGCGCATGCGCTGGAGTGAGTCGCCGATCTTGCCGAGCGCCCCTTCGGCGGTCTGAGACAGCGAGATGGCATCGCTCGCGTTGCGGATTGCCACGTTCATGCCGCGAACCTGGCTACTCATGCGTTCCGCAATCGCCAGGCCGGCCGCGTCGTCCTTGGCGCTGTTGACACGCAGGCCGGAAGATAGGCGTTGAAGGGTCGTACCCAGCGAGCCTTGGGAGGCCGTGAGGTTACGCTGTGCATTGAGCGAGGCAACGTTGGTGTTGATTGTCTGGGCCATGATGTTTCTCCTGGTAGTTCAGGTTGGTCATACACCCGGGTGCCTGTCTTTGCGTATTCGGGTGCGGAGCGTTCCGTTTGCTCTTGTTCCCTTTTACGGCAGTGGTCTCAGCTTTCTTGAGCACTTTTTTGCTGCGTCACATTCACCGTGCGTGAGCTTGTGCACAGTCAGCCAAACAGTGGTTTGTGCCGTCTCGCGATCAGAAAGTACAAGGGAGGCGTCCGCGCCTCCCTAACCCTGTTTCCCTCGATGGGCTCAGCGACCGTAGGCCTCGAGCCAGCTTGATGTGTGGTCCTCGAGCATGAAGTGCCCAAGTACCCAGCCCTGTAGTGACTTGCCGGCCGCCTGCATTGCCGCAGGCTCGGCAAGCTGCTCGCGGATTGCCGAGATCCACAGCTGTGGATCGTTTGTGAGACGGGTCACCGGTGCGTTCTGGTAGGGGAAGATGTCCGTACAGATGACCGGCCAAGCCATGTAACCGTACTCGAGGAGTCTCAGATTGCTCTTCGCTTCGTTGAATGCATTGATCTCCAGCGGTGCGATCGCGAGATCCAGATCCAGTTGGGCGAGCTTTGCCGGGTAGGCTTCGAAATCGCGTACGAAATCATGAAACTCATGAACGAATGGCCGAAGTGGATCCGGGCACATTCCCATGAATATCCAATCGACCTCGTCGGCCAGCGCCTCGACAACGGGGTAGATCAGCTCTAGATCCCCGAGGTGCTGTTGTGCTCCTGCCCACCCGATTCGGGGCTTGCGACGTGGCAAGTTCGGTGGGTGCGCCCCTTCCCAGAAGGTTCTTTCCAGGCAGTTGGGCATGACCCGGATGTCGTCGATCATGCCGGCGCAAAAGTCTGCCAGAGGCTGCGTGCTGACAACCACGCGCTCGGCAAGGCTGAGCGTCTTCCTGAGCCGTGGCCGTGCATCCTTGAAACCGAACTTATGAAAAGAGTTTTTCTTGGGTACCGCAGTGACCAGGTCATCGATCGTGATGATCCGGCGTATCCCAGGCAGGAACTTCGCGAGGTTCCGCAAGGACTCGGTTTGCAGATCATCTACCGGCTGATGAAAGATGATGACGTCCGGGTCTATCCGGGCGATTTCGACCGCGGAGAGAATACGCACGGTCTTGGGCTCAGGCGGTTCGCAGATCATGGTCTGAGCAAGTCCCGCGTGCGCGATCGCCCTCAACGGTGCGCGCAGCCGATACTCCCCTGCACCGCCCGAGAGCGGGATGCCCAGGATGCGAGTGCGGTCGTGGAAGTTCGTGTCCCACGTGATCGGGACGATGTGCTCGGGGGTATAGGGTTCGTTAAGGCTCAGGTGCTTGTTGTAGGCGGGGTCGTTCGCCAGGCTGGGTAGCCAGCGATTGACAAGCTCTTCCCGCTCTGCCTTTCTCGCAATCAGATCAGAGAGTGCTGAGGCAGCATCCTTCTGACGTTCGTGCATCGACACGCCACCATAGTGGACGATCATTGAATAGGGCGTCCACACGATTTCCTTGCCTAACTGCGCGATCCGCAAGCATAAATCAAGCGCCCCATCGAACACTGGAAAGTTGGTGTCATCGAAGCCGCCACAGTCGGCAAGTAGCGAAGCGCGGACTAGCAAAGCTGAACCGCTGACCGCTCCGACATTTTGATCGCATACGGCGCGGCCCATGTAGCCAGGATCCGTTAACTCCATGCCACCCTTCCAGGGGCTGCCCGCCAGCCCGTTCAGTCCCAGAATCCATCCTGTCTCCTGAACTCTTGCCGTTTCAGCAAAAGCCAGACGCGGGCCGACGATACCGACCTCGGGGCGCTGCGCGATCGCCATCAACCTGCTCAGCCACTCTTTCTGAACCACATGCATATCGTTGTCCAGGAAGAGCAAATACTCCCCGCTGGCTGCTTTTGCGCCGAGATTTGCTCCCGCAGCCCAGTTGAATGGGCCGTCCATCGATAGTACCGTCGCACGACCACGCCAACGGGGGTCTGATGCGATGGTGCTGAGCCACTCTGTTGCGTCTGGGTCTCGCGTCTCGTTGTCGATGATGATGATTTCGTAACTGGAGTATTCCGTTTGTTCGTGAAGGCTGTCGAGCAGAGGACGTAAGTATTCTTCGCGGTCACGAGTCTGGATCACGATGCTTATCAGCGGCGTGTCAGGCCAGACACATTCGATGTGGCGAGTGCCGAAGACGATGCCCTCACCGACCGTGCCAGCAAGCCCCTGGCGCCGCAGATGCTCTTCGACGGCGAGCCGCTCGGCTTCTGGCGCCATCGCACGCGTCGATGCGCGGGGGAGATGAACAAGCATTTGGTCTACATGACCGACCGCCTTCGGCCCGACCTGGTCGAGCACGCGAAGGCTGAGGTCGTAGGTTTCGGCGCCACGATGAGGGCCGTAACGGCCCGTGACGAGAAAGGCTTCCTTTTCCACCAACACGAAGGCGCCGAAATAGTTCTGCGCGCGCAGCAGGTCGAGATTGAGGTCGGGCTTGAACAAGGCTTGACTGAATGTGCCGTCTTCCTCCCGCGTGTCTTCGTCGCAGTACATCAAGTGCCACATCGGGCGCGCATTGATGTAGTCGGCAAACACCTGGAGGGCGTGAGGTTCGAACGTGAGTCCGGGTTCGACACGCGCCAGCCACGTAGCCGCCGATGCGGCTGCGACCTCGTCGATCACGTAGTCGATCTGGCTGGCGTCGTGCAGCGAGAGCCATTGCAGATTGGGAATCTCATCGAGGCCTTCCGGCTTGGGCAGGTCGGTCACGACGCTGAGCAGCCAGTCGGGATAGAGCTGGGTGGCGAGGCTGTCGAGGGTGTCGGCGAGCAGACTCTCGTCACCGGGATGCAAGGCCATCAAGAGGTGGAAGCCCGGGCGTTTCGTCCATTTGAGCATCATGCGCTCGGCGAGCAGCTGAGTGTCAATCTCGCGGATCGAGGTGCGATTGAGCCAGTATGAATATCTCTTGTCGATCGGTGCAGTGGACCGACCATACTCTGCAACTCTGCTGAGAAGCGCGTCAGGGTTTCGACAGAGTTGGGCTGCCTGCTCCAGCGAGGATGCGTAGATAACCGCGGGGGTTTGGCGAGGAGACAGGCGGGCGGCGGCAAGGGACGGAAATTTCTGCCGAAAGCGTCTTTCGTAATGCAGCCAGTCATCCCCGAAGTTCCCGGACGATGCGTGCACCAGGGAAAAATCCTTGACGACGCCTAACTTGAGGCCGGCCAGGTGACAGCGATGGGTGAAATCGATGTCGTAGAGGTGGAAGCCGTCGAATAGATCGGCGTCAAATTGCACGTGATCGAAGACGCTCCTTTTCGCGGCGATGAAGACGCCATCGAGTGCCTGGACAGCGATCCGGTTATCGCTGCTGCTGTCGTAATAGTTGATTGCAAAGGGTGCCTCGGGCTTGCCGACCGGGCCGTGTACGACGAGGCCAGCGGTATTCGAGGGGCCTCCATTGAGCCAAAATGCACTCTTGAGCACGCGAGGGCCGGCGACGCCGACCACATCGAATTCGTGCAGGGCACTGCGGAGGATGTCGGCCAGGGCAGTGTCGCAGAGCAGGTCGATGTCGTCGTGGCACAGCACGACGGTGTCGAAGCGGGTCTTGCCGATGCCGCGGGTGTAGCCCTCGGAGAGGCTGCGAGCGTCGTCAATGCGGATGATCTCATGGGGTGCGGTGCAGATTGCGTGGAGGCGCGCGCTGACGTGAGTGTACTTGGAGTCGTCGATGGAGCAGATGACGAAGCTGATGCCCTCGCGCTCGAAGCTGCGTTTCGCTGGAGTAGCATCCTGCAAGACGCTCTCCACCACGAAGGTGCCTTGGGGCGGCATCAGTACGGCAAGTGCATCTGCGCCGAAGTGCTTTACGTCGTAGACGGGGCAGGCCGGTTCGGTCTCACCATGTGGGAAGAGACTCTCCTCTTGGTTTTGGTCTACGGGCGGCGTGTTGGTTGGCATGGCGGTACTCGACGACTGATTGGAGGAGGCATCGCCTGGAGTAAGGGGCTGCTGTGCGTTGCCCTGCTGTGCCAGGTCGGCGTTGACCATTTCACGGATCAACGCCTCAAAAGAGATTTCCGGCTGCCAGCCTAGCAGGCGCCTGGCCTTGCTGGCGTCGCCGCGAAGTTCGAGGTCTTCTTCGCGACGTGTCGGATCAGGCTGAAAGGTGACGTAACGGCAGAAATCGAGGCCGACTGCCTCGAAGGCGGTCTTGCACAGGTCGGCAATGGTGTGCGTAACGCCTGTGCCAATGATGAAATCCTCAGCGGTGCCGTGCTGCAGCATGAGGTGCATGCCGCGAACATGGTCGCGGGCATGTCCCCAGTCGCGCCGATGGCTGGCACTGCCCAATTGAAGGGAGTGAGCGTTGCCGGATGCAATGCGGGCCACGCAGCGGGTGACCTTGCGAGTGACGAAGTTTGCTGGCCGCAGCGGGCTCTCGTGGTTGTAGAGAATCGCTCCGCAGACGAACAGGTCGTACTGAGCCCGGTATGTTCTAAGCATGTGCAATGCATAGGTCTTGGCAGCGCCATACGCATTTGCGGGCGCTAGTGGCGTCTCTTCGTCCTGAGGGGAGATGCTGCTCTTGGCGAATATTTCGCTGCTGAGGGCTTGGCACAGACGTGAATGGGGAGAGAAGCGTCGGATCGCCTCGAGCAGTCGCGTAACTCCCAAGCCGTTGATGTCACCGGTTTGTTCCGCATCGTCGGATAACTGTCCGCTGGAGGCGCGGGCGCCGAGGTTGTAGATTTCTTCGGGTTGCTCGGCGGAGAGTAGCGCGGAGATGTCCTTTTGATTGCGCAAATCGAGATGGCGCAGCGTGCCGCGGTACGTTCCGGCCATTCTTCCCAGGTCGTGATGGGTCGTGCCGATGACCGTGTAGCCCAGGCGCAGTAGTAACTCAGTGAGGTAGAAGCCGTCCTGGCCCAGCGCGCCGATGATGAGTGCCTTGCGCATTGGTTGGATGGGAGCATAGGGGAATGAAGTGTGCTCCGACATGATGCGGATTCGTGTTCTAGCGTTGTTGGTTGGGAATGCGTAAGAAAACGGTCCGAATCTGGTTAAGACGCTGCCGCCCGATCAGCCAGATTCGTTTCGTTGCTGCACATAGCCTTGCCCTGAAGACGGGTACTGGACAGGCCATCGAGTTGTTGTGTCGCAAAGCGATCTGACCGCTCGGAACTGTCTTCTCCCGCCGCGATGCGCGACGACCTGGTTGTCGGCAGCGGTTGTAGATTCCAGCATAATTCGTACGTGCTGCCTCGGCGTCCGTCCACCCTTTCGAGGTCACGTCCAGGCCTGCAGTTGTGCGCGCCCGTTGTCGCTCATTACTTCTTCGGCCCTCTAGCAGCCCTCGCTGCACCCTCACATCATGAACGACCAGGCGTTGTGATAAAGACGCGCTAAAAAAACATGAGGGCGGCGTCTCGGGCGCGCCAAGGCTGCAATACATGGTCTCCCAGTGTGTCCTGCAACCCGAGGCAGGAACCAGTGGATAAGTACTATTGGTCATGACGAAAATACTTGAAGCCACTGCGGCTCACGAGTTCGTCACGGCGCGCCTCCTGCAGATCCTGCAGGGCCATTTCCTCGACCAGTTCCTGGAAACTGGTACGCGGAGTCCAGCCCAGCAGGCTTCGCGCCTTACTGGCATCGCCCAGCAGAGTCTCCACCTCGGAAGGGCGGAAATAGCGGGGATCCACCTCCACGATGCAGGCGCCTGAAGTGGTGTCGAAAGCCCTCTGGTTGAGCCCTTCGCCTTCCCAACGTAGTTGCATGCCGAGAGCTGCTGCGGCCGTGTCGACGAATTCCTGTACCGAGTGTTGCTCGCCCGATGCGATGACAAAATCCTGTGGTGTGTCCTGCTGCAGCATCAGCCACATGGCTTCGACATAGTCGCGGGCATGGCCCCAATCGCGCATCGCATTCAGGTTGCCGAGATAGAGTTTTTTCTGCATTCCGAGCTTCATGCGGGCAAGGGCACGTGTGATCTTGCGGGTAACGAAGATCTCGCCGCGGATCGGGGATTCGTGGTTGAAAAGGATGCCGTTGCATGCGTACATGCCATAGGCTTCCCTATAGATTACGGTGATCGCGTAGGCATAAAGCTTGGCGGCGGCATAGGGCGATCGGGGGTAAAACGGAGTGCTTTCCCTTTGGGGCACTTCCTGAACCAGGCCGTAGAGCTCGGACGTGGATGCCTGGTAGAAGCGCGTTTTTTCGTCCAGCCCAGCGATACGGATCGCCTCAAGCAGGCGTAGTGTGCCGACGCCGACGGTATTTGCGGTGTATTCGGGCTGCTCGAACGATACTGCGACGTGGCTCTGAGCGGCCAGGTTGTATATCTCGTCCGGGCGCGTGTGTTCGACGATGCGGACGAGGCTTGACGAATCGGTTAGGTCGCCATAATGCAAAGTCAGATCCAGCCCTTCCTCGTTGGTCGGGTGCAGAAGGTGGTCGATGCGCGCAGTATTGAACTGAGACGCACGCCGACGGATTCCGTGCACCGAATATCCTTTCGAGAGCAGGAGCTCTGCAAGGTAGGCACCATCCTGACCGGTGATACCAGTGACCAGTGCTGTTTTCTTTTGCATGTTGGAGCCTCCTTACCCTGTAGCGGAAACCACAGCTGTATCCGAGATCACTACGTTGTGCCCGAATGACGATGAGCTATGGCCGCTACGGATGCGTTTGATGATGAGGTAGCTGTTTAGCCGCTCAAGCAGGAAGCCTACCGAGCGCCGTTGGTAGCCCGGGCGTAAGACAAAGTAGGGGGATTCCAGAAAGCCTGCAGCCCTTCGCAGCGCGCCGAAGATTTCGGCATATGCGGCCTTCGTGAATATGCCGATGTTGCATGACGGGATGTGAAGCTGCATCGATAGGAATTCTGCGCAATCCAGGGGCGTCAGGATCGCGTTTTCAGTCAGGAATTTGCTGAAATTCAGTATGTCTTCGAGGATGTGGCTTTGGGCATACTGGTAGAGCATTCCGCCGTGGAACTGCACTGGTGTGTTGAACAGTTCGCTTCCGCAGTTGCGTGAAAAGGAAGGCTCGAATGCGTCAAGGTCTGCTGCGTGGATGGTCGTGGCCCAAGGGAGGTTGGACGAGCGCCGTCCGATCGGCGGCGTCTTGGCGGAGACGAACCGCCGATAATGGAATATCCGTATGTAACTGCATCCGGCGGTCAGAGTCCACAGATTGTCTAGGAGCCATAGTAGTTGCGCGTATTCGGAAAGGGCGCTTCCGTTCGGGCCGAAAGAACTGTCTTCGACCAAAGCTAGTTTTTTGGGGCCGGCCACCAGCAGCGGGGCGATCATCAGATCGATGTGGCGATTGTGGGTCTGTGGGAACGCAAGGTGTCCGAGGCAGACGTTCAGTGTGTTGGGTGCGCTCATCGAACGGTATCCGCGTAGTTCGTAAACAACAGGTCTTGAGGAAGGCCCGTTGTAGCGCTTGCGCGCTGTAAGGTTTCGATTGCCTCAGAGCCCACGACCGCCGGATCGACCCACCAGTCCTCAAAGGGGATCGGCTGCGGCGAAACGGGCGGGAACAGGACGCAAACATCCTTTGCGACCAGCATGTATCCGTGGGCTGAAAGAATCGCCCTGCTTTCGTCTCGAGCGCGCATGTCATTCGTGTAGGCATCGGTCTCAAAGGTAATGACCGAAAAGCGCCAGGTGTCGAGGGGCAGACGCTTGAGCACGGCAAGCGTGTTGATGCTGGGATCGATGTCGAGTTGGAGATAGTCGATGCGTCCGCCCGGTTCGCCGAAGTACATCGGCAGTGCTTTCGCGTAATCCACCGCCAAGGCGTCAGCGATGAGGAAGGTGCTATCTGGGCGCTGATCGCGCCAGAGCGGAAAGTGCGACGGGTCCAATTCCAACGTCACGCCTTGCCAGCCGAACTCCCGATGCAGCAGGCAGGTATTGTTGTTGTCGATTGGGACGTGACCGCCGACCTCGAGGTAGCGTCCGTCGCGTTTGCCGGCAAGCATCATCAGTATGAAAAGATCCTGCCAGGCCTGCGAGTGGTTGGTTTCCAGTGACTCAAGACCGGGGAAGGTCAGGCGCGTGTGGGCCGCCATCGCGCCTGACCAGCGCCAGGTTTGACTGAATGGTGAGTGGTTCATGGGGAGCCTTGGTGCGCTAGGTGGATGCAACTACCGGATCAGATGATCTGGATCTCCGGAAACGGAAAAATGAATCTTCCGCCACGCTGGCGGTAGGTGACTTCTCGCCGGAGGATGCTGTCCTTGAAGTGCCAGGGCAGTACGAGGTAGTAATCCGGCTGCATTGCCTCGGCGTCCGCCTCGGAAATGATTGGGATGTGAGTGCCGGGCGTGACACGGCCGAACTTCTCAATGTTCACCTCCGCAATGGCCGAGATGTCAGCGTTCGAAAAACCGCAATACTGCAACAGCACATTGCCCTTGGTAGAGGCGCCGTAACCGAGAATGGTCTTGCCGTCATCCACTAAGGCTCGGATCAGTCGTCGGAGGTCTTCACGATGTCCTCGGACACGTTCTGCGAATTCCTGATAAGGAAGCAGTGTGTGCAGACCCATCCGGACTTCTTGCTCAAGCATCCAGCGGATCACCGCCTCATTGGCACGCATTGAGCTGTTGGACTGCTTGGCGACAGTGACGGCGAAGCTGCCGCCATTGATGTCATTTTGTGCAACATCGACGATCCGCAGTCGTGCTGCCTGCATGATCGCCTGGATCGAGTGAAGGCTGTAGTACTCGAGGTGTTCATGACAGATCGTGTCGTATGAGTTGGCCTTGAGCATGGACGGCAGATAGCTTTGTTCCAAATGCCAGATGCCGTCGTTCGCCAGGATTGACTCGATCTGCCGCGCGAACTCGATAGGTTGCTCAAGATCGTAGAACATCGCGATCGACGTGACGATCCTGGCTTTGCCGCCTGGACAGGTAGAGTGGAATGCCTCAGCGGAAAAGAAATCGGCAACCAGATTTATATCGTCGGTGTAGAACTCGCGGAACTTGTTTGCGGTCGGGTCGATCCCGATCCGCTGCAGGCCTGGCGTGCGATAGCTCTTCAGTGTGGTGGCATCGTTACTGCCAATATCGACGATCACATCTCCTGCCCGGAGCTGCACCGTTTTTTCCAGGTTCGCGATCTTTGCGGTGAGGTGGCTGACCATCGACTGGTTGAGCCCGGAGCGGTAGCCGTAGTTTTCGCCGAACATCTCGTCTGAGTTGAAATTGTGAGCGAGTTGAACCAAGCCGCTGTCCGAGCACCAGACCAGTTCGATTGGGGCCACAGCCACAGCCTCGTTGGGGCTCACCGGAAAGATGCCAGTGAGAGATTGTTGCCCTAAATCAAGGACGGAAACCAGGTTCTTGCTGCCGCTGATCCGGCAAGAGGATATCTTCTTGTAGCCGTCACTCATGGGATGTCCTGGGGTAAAGCGGGGTCGCGGGAGTGTGCGCTGGAGTGGGCGCGACGCTAATGAGTGATTTCAGCCCCTTACTGCTCTTGTCGGCTATCTCCGCCAGCGCTTTGGGTTGAAATCCCCGTTTCGTGACCATCATCATCGCTCCACATCTGCATGGTAGCGATGTTATGCAAGCTGAGGGTGGTGTGTTGGCCGGAACTGAGAGGGAAAGGGACGGCTTTTCCGCGAAACGGACGTTACGGAATACCATCTTGGATGCGACGCTTGGCCCAAAGCCTATGTGAAGCTGAATGCGTGGAAGAAAAGGCTGACCCAGCTCAAGCCGAGCCGGGAGGGGGGGTGAAGTAGGGAAGTTATATATAAATGTCATAAGTATGGCCGGTTCGGCGCGAAATCCATCAATGGTCGCAGCCAGCATCCGCTGGGACTTGATGCTCGCCTTGCGGGTCGTGTTGAGCCGCAGCAGTTTCATCTCGATGCGGCGAACGATGACCAAGTTGTTGTCGGCGTAGCCGCCGCGTACGCGTGACTGATCCTCGTTGAACTGCAACTCCAGACACCAGTGAATCCAATTCACTACCGCCCAGTGATTGCGCACAGCCCGAGCGATGCGCTCAGCGTCGGGGGGCAGGCTGCTGATGTAGGGCACGCGCTTCGTGCTGTTGCGATCGCCTGCCGTGCGGATGCGCTCGATGACTGCGAAGCTGGCCGGATCCTGCCAATCGTCAGACGTGTAGAGTCGATCGGTAGCGGCGCAGGCGCGAAATCGACGTGCTTTGATGCGACTGTGGTACGGGATCGTGGTCTCGTGGGTCGAGCTCGGCGTTGGCGACCAGGTCGGTCTTGATGGCGCTGCTTGTCTTCATCGGGGTCGGCTGCGTTCGTCCGGCTGGTAATACGTCTCCGGGATTATAGTCCTGCTCATGAAGCCTTCATCCGATCAGGTTGAGCGTGCGTTGCAGGAGCGCGTCGAGATCGTCGCCTACGATCCCGGCTGGCCGCAGCGCTTCGCGGCCGAAGCGGCGCATCTGCGCGGCTTGCTGCCGGCCGAGTTGATCGGCCGCATCGAGCATTTCGGCAGCACCGCCGTGCCTGGTCTGTCTGCCAAGCCCATCATCGACATGCTGATGGAGGTGCGCTCGCTGGAGGAGGTGGCGCAGCGCATTGCGCCGGTGCTGCGCCAGCACGGCTACGAGTTCTTCTGGCGCGACACCGAGCCCGGCCTGCCCGGTATTGCCTATGCGTGGTTCATCAAGCGCGATGCAGCAGGGCGGCGCACGCATCACATCCATTGCCTGGAGGGGCGTTCGTCTCAATGGGAGCGCTTGCTGTTTCGTGACTATCTGCGCGCGCATTCCGAGGCTGCGCAGGAGTACGACGCGCTCAAGCGCCGCATCGTGGCGGAGCACCCGGATGACCGCAAGGCGTATGCGAAGGCGAAGACGGGGTTCATCCAGCGGGTGATGAAGGTGGCACGACGTAAGGTGGCGCGCTGGTAATAGGCTTGGCCGCGTTGCTAAACAGCGGGATCGGCTTGACTGCGATGAGTTTGGTGCAATAATCAAGCTAGACAGACTAGACAGTTCAAGCAGGAGCCGGTCATGCACACATGGCAGTTACAGGACGCGAAAAATCGCTTTAGTGAGTTGGTGGAGCTGACGCTGAGTGACGGGCCGCAGTGGGTGACCCGGCGCGGACAGGAGGCGGTCGTGGTCATTTCCGTAGCGGAATACCGGCGCATGAGCGAGGCCCCGCCCCTGCTCGATACGCTGCTCAATGCTCCGCGGGGAGAGGCGCTTGAATTGGAGCGTTCGCGGGAGGCAGTGCGAGACCTTGAGCTGTGAAGTATCTGCTCGATACCTGCATGCTTTCTGAACTTGTGAAGCCGAAACCGGCGCCCGCAGTGATGGGCTGGATGGCCGAACGGAAGGCGCATGAGCTCTATGTGTGCGCCATGACGATTGGTGAGCTTCATCGGGGCGTGGCAAAGCTGCCGCTGTCGCGTCGGCGCAATGAATTGCAGCTTTGGCTGCAGCAGGTTGAGGAGGGCTTTGGCGATCGCGTCCTTCCCTTTGACCGGGGTGCCGCGCATGCGTGGGCTCAGATGTGCGCGCGTGCCGAGTCCGCTGGCAAACCCATGGCGGCCTTTGATTCGATCATCGCGGCAACAGCGCTGGCGAATGGCCTGTGCCTGGTCACGCGCAATGTGCGCGATTTTGAGCAGGCGCCGATTGAGCTGTTCGACCCTTGGCCGGCTGATTGAATTGGTATGTGTTTTTACCAAAAAGAAACCCGCCATCGGCGGGTTTCTTCATCACACGGTGCTGCTTCGATACTCGCTGCGCTTACTTCTTGCGCATCGGCGGCAGGTCGGTGCAACTGCCGTGAGCGACTTCGGCGGCCATGCCCACGGTTTCGCCCAGGGTCGGGTGCGGGTGAATGGTCTTGCCGATGTCGACCGCGTCGGCGCCCATTTCGATGGCCAGGCAGACTTCGCCGATCATGTCGCCGGCAGACGGCCCGACGATGGTGCCGCCGATGATGCGGTGCGTCTCAGAATCGAAGATCAGCTTGGTGAAGCCGTAGTCGGCGCCGTTGGCGATGGCGCGGCCCGATGCTGCCCAGGGGAACTTGGCAACATCCACCTTCTTGCCTTCGGCCTTGGCTTGCGCCTCGGTGTAGCCCACCCAGGCCACTTCCGGGTGGGTGTAGGCCACGCCGGGGATGACGGTGGCGTCGAAGGCTGACTTTTGCCCGGCCGCGACTTCCGCCGCGACGTGGGCTTCATGCACCGCCTTGTGGGCGAGCATGGGCTGGCCAACGACGTCGCCGATGGCGAAGATGTGCGGCACGTTGGTGCGCATCTGCGCATCCACCGCGATGAAGCCGCGCTCGCTCACCGTGATGCCGGCTTTGTCGGCACCGATCTTGTTGCCGTTGGGTGCACGACCCGCCGACTGCAGGATCATGTCGTAGCGGACCGGTTCGGTGGGCGCGTTCGCGCTGGCATCCACGCCTTCGAACGTGACCCACAGGCCATCGTCCCTGGCTTCGACGGCAACGGTCTTGGTCTTGAGCATGACCTTGTCGAAGCGGTGGGCGTTCTGCTTTTCCCACACCTTGACGGCGTCGCGGTCCGGGCCTTGCATCAGGCCGTCGAGCATCTCGACGACGTCGATGCGCGCGCCCAAGGTGGAATACACCGTGGCCATTTCCAGGCCGATGATGCCGCCGCCGATGACCAGCATCTTGCCCGGCACCTGGCGCAGTTCCAGCGCGCCGGTGGAATCGACAATGCGCGGATCCTGCGGGATGAAGGGCAGGTGCATCGCAGCTGAGCCGGCGGCGATGATGGCCTGCTTGAACTTGATCACCTTTTTCGCGCCGGTCTTGTCCTGACTGCTGCCGGTGGTTTCTTCGACTTCAAGGTGATGCGGGTCGAGGAAGTGGCCGTAGCCGCGGATGACGTCGACCTTGCGCGCCTTGGCCATGCCCGTCAGGCCACCGGTGAGCTTGCCGACGATGCCGTCCTTGTGCTTGCGCAGGGCGTCGATGTCGATGGCGGGCTTGGCGAAGCTGACACCGGCGGTGTCGATGTGCGCGGCCTCATCGATGACGGCGGCCACGTGCAGCAAGGCCTTGGACGGGATGCAGCCGACGTTCAGACACACGCCACCCAGGGTGGCGTAGCGCTCGATGATGGCGACCTTGAGGCCGAGGTCGGCCGCGCGGAAGGCGCCCGAGTAGCCGCCAGGGCCGGCGCCGAGCACGACCAGGTCGTATTCGGCATCGGCCGTGCCGCTGTGCGACGCGGCAGCAGGGGCAGCGCTGACCGGCGCCGCAGCGGGCGCGGCCGGCGCCGCAGCCGGGGCGGAGGCAGCAGCTGGAGCTGGCGCAGCTGAGG
>Ga0138256_10001782_pt1 | contig 23207 bp, 18 predicted proteins | sample KNB2016incub_MG_FD_105486 | JGI IMG/M metagenome (GOLD analysis project Ga0138256, IMG submission 105486) | Active sludge microbial communities from wastewater in Klosterneuburg, Austria - KNB2014incub_MG | ecosystem: Engineered > WWTP > Activated sludge > Unclassified | place: Austria... | reverse complement strand
GGCCTAACCCTAAGAAATGGCGAGGCGAAATCGAGCGGCGACAAGCACGGCGGATGTCTCAAGGTGCTCGGCACAGCGACCGTCAGCGCCAGCCGCTTCGAGAGCTGCCAGGCCTGGAACGGCGGCGTGAGCTCGAACACGCCCGGTGGCGATGGCGGCGGCGTCTACGTCGCGGTGGGAGGCGTCTTCACCGGCTCTCTGCTCGTGTTCAGCGGCGATGTCGCCGGTGTCGGTGGCGGGGCGCTCGCGCCGCCGACCGTCTTTGCCGGCGGTTTTGGCGGCGGGCTCGCGAACGCCGGCAGCGCGACGCTCAACCAGTCGACGGTGAGCGGTTGCACCGCCGGCGCGGGCGGCGGACCCAATGGCCCCGGCGGCGGGGGCGGCGGCATCGCGAATCTCACCGGCGGCGTCCTGCGGATCGATGCCTCGACGCTCACCGGCAATCGCACCGGCGACGGCGCGACTTTCATGGTGCCCGGCAGCGACGGACGCGGTGGCGGCCTCCTCTGCCAGGCCGATTGCACGCTCAACAACGTGACGCTTTCGGGCAACGCCATCGGGACGTCGGCCGCGGGCGCGGCGGCTCAGGGAGGTGGCCTCTTCGTCTCCGGCGGCACGACGCGTCTGCGCAACGTCACGGTCGCCGGCAACACCGCCAACAGCACGGGTGGTGGCATAGCGCGTTTTGCAGGAACCGTGCGCATGCGCAACTCGCTCTTTGCCGGCAACACCGGAGCGACCAGCAATCATGACTGCACGACCAATTCCGCCGCGAGCATCGTCTCCGAGGGCTACAACCTGATCCGCGTCAACGACGGATGCGCCGCCTCGTTCACCGGCACCGACCAGGAGGGAACCAGCGTCACGCCGCTCGAACCCCTGCTTGGTGCTCTGGCGGCGAACGGCGGGCCGACCGACACCTGCGCTCTGGGCGCGGGCAGCCCGGCGATCGACCATGGTGATGCGCTGGGCTGCGCGAGCTGGAATCCGGTGTTGGCGCAAGACGAGCCGCTCGTCGTCGATCAGCGCGGCGAGCCGCGACCGGTGGACGGCGACGGCGATGCGACAGCCATCTGCGATGTCGGCGCCTTCGAGGCCGCGGCGGCGCCGCCGATCGAACATCTCCTCACTGTGACCGTCGACGGCGCCGGCAGCGGCGACGTCACCAGCGTCCCCGCGGGGATCGCCTGTCCCGGCGACTGCACCGAGTCGTGGGTCCTGACCCAGAACGTGCAACTCAGCGCGACGCCCGCCCCCGGCTCGTACTTCAGCGGCTGGAGCGGCGCCTGCTCCGGCAGCGGCGCCTGCAACTTCACCATGGCGACCGACCGGACGGTGACCGCGACGTTCGGCCTGTTGCGCACGCTCGACGTAGCGGTCGCCGGCCCGGGCGGTGGCTCGGTCGCGAGCACGCCGGGCGGCATCGCCTGCCCGGGCGACTGCACGGAGGAGTATGCCAACGGCACGCCCGTGGCGCTTGCGGCGACGCCTGGCCCGGGCTCGTACTTCGTCGGCTGGAGCGGCGACTGCGCGGGGAGTGCGGGCTGCAATCTCTCACTGACGGCAAACCGCGCGGTCACCGCGACCTTCGGGCTGCTGCGCACGCTCACGGTCACCGTCGCCAGCGTCGAGGGCGGTGCCGGCAGCGTCGCGAGCGTACCTTCGGGCATTTCCTGCCCGGGCGATTGCTCGCAGGCTTTCGCGGACGGCACCTCCGTGACACTCACCGCCACGCCGTCGCCGGGCTCGATCTTCGTCGGTTGGTCCGGGGACTGCACGGGCTCGGGCACTTGCCAGCCGGCGCTCGATGCCGACCGCGCCGTCATCGCCTCGTTCCTCAGCCTGACGGTCTTCATCGACGGCTTCGGCGCGGGCGATCCGTGCACCTGGTCGATCGTCGTCGGCGGCGTGACCTGTCCGCCCTGAACGGCGAACCTAAGGGGCGATCGCCGGCCAGGTGGAGGGGTTGGCGAGCAGTAGCTGCGGATCGACTTTCGCGCCGCGCCAGCGCGCACCGAAGTGCAGGTGCGGGCCGGTGACGCGCCCGGTGGCGCCGACCTTGCCGATCGGCTGTCCGCGCTTCACTCTCTCGCCGTTCTTCACCAGGAGTGCGGAGAGATGGAAGCTCATGGAGATCAATCCGTCGCCATGATCGAGATAGACCGCGTTGCCGGCGAAGTACTGCCCCGCGGCGAGGGCCACGACGCCGTCGGCCGGGGCGAAGACGACCGTGCCCGGAGCCGCCTTGAAATCGGTGCCGCCGTGCGGGCTGCGCGCCTCGCCGTTGAAGATCCGGCGCGAGCCGAAGCGACCGCCCTCCGGCAGTACGGCGAGTGGCGCGCCGAGCGGCAGATCGAATTGGCGCGGGGTCGCGCGGGCGAAGACGGCGGCCGTCTCGCGTTGTTCGCGCTCGATCCGCGCCGACTCGGCGGCGGGCGGCGAGACGTACTTCTCCGCGACGCCGGTGAGCGACTCGGTGGGGTAGGGATAGCTCGCGATGGCGAGCGTGCGGCGGTCGGCACCGGCTGCCGTCCGGCGCTCGACCTCGAGCTTGCCGGTGGCCAGCAGATCGACGGGGAAGTAGCAGACGCCGGCGATCGGCGCGAAGCGCGAGGGTCCCTGTCGGCACTCGACGATGCCGTCGCCGGGCCAGCGGACAATCGAGCCCGGACGAACCGAGACATCTGGCGAGGGAGCGGACGCACTCGCGGCGGCGACGAAGAGGAGCGCAGCGAAAGCGGAGGGCACGCCGGAACTCTATCGTTCCCGGGTCGGCCCCGATCGCCGCGCACGGTCGGATAGAGTTCTGGCGTGTCCCCCGGCCTGAGAACGCCTGCGCCGCAGCTCTCCGGCTGGGGGCGTCTGCCGGTGCCGGGGCGCGAGATCCGCTCGGAGGACCTGGCAGGCGTGGCGCGCAGCCGGCCGCTGACCCGCGGCCTGGGGCGCTCTTACGGCGATGCCTCGCTGCCGCCCGCCGGAGCGCTGGAGGTCGCTGGCTCGGCGCTCGCAGATCGCCTCCTCGCCTTCGACCCCGAGACAGGTGTTCTGCGCGCCGAGGCGGGACTCTCGCTGCGCGAGATCCTGCGTCTCTTTCTCCCGCGCGGCTTCTGGCCGCCGGCAAGCCCGGGGACGGCGTTCGTGACGCTCGGCGGCATGGTCGCTGCCGACGTGCACGGCAAGAGCCACCATCGCGACGGCACCTTCGGCAGGCACGTGCGTTCGCTGCGCGTCCTGCTCGCCGACGGCCGTGTCGTCGACTGCGACCGCGAAACCCATCCCGGGCTCTTTCGCGCCACTCTCGGCGGCATGGGGTTGACCGGGCACATTCTCGAGGTCGAGCTCACCCTGCAGCGCGTTCCGTCGGCCTGGATCGTCGAGGAGCGCCGACGCTACGACGGGCTCGACGCGCTGCTCGCGGCGTTGCGCGCGGCCGCCGCCGACTGGCCCTATACGGTCGCTTGGATCGACACCCTGAGCTCAGGCAATGCGCTCGGCCGCGGCATCCTCTTCGCCGGCCGCTGGGCCGAGGCCGGCGAGGCACCGCTCTTTCCACCGCCGCCGCGACGGCGCCGCCGTTTTCCGGTCGACCTGCCGGAGTGGTGTCTTTCACCGTTCGCTGTGCGCACCTTCAACGCGCTGCTCTTCGGCACCGCCCCGGCGCGACCGCAGCGCCGTCTGCTCTCGCCGGAGCAGTTCTTCTATCCCCTCGACGCCATCGAGGACTGGAACCGGATGTATGGGCGGCGCGGTTTCACCCAGTACCAGTGCGTGCTGCCCGAGAGCGAGCGGCCCGGCGCGACACGGCGCCTGCTCGAGCTGATGATCGAGCTTGGCGGAGCATCGTTCCTGTCGGTGCTCAAGGACATGGGCGCCGAAGGGGAGGGGATGCTGAGCTTTCCGCGACCCGGGGTGACGGTCGCGGTCGACTTGCCGATCCGGCCCGGTACGGCTGCCCTGGTCGCGCGCCTGAACCGGCTCGTTGCCGACGAGGGGGGGCGGATCTACCTCGCCAAGGACGCGCTTTCGACGGCCGCGGACTTCGCCCGCCTCGAGCCGCGGCTGCCGGCCTTCCTCGCCGAGCGCGCGCGCTGGGATCCGCACGGCCGCCTCGGCAGTGCAATGTCCGATCGCCTTTTCGCGCCGGCCGCGAGAGGATCGCAGATCTCATGAGAGGCGCGCGATGAAGATCGTCCTGCTCGGGGCGACGAAAGGGATGGGGCGGGCCCTCGCGCGCCGCTTCGCCGAGCGCGGCGACGAGCTCTACCTCCTCGGCCGCGACGCAACGGAGCTCGCGGCGGCGGCGCGCGATCTCGCGACGCGCCGCCCGCCGGGAGGAGCGCGAGTCGAGCACGGAGAGTGCGATCTCGAGGCGCCGGACGATTTCGGCTCGGCGCTCGATGCGGCTATCTCGGCGCTGGGCGGGCTCGACGCGGTGGTGGTCACCGCCGGCCTCTTCGCCACCCAGGATCGGCTCGAGGCCGACCCGGTCCTCCGTCGCCGCCTGCTCGAAGTCGATTTCGTCCGCACGATCGAGTTCTGCGAGGCGGCGCGCGAGCGACTGCTCGCTCGCGGCGGCGGGACGCTCTGCGTCTTCGGATCGGTGGCCGGTGATCGCGGCAGAAAGCCGGTGGTTCTCTACGGCGCCGCCAAGGCTGGCCTGACCGCCTATCTCGAAGGTCTCGATCATCGCTTCCACGCGCAAGGCCTCCGAGTCGTCACGGTCAAGCCCGGATTCGTGCGCACGAGCATGACCGCCGGGCTCCCCGAGCCGCCGTTCGCCGGCGAAGCCGACGACGTCGCCGCGCGCGTGGTGCGCGCCATCGACCGGGGCTGGCCGGTGGTCTATGCGCCGCCGATCTGGGCTATGGTGATGTTGGCGGTCCGCAACCTGCCGCGCGCTCTGATGCGGCGGCTGGGGTTCTAGCGCTCGACGCTCGATCGCCGACGACAGCCGACTCCCATGCGCATGCGCTCCTTCATCGCCTTCCTCCTGCTCGCGACACCGGCTCTCCCGGGAATGGCGGCGACGATCGTGCGTGGGCCCTATCTGCAGAGGACCTCGACGACCGCGGCGGTCCTGCGCTGGCGAACCGACGTCGCGACCAATACCTGGGCCGGCTGGGGCGAGGTCGCCGGCGTCTACGACCAGACGGTGAGCTCTTCGGCGCTCGTCACCGACCACTTCGTGCAGATCGCCGGGCTGACGCCGAAAACGATCTACTTTTACGCCGTCGGGACGACGCAGACGGTACTCGCCGGCGGCGACAGCGGACACCGTTTCCGCACCGCACCGCTGGCCGGCGACCCCGACGCGCAGCATCTCTGGGTGATCGGCGACTGCGGTGCGACGAGCCTGCCGCTCTGCGCCTCTCCCGGGCCGGCGACGTCGAATGCGGCGCTGGTGCGCGACGGCTACTTCGCCTGGATGAACGACGCCACTCCCGATCTCTGGCTGATGCTCGGCGACAACGCCTACTGCTCGGGGACCGACGCCGAGTTCCAGATGGCGGTCTTCGACGTTTATCCGCAGGAGCTTCAGACGGTCGCTCCGTGGCCGGTGATCGGCAACCACGACGCTATCTCGTCGGACTCGACGACCCAGAGTGGACCGTTCTTCGACATGTTCTCGTTGCCGGCTGCGGGGGAGGCGGGCGGGGTCGGCAGCGGTACCGAGGCCTACTTCTCCTACAACAGCGGCGACCTGCACGTGGTGCAGCTCGACTCGGCCGACTCGGACACGACGCCCGGTTCGCTGATGCTCACCTGGCTCGCCGCCGACCTCGCGGCGAACACCAGGGCCTGGACGATCGTCGATTTCCATCATCCGCCGTACACCAAGGGCACGCACAACAGCGACAACCCGGCCGACTCGGGCGGCATCATGCAGCGGATGCGCGAGAACGTGGTGCCGATTCTCGAGGCGCACGGCGTCGACCTGGTGCTCACCGGGCACAGCCACGGCTACGAGCGCACCTTCCTGATCGACGGGCACTACGGCACGACGGACACCTTCGTGCCGGCGACGATGCTGCGCCAGGGAGGCGACGGCGATCCGTTCGGCGACGGCGCCTACAACAAGGCGCCGGGGCCGCACAGCGGCACGGTCTACGTGGTCTCGGGCACCGGCAGTCGCTTCGAAGGGACGATCACTCCGTGGCCGGCGCTCGCCGTTGGACTTTCGGAACTCGGTTCGCTGGCGATCGACATCGACGGGCAGGATCTCGACGTCCGCATGATCCGCCCGGACGCGACAGTGGCCGACCACTTCCGCATCCACCACCTGACGGATCTCTTCACGGACGGCTTCGAGCGCGGCAACACCGACAGCTGGTCGTCGGCGTCACCGTAGCGCCGGACGCGCGGCGCCGTTTCGGGCGCCGCCTCAGGCTTCGGGTTCGCGGTCGCGCTCGTCCTCGCTGGCCTGGTCGGCGAGGTGATGCGCCGCCGCGTCTTCCTCGAGGCCGTCGAGCAGCTGCCGCACCTCCGCCTCGCGGTCGCGTTCGACCAGGATGTGCACCGGTCCGGTGAGAATGCTGAAGCCGGTCCCCAGGCGGCCGAGCCCGAAGAGGTCCTGAATCCCCTCGCCCTGGGTGAGGTGGGGGACGGCGGCCTCGTCGAGAATCGAGTGCGCCATCGCCAGCAGCCCCGGATCGCCGGTTTCGAACACCGTCACCAGATCGCGATCCGACGGATCTCCCGGCTCCGGCGGCAGCACCGCGACCAGCGGAACGTCACAACTCTCGCAGCGGCTGAACCCTTCGCGATACTCCGACCTGCATTGCGGACAGAACATGGGGTCCTCTCTCCCGGCATTCCGGGCTCGGGATCATTGTAGTGCCGCAAGGCCCTCGCGCGTGCCTACCGCAATGGCCGTCGCGCCAGCATCTTGATCGCCGTCGCCTCGGCGCGGTGAGCGGGCAGGCCAGACCTCACATCGAGCTCGGCGATAGCGAGAAAGGTCCGCCAGTGAGGAGAGATCGCGGACCTGCCAAGGTGCAGGTGCGCCAGCCAGACCGTGGGCTGAGCCGGGAACCAGAAGGCGCCTGCGATCTCCAGCGGGACGAGTCCGTGGTCGCGGGCCAACGCTTCGAGCTGGCTCGCAGAGTACCCGGGCCGGACATGTTCATGAGTTTCGCGCTCGCGACGGCAAAGTTCGGGATCGGCCTGCTCACTCTCGCTGGCGAAAGGTACTTCGAGGTAGAGGTGGCCGCCTGGGCGGACGAGCTGCGCCATTCTTGCGAAGACCGAACGATCTTCCTCGATGTGCTCGAGGCATTCGATCGAGAAGACGAGATCGGATGCCGGGAGCAGATCGGCGAAATCTGGATCGAGCAGGTTGCCTTGCCGGAAGCGGAGATTGGGCAGCTCGACACCGGCATATGGGGCCCGCAGGTCCACGCCACAAACAGACAGGCTGGAATTCCGGCGGGCCAGCCAGGTTTCGTGGAGTCCGCCTCCGCTGCCGACCGAGAGGGCGCTTCCGAGAGTTCCCGCGCGCTCGATGGCATCGAGGAGATGCGCCAAGCGAAATAGCCCCAGACCGCCATCGAGACCCAGCAGTTCTCTGCCCAGCCACTCGTCGATCGGATCGTCGGTCGCCGGTTCTTCTTCTGCAACAGTAGGCTCGGCGGCGCTCTTCCTCCAGCTCGACAACGCTCGGCGCCAGGGAGTCATTGGTTGCCCTCCCACTTGGCGTCGATCCGCGGCGCGTCCGCCTTCTCGATTCGAATTGGTCGAATGTGGGATCTCGAGCGACAAATTGGGTAGAACAGAGAATCCTCCAGTGCGCCGCGGTAGTTCCTCGATGCTGCTGAGAGCGATCGACGCGATCCTACAGGAGCTCGGATCGAGCTCCGCGACGACGGGACCGCCCGAAACGTATATGTTGCAGTCCAGCGCGAAGGTAAGGTGTGAATGGACAGTTCTTCGAGAGATCACTCCCTCAGGAGCGCGCGGCGATCGATCCCGGCGCGAGTCGCGGGTCAGGCCCTTGGAGCGGCAGCGATAGCGCTCATCGTCTGGGGTCCTGCGCCTGTGGCTCGAACCCGTGTCGATGTGCGGGCCGGTGGCGCGGACCTGCACGCGGCGGCCTTCGCGGTCGTGCTCGATGTCCGCGTGCCGTATTCGGGCGAGTTCGAGCTGCGCCTCGTGGGCCAATGCACCCAAGGTCCCGAGGCTCGCTTCCGCGTCCAGGCGGGCACCCACCCTCATTCCCTGCGCGCCAAGGTCGCTGCCGGCGATCTCCCAGCGTCGGTCCCCTTGCGTCGCGCCGGTGGGGAACGCGCTTTTGTTACCCTGCCGGCCGGCGGATTCCAGGTCGTCGTCGAATCCGACTCCCCCGGATCGCGCTTCGATGCGCTGCAACTGATCTCGACCGCGGGCCGCGGCACACTGACCTTCGAAGGCGAGCAGGGACGGGTGCGATCCGGCTCTGGGCTCATCTTCCTTTCGCCCGTGGCTTCGGGCGGCGCGATGGTCGGATCCCTGAACTCGCCAGCCGCGCGCGAAGAAGTTGTGCAGACCTTTCGCGCCAGTGCCGATGGACTCGACGCCGTGCGGGTGGCTGTGCGACCGCGAATGCCTTCCGGCCGGGTGCGATTCGAGCTCGCCAAGTCGGGAGGTGCCGCGGCACATTTCGATCGGCGCTTCGAGATCGGCGATCTGTCGAGGGTCGGGGAAGTCGCGACCCTGCGCTTCGCGCCGCTGGCCGCCAGCGCTGGCAAGGAGTACGAACTGCGAGTGACCGTCGAGCCGGGCGGAGCCCTCGAGCTGGTTGCCGGGGATGCCGGAGGAGTTGCCGAGGGAGAGCTGCGCCACGGCGCCGAGCGGCTCAGCTCGGCGATCCGCTTCGAGCCCGTCTATGCCTCCCCGTGGATGAAACTGGGTCTTGCCGGTCTTCTCGCCGCCGCGATCGCGGTCGCCTGGGGGCTGTGGAGCGGACGCCGCTGGCCGTGGGCGCTCCTCGCTCCGGCCCTCTTGCTGCCGGCCTATGCCCTCTATCAGCGCGACTATCGCTGGCTGCATCCGGCGCACTTCATGGCCGACAACTACGACCTCTATGCCTTGCGCTTGCACGATCTGCTGGCCGGGAACACGGCCAACGCCGTCGAATGCCTGCGGGCCTTCGCCCTCTCCTATCCGCACGCGCACAATCCCGGCGTCCCAGCGGCGCTGGCCCTGCTGCTCTTCGGTGGCAGCAGCCTCCAACTGGCCTATGTCGGACTCTCGGCCCTGGCGGCGCTCGCGGCTGCGGCACTCGTCCTGGATCTGCTGCGCGACGCCGGGGCCGGCGAAGCGGTCGCCTTCATCGCCTTCGCCCTCGCCACGACGCACTTCCTCTTCGTCCGCACCGCCGCCCGCACGAGCACCGACATGCCTGGATATCTGGCGGTCGTCGCCGCCCTGTGGCTCGGACATCGCCTGCTCGGAGACGACCGCCCTGCGCTGCGGAGCTTCGCGGTTCTCATCGCGCTGCTGACGGCCGGACTCTTCATCCGGCTCTCGCTGTTGCCGCTCGGGCCCGCCATCGCGGCGGCCGGCCTGCTGCGCGTCGCGTTCTTCGCCGCGCCTGCGGGCGGGAGGCCGCACGGGGCCGGAGGACCCGTCGCCGGGATCCGCGATGCGCTGCGTTCGCGCGAGGCCTGGAGCTGGCTGGCGGTCGCGGTCGTGCCCGTCGTGCTCTTCTTCGGGTTCAGCTACACCGCGGGGCTGGGTCCTTCGTTCGCGGCTGCCAGCCACAAGGCGCTGATGTTCGCGGATGCCCGCACGGGGCCGCGCCTGCTCGCCTGCCTCGCCATTCTGCTGCAAGCGTTTCCGCTCCTGCTCCTGGCGCGTCCTCCGCGAGCCTGGCGGCTCGTGCCCTTCGATCGCTGGCGCCCGGCGACCCTTCTCGGAGCGATCTGGATCGCCGCCTCGCTCGCCTTCATTCTCGTCTCGGGCGCACCGTTCTGGAACCGGCACTTTCTGCCCGCTCTGCCTGGGTTGCTGCTCGTGTCGTTGCCTGCCCTTTCGACTCTCGAGGCGCGGCATCCTTTGGCGCTCAGGATCGGTGTCGCTGGAGTTTGCCTGGCAAATCTCGGGCTCGCGGCCGTCAACCTGATTCACGAGCTACCGTTCGAGCTCGATTGGGCCTGGTACGTGCTGACATGAGTCGCAGAATCCGCACGTTTCTCGGGCTCGCCGGGCTTGCCCTCCTATGCAGTTGTCGAACGGAGTCGAAGGCGGCCAGGGATGGTGTCGGTAGCTTCATCGCCGGTGAGCGCGCGACGGCGATTCAACTCCGCGCCGCCGATGGGCGGCTGCTGAGAATCGAGGTCGCACCTTCCGCAGGTCTGCCGGTCGCCGGCGACTGGGACGGGGACGGGCGCGACACGGTCGGCTATTTCGAACCCGGCGAGGATGCCTTCCATCTCTCGGACGACTTCGGCGAGGGCGCGCCGCAGTTCAGCCGAGTGCTCGTCGGATGGGATTGTCCCGCTTGCTATCCAGTAGCTGGTGACTTCGCCGGCCTGGGTGTCGATGGCGTCGGTGTCTACGATCCGGCGCGCGGGCTCTTCCTGCTGCGCGATCGGGCAGAGGCAAGCTCGCCGATCCGGACGGTGGCGTTCGGCGACGCAGGCGTCGTGCAGATGCCGATCGCCGGCAGGTTTGCCGCCTGTCCGCAGGTGCAGCTGGGGCTCTACGAGCCCGCAACGGCCACCTTTCGCTTGCGCGGTTGCCGCGTCGACGAGCCGACTCGTACTTTCCGCTTCGGCCCGCTGGGCGGAGTGCCGGTGGCCGGACGCTGGCAGGGTGCAGCTCTCGACGGGGTCGGTGTCTTCGAGCCGGCTGCCGGGCAGTTCTTGCTGCGCTCGACGGCTACGGAAGGACCCGCAGATTTCGCCATCCCTTTCTTTCGCGCTCCGGCGATGCCGATCGCTGGCCGATGGAGCTTCGACTCGCAGTAAGTACGCTGTGCTGCGAAGTCGAGGCGTCTACGAGCTGAGTTCGCCGTGATCGCGGCGAGACTTCGCCTCTCGAGTGCTTCGCATCAACGCATCATCAATTGACATCGCGATGCGTACCCGGCAGAATGGGGCTATGCGAACCACGATCAACCTGCCGGAGTCCGCGCTCGACCTCGCCAAGAGAAAGGCCGCTGAAGGGGATGCAACTTTGGGAGAGGTCATTGCCGAGGCCATCTATTCGGCCTACCTGACGCGCCCAGGCGTCCAGGGTGGAGCGGAGGCCCGCGCCCAGATCGACCTCCCGGTTTCGACCCTGGGAGGAGGCCTCCGTCCAGGGGTGCGACTCGAAAGCAACGCCGAACTCGAAGACGTGATGAACGACCTGCCATGATTCTGCTCGACGTCAACATCCTCGTCGGGGCTTTTCGCGACGACGCGGATCGACACTTGGCCTATCGAGAATGGCTCTTCGCCGAGATCGGCGACGGCGAAGCGTTCGCACTTTCCGAAGCGGTTCTCACTGGTTTTCTTCGCGTCGCCACGCACCCGCGAGTTTTCACGCGACCCTCGACGCTCGCTCAATCGATGGAGTTTGCGGACGCCCTGCTGGCACTCCCGGGCTGTCGGCTGTTGCGCTCCGGTCCGCGTTACTGGGAGATCCTGCGCGAAATCTGCCGACGCGCGGATGCCCGCGGCAATCTCATCGCAGATGCCGCGCACGCTGCCCTGGCGATCGAGCACGACTGCATCTGGATCACCGCCGATCGCGACTTTGCGCGTTTTCCGGGTCTGCGCTGGCGGCATCCGCTCGACGACCGGACAACGCGCGAGAATCCGCGCTAGCTGGCCGGCTCGGCCAGCAGCTCCTCGATTCGGCGCGCGAGCTCGGCTTCGCTCATGCGGGTCGGGGTGTAGAGGCGGACGCGGCCGGTGCGGTCGATGAGGACGAGCGTCGGTGTGGCGGAGGCGCCGTAGCGCACCATGGCGGCCTCGCTCACCGGCACGGGAATCGTCTCGAAGCCCGGGTACGACTCGGCGAGTACCTCGGCGATACGCGCCTTCTCGCCCTCCGGGGTTGCCTCCGCGTCGTCCTTGCCGGTGCCGTAGAGGCGCGTCGGGGCGACGACCGCGAGGCCGCGCGGGGCGTACTTGGCCGCCAGCCGGGCGATCGCCGGCGCCTGTGCCTTGCAGTCGCCGCACCAGTGCGCCCAGAAGAAGAGCAGCACCGGGCGGCCGCGCAGCTCGGCGAGCGTCGGCGGAGGCGGTCCGAGATGCGACTCGGGCACGATCGCCGGCGCCGGGCTTCCTTCCAGGGTCACGAGATCGAGGTTCTTCGAGATCCGCGCCCGCAGGCCGGTGTCCTGCGCGCGCGCCAGCTCCTGCTCCCAGAAGCGGATGGCGGCCCCGCGGCCCTCGCGCGCCAACCGGACTCGGCCTTCGACCTCGATGGCGGCACCGAGAGCGTTCACCGTCGGCGCGCTCTCCGCGGGAATCCGCCGCCGCACTTCGGCGACCCAAGCCAGCGCTCGCTCGTCGTCCCCCAGCAATTGCGCTCCGCGCGCGAGCCAGGCCAGGCCGTCGAGGTACTCGCTGTCCTCACCGTGCGCCTGCTTCCAGTCTTCGAGCGCGGCCTCGCCGCTCGCGAGGTCGCCGGCGGAGATCTTCAACCGGATCGTGCGCGTGAGCTCGCCGGCGAGGAGCGCGGCGGGCGCGAGGCTCAGGACGAGGAGTGCGGCAGTCCAGCGCAGGAGGGGCCGAGCCGCGCTGCAAGGGGTGGCGTCGAGGTCAGGTTGGCGCATCCGCCTCGGCGGCTGCACACGGCGTGCCGCGATCCCGCCTTCCCGGGTGGTGCCGGTCCTCGCGAGCGGCAGTACCTTGAACGCATGAGCCCGCGAAGATCCGCTTCCGAGTGGCGCCGGTTCTACGATCATCCGTCGGTTCGCAGCCGTCACCGGGAGTACCTCGGGGGCAGGGACCTCGACTCCTCGCCGACCGTGTTCCTCACTTCGCCGACTCCGCGGCCCGAGCGGACCGACGACTTCCGGCCGGTGACCGATCTCGAGGCGATGCTCCAGTCCGAGCTCGAAGTGGCGCGCTCGCTCTGGGACCGCGAGTTCCTCCTCGTCCACCTCGACATCGAGCACGTGCACTTCGATTCGCCCTGGGAGCCGCTGCTCTATCCGAAGCGCAGCCTCTTCGTGCAGCGCGACGTCGTCGCCGCGATCCGGGCGTTGCTCTCGGAGTTCGGCATCGAGGCGCTGCACCTGCTGACCGGCCGCGGCCACCACTTCGTGTGGAAGGTCGGGCGGCAGTCGGCGGCCTTTCAGGCGCTCGCGCGCCTCGCGAACCTGGGGCCCAGCCTCGAGAAGGCCTACGCCGCGCCGCAGCCGCCGCACGGCGAGACGGTGGGCGAGGCGGGAGCGGCCTGGGACGGGCTCGGCAAAGTGATGGAGTTCGCCGCCCACCGGATTCTGGCGGTGAGCGAACACTCGCCGGTGCCGGTCGAGCTCACCGCGGTAGTGGTCGGCCCCGGAGCGCACGGGCGCGAGATCGTCGCCATCGATCTCTCCGAGTACGCCGATCCTTTGCACAAGCGGGCCATCCGGCTGCCGTTCACCGCCTATCTCAAGGCCGAGCACCACGGCTGGGCGCCGCCGCTGCCGGCGGCTCTGCCGCGCCTGGTCGCCATCCCCGACCCCGGCGACGAGGAGGAGGGGATCTGCCTGATGCGCGATCTCGACCTCGCGGCGGCGTTCGCCCACCAGACGCAGACGACGATCCCCGATGCCTCGCTCGCCATGGAGGGTCTGGTCGCGGCGTACGAAGCGAGCGAGCTGGCGGCGTTCCACCGCCGCTACGAGGCGCAGGAACCCGACCCGCCGGAGCTCTGGTTCTCGAGCTACGATCGCATCGATCTCGGTTCCCTGCCGGCGTGCGCCGCCCGCATTCTCGAGCATCCGAACGACCTGCTGCTGCAACCCGGTGCGCTGCAGCTCCTGGTCCGCGTGCTGCTCGCCCAGGGCTGGCAGGCACGACACATCGCCGGGCTCATCCGCTCGCGCTACGAGCGGCCGTACGGCTGGCTCAAGGACTTCCATTTCCACGACCCGACGCTGCGGGCGGAGGTCTACACACGGATCTTCGCCGGCCTGATTGCTCTCGGCCACGATCAGGCGGTCGACTTCAACTGCACCTCGACGCAGGAGAAACGCCTCTGCCCGGGCACCGGCTGTCCGTGGAATCTCGAGGCACTGCGCACCGCCGCGCAGAGCGGCGGCGGCCATGGCTGAGACTCCGGCGGCACTCGAGCTGCCGCTGGGACTGTCGACCGGCGCCTTCTGGCGCGCCCCGCTGCTCGGTTGCCTGCAGCCGATCCGCGACGCCGGCTTCGGACAGATCGAGATCGCCTCCTCGCCGTCGCACCTCGACTTTCACGATCACTCCGCCTGCGCCGCCGCCGCTGCGCGGATCCGCGAGCTCGGGCTCGGAGTGCATTCGTTCCATGCGCCGTTCACCGACCAGATCGACATTTCGGCGCTCGACTCGCGCGCCCGCGACACCGCAGTGCGCGAGATCAGCCAGGCCGCGGAGGCTGCGGCGATTCTCGAAGCGAGATTCTTCGTGCTCCATCCCGGTCCGGAGACCACCGGAGTGCCGCGGGGAGAGCGCCTCGATCGCATGGACTGCGCGGTCGAAGCGCTCGATCGCATCGCCTGGCGCGCCGGCGAGCTCGGCGTCCGCCTGGTGCTCGAGAACATGCTGCCGCATCTGTTCGCCGGGCACGTGCGAGACCTGCTCTGGCTGCTCGGGGCGCTGGCGACGACCAACGTCGGCATCTGCCTCGACACCGGGCACGCGTTCCTCTCCGGCGATCTGCGCCATGTCGCGCACAAGTTGTCGGGCCACCTCTGGATGGTCCACGCCAGCGACAACCGCGGGCAGCGCGACGACCACCTGCCGCCCGGCGAAGGGGCGATCGTCTGGCCCGACCTGCTGCGCCAGCTCGCCGCGGCGCACTTCGACGGCGCCTTCATCCTCGAGCTCGCGGGGGAGGGCGAACCGGCCGAGGTCCTGCGCCGCGCCCGCCGCTCCGCTGACTACCTTCGCCGGCTGGGCAGCGGAGGATAGGCCGGCTCAGGGCGTCTCGTAAGAGCCCCACCTGGGATCGACCTGGTCGAGCAGCCGCTGCGCGACGTCGGTCGGCACCTGCTCCTTGCAGATGCCGCGCAGCCCGAGCCAGCCGGCGCCGCATTCGACCACCTCCCAGGCACCCTGCTGCTTGCGCAGCACGGCCTGTCCGGCCTCCTTGCCGTGGGTCCAGGTCACCAGGGCGTAGCCGGTGTCGACACCGACCTGGGCGATCTCGAGATCGACCGGCCCGGACGCGGGGTTCTTGTCGACGTACTCATGAAGCGCCTGGCGGATCGCGGGCGTCTCCATGGCGACGCTGGTCGCCGACGAGTCGACTGCCGGCGGCGCGGGTGCGCTGCAGGTCAGCAGACCGAACGCGAGGAGCAGGACGAGTGCGGCAGGAACGACGGGGCTGCGGAGAGCTACATTCGACCAATGCCTCATGCGCCACCTCCGGCTGAGTGCCGTCCCGGCGACTTCGTCGAGGTGACTGCGTCCCGGGCGGACGCCCGCTGCGGAGACGATGCGCCCGAACCGCGCGGCGCGCGATACCCGCCAGGGGAGTCGTGTCACCTACCCGTACTAGCGGGGAACTGGGACAGCCGCAGCGAGCCGCGTCGGACGGCGGGATCCAGGCCGCCGTCCGACCGCGGAGATCAGGGCGCGGCGCCGCTCCAGTCGGTCCAGCCGTCGAGCCAGCCGGTTTCGAAGCTGTCCGAGTGGATCGAGTCCAGAGTCCCGAGCGGCAGGCAAAGCGAGAGCTCGGAGGTGTTGCCCGAGGGGTCGGTCACCGCCAGCGCGACGTACGGCAAAGCCGGCATCGCGCCGAAGAAGTAGAGCGTTCCGCGATAGAGCCCGCGGTTGTCGGTGAGGACGGACGCCGACCCCAGGTGGAGTTCGGGCTGCAGCTCTCCCGCTGCGCTGCAGTATCCGGCGTAGGAGTCGACCGTGAACTGGGTATTGGCGGCGCTCATCAGCCCCCATGACAGCTCCCAGGTAGTGGGGTCGTATCCGCTCGCGAAGGCGATCGGCCGATTCAGCTGCTGATTCGGGCCACCGTCGAGGTCGTAGGGATCGTTCGGCGGGTGGCCCGCCCCGAGCACGATCGCCTGGAGCTGCTCCGTCAAGATGTTGCCGCGAATGACGTTGCCGGTTCCCGAGGCGACCCGGACGCCGAAGCCGCCGTTGGCCCGGAACTCGTTGAGCCACGCCGACCCGATCCCGCCCACGACGTTTCCGGAACCGCCGTCCATCCGCAGACCATCGAGCGTGTTGCCGGTCACCTGGTTGCGATAGAGCAGCGTGCCGGAGGTCGCGGCGTCGGCCAGCACGATGCCGTGGCCGAGGTTGGCGCGCACCACGTTCTCCGTGATCTCCGCGCCGAGCACGCCGCCGGCGAGGCGGATGCCGGGGCCCGAGTTCGGGCGGTCGACCTGATCGGCGGCGTCGCGGCCGATCAGATTCTGCGTCACCGGGCCGCCGGCGAGCCCCGGTCCGAGCAGCTCGATCCCCGGTCCGCCGTTGCCGGCGATCACGTTGTCGTGCAGTGTGTTGAGGTCGGCGTCGTTCCAGACCAGGATGCCGCTCTGGCCGTTGCCGATCGCGCTCGCGCCCGTCGCGAGCCCGATGAGGTTGCCGCGCACCAGGTTCTGGTTCGTTCCGGTGCCGGCGACGTAGATCCCCACCTGACCGTTGCCCGAGATCGTGTTGCCGAGCGACGCCGCGCCGCCGAGGTTGGTCAGCTTCGGCCCCCAGAAGAGCGCCACGCCGCTCCAGTTGTTGGGCACCGCCTGCGTCCGCGCTGCGTTCAGGCCGACGAGGTTGGCGTAGATCGCGGTGCTGTCGGTGCCGGCACCGCTGACGTGGATCCCGTCCTGGGAATTGCCGGCGATCTGATTGCCGAGTCCGGCCGCGGAGCCGATCCTGTTGCTCTTGGCGCCCCCGGTCACGAGCACGCCATGGCTCATGTTGCCGCGGTCGAGGGCACCGGTCGGATCGACACCGATCAGGTTGGCGTCGAGGGTGTTGCTGTCGGTCCCCACGCCGTCGATGCGCACGCCCGCTCCGCCGTTCGCCGAGATGACATTTCCCGAGACCAGGTTCTGGTTCGAAGCGCCTTCGATCCGCACGCCGTCGCCGCCGTTTCCCGCCTGGGTCGCGTTCGGAGCGAGGCCGATCCAGTTGCGGCGCACGAAGTTGAAGTCGCTGTTGTTCGAGAGCCTCATCCCGGCGTCGATGTTGAGAGCCACGAAGTTGCCTTCGCCCCCCCCTGCTCCGCCGATCTTGTTGCCGTTCGCTCCGGCGTCCAGCACGATCCCCTCGCCGTTCGGCTGTGCAAGCCACAGTCCGGCCGAATCCGCCAGGCCGACGAAGTTGCCGAAAACCTCGTTCTCGCGCGCTTCGCTGCCGACGAGCAGGAGGCCGGCGCCGCCGTTGCCGGAGAGCCGGTTGCCGCGCGCCGGATCGGAGCTGCCGACGATGTTGCCGCGGGCGTTGACGAGGGCCAGGCCGCCGGAGTCGTTGCCGTGCGCGCCGCCCGCGTCGGTCGCCGCCCAGCCGACGCGGTTGCCTTCGAACCGGTTCAGCGACGAACCGGTGCCGAAGGCCGGATTCACTTCGGCGTAGATTCCCCACTGGGCATTGTCGCGGATTTCGTTCCCGAGGCCGGCGCCGCCGCCGATCTGGTTCTGGAACGGATTGCGGCCGTGCGCCGTCTCCGGAACGAGCGCCAGCCCGTGGCGGCCGCAGCCGCGGAGCAGCAGGTTCCGGAACGTCGACTCGGCCGGCGCCTGCGCCAGGATGCAGTCGCCCGGGAAGCCGGAGACCTCGAGATTCTCGACGACGATCTGGAAGGGTTCGTAGGCCTGAACGGTGCCGGCCCGCATCATGACGAGCCCCGCCGCGTTGGCTGGCGCCGAAGAGGCCACGAGCGCGACGCGCCCGCCGCCCGACCGCGCGCCGTCGAGGCGGTCGCGGCGGAACACCCAGAGGTTGCCTGATGTCGTCACCGACGCGATGGACGGATGGAACTGAATGGTGTCGGCGAAGTCGCGCCCCATTCCCGGTCCCGACTGATTCCCGAAGCAGTCGTTCTTGAACGCCCAGCGCGGACCGTCGGTCGCCGGATTGTGCACGCAGCCGGCGAGGTTCGGTGCCGCGAGCTCGACGCAGTTCTCGATGTCGCCCCACATCTGATCCCACTCCGCGGTCGTCAGGCAGGAGATGCCGACAGTGCCGTTGGCCAGGTCCCCGCTGCGCAGCCCGTGCAGCAGCGCCTCGCGCAGCGTGAGCACGCTGTCGACCGCCACGGTGTCGGCGGTCGAGTTGACGATCAACAGGCTGTCGGCGGCCGCGGGAGAGGGCGGCCCGGCCGCCCACAGCGCGGCGAGGAGGGCGGCGACGGGCACGATCCGCGGGTACCGAAGGCTCGAAGTCGGGTTCATCGTGTCGATTCCTTTCCTGGAGGGGTGGCGGCGTCGGGGTGGGACGGGTCGAAACAGAGGAGGTCGCTGCCATGGACGAGCGCAGCCGAGGGGAGATCGGGGATCCGGCCGAACACCTGGGCGCAGATCGAGGAGAGGCCGGGCGCCGGCTCGATCTCGAGTGCGATCTCGATCGTCTCTCCGGGCGCAACGGGTTGCGGAAGGACGCGATCGAGCGCCCAGCCGAGAGGGCTGCGAACCCGAAGCCGGGGGCCGGAGAGAGCCTCCGAATGAGTCCGGCGCAGGCGCAGGCGAAACTCCTTCTTGGGGTTGTCCTTGGCGAGCCCGCGATCCACCTGCCCGGCCAGCGACATCTCGAAGGCGTGGGATGCGACAGCCGGATTCGTCGCCTCCCGCGCGGGTGGACGCCTGAAGCCCGGGGGGAGGAGCCCGACCGCGGCCCACCCCAGCGCGACGGCAAGCCCGCCCAGCGCGACGGCCTTTGCGAGTGACATGGCCGGTAAGGTACGCCGGCCCGCCCCGCGAGGTCGCGAGGGAAGCGCGAGGGAATTCGCAGGAAGTCCGACGGCGGCACTTGCCGCCCTGCTGGCGGGGCCCTACGGGTTCGACAGCGGGACGAATCCGGCCGCGCCCTTCTCCCGGCGCGCCCGCTCGCCGGCACGCTCGAGAATCTCGGCGAAGCGGCGGTCGTCGGCGAGCGCGGCGAAGGCCGGATCGCTGCGGAAGCAGGGGGCGCAGGCGAACCCCTGGTCGACGGCGCGCGTCAGGGCTTCGAGGGCGAGATCGACGGCCCCTGTCCGGGCCGCGAGCGATGCCATTTTGAACGTCACCTCGCCGTCCGAGCCGCCGGAGCGCAGCCGATCGCGTTCGAGCGCCTGCAGCACGGCGAGCGCGCCGGCCCTGTCGCCGGCGAGGTGGAGGCGGTAGCTTTCGCACAGCCGGGCGAAGAGATCGCCCGGATTCGACGCGAAAGCGGCCTCGAGAGTCGCCGACGCCTCGCTCGTCCGCCCCGCCCGCACCAGCGCCTCGGCGTGGTAGTAGCGCATGATCGGCGAGACTGCCGCCGGAACGAGCTCGAGGAATCGTCCGGTCTCGCCGGCGTAGAGCAGAGCGTTCGGGGTCCAGCTGGTGAAGGAAAGGAGGACCGGGTTCTTCTCGACGCAGCGCTCGAGCTCCTCGACCGCGCGATCGACTTCGCCGACGTAGTTGAGCAGGAGCGAGCGACCGAACATCCAGGCGGCGGCATAGGCCTCGTTCTCCGGCGCATCCTCGATCACGCGCCAGGCTTCGCTCCAGCGCCCGGTCTCGGCCAGCACCGAGATCTTGAGCATCAGCGCCGCCGGCCACCCGGGAGCGAGCGCGAGGGCGCGCTCTGCCGAAGTCAGGGCGTCGGCGTAGCCCGTCGCCGGGCCGGCGCAGTAGGCCACCTGGCCGTACTGCGCCCAGCCGAGAACCTCCCAGGCTGGAGCGAACCGTTCATCGCGGGCGAGCGATGCCTGCAGGAGCTCGGCGAAGCGCTCGTCGTCGCAGCTCACTTCTTCGCTGATGTCGTTGGCGAGCAGATAGAGGCGATAGGCCTCGGCATCGTGCGGCGTCAGGCCCTCCTCGCCGGGAGCGAGATCGACCGCCGGCAGAAGGAAATCGACGACGAAGGTGGCGATCGCCTCACGTGCCTGGTTGAAGGCGGCGAGATCCGCCGCCTTCGAGAGAATCGGCACGTCGAAGCGGCCGATCGGGGCGTGCGGCCCGCCCGCGGGGTCGGAAAGGAGCGCGCGCAGGCGCGCCCGATCCAGGCGCTTGTCGCGCTCGAGGGTGAGGACCAGAGCCGGTGCCCCGGCGACTCCCGGCAGCGCCGGATCGTCGGGGCGCAGCGCGAGCCCGGGCACTTGCTCGAGGCGCGCCCGGACGGCATCGACGAGCGACACCGCGAGGAGCTGCAGCTCGGCGTCACCATCTGCGACCTGCGGCGCCGCGATCACGAGGATCGCTTCACGGGTCGCAGCGGAGCTCGCGGCGCCGTCCCGGCGGGCGGCGCGGTACGCCACGGCGCCCAGGACGAGCAGCGCAGTGCCGAGACCCACCGCGATTCCGATTCGTCGGCGCCTGCCCCGAGTGCGGTTCGATTCGGACGCGAGCGGTGGGAGCCTCGCGGCTTCTAGGGCCGGCGGGTTGTCTGGCCGTTCCGGGTGAGAGACTGCGAGGTCCGGCGTCGCCAACGCGACGAGCTCGACCTCGGCATCGAGACGGTAGCCGCGTCCATGGACGGTGGCGAGTGTCACCGCGGGGTCGCCCGCGATCGCGCGACGGACTGCGCCGACGGAGTAAGTCACCGCGGCGTCGGAGACGAACTTCCCCTGCCAGACTTCGCGGACCAGCTCTTCCTTGGTGACGACGCGGCGCGAATGTCGAGCGAGATAAGCGAGCAGCTCGAAGGCGCGCGGCTCGAGCTCGACCCGTTGCCCCGCCCGGGTGAGATCGAAGCATTCTTCGTCGAGCAGGAAGTCTCCGAATCGACGAATCACGTGCGCTCGTCGCTCCTTTGTCGCATGCCTGCGCCGCGTTCCGGTGGCGGAGATTCCGCCCTGACACTAAATCGAAGTTTGCGATCGCACAGCCGACCTGCCGGCGACGTGCAGGAAGCCGAGCACCGCCAGGATCACCGCCAGCGTCAGAAGCTCCCCGGGCAGGCCGCCGATTCTCGGATCGGCGCTCTTGGGAATCCACTTGAGCGCCGCGGCGGCGGCGATCGCGATGCCCGCGAGACCTTCGCCGGCGACCAGCCCGGAGGCAGCGAGGATTCCCGGATCGCTGTCGTTCGCGCCGCTGCTGCCGGCAGCCGCGGCCTTCTTCTCGAACCGCTTGCGCACCAGACCGCCGACATAGAGGCAAGCCATCGAAGAGAGCGGCAGGTAGACGCCGATCGCGAATGCCAGGCCGGAGACGCCGCAGAGCATCGCCGAGATCGAGACGCCGGCGCCAGTAGCGACGAGATCCCAGGGGAGGTTGCCCGACAGGACGCCCTCGATGATCGTCTTCATCAGCGTCGCCTGCGGCGCGGCGAGCTCCTTGGTACCGAAGGTGTAGGTGTTGCCGAGCAGCAGGACGGTTCCCGCGACCGCCCAGCAGGCGACCGCGGCGCCGATCAACTGGCCGAGCTGCTGTTTCGCCGGCGTCGCCCCGACGAGGTAGCCGGTCTTCAGGTCCTGCGCGATATCCCCGGCCTTCGAGGCGGCGATCGCGACGATCGTGCCGACGGTGAGCACCGCGGCGCGGGCTCCGCTGTCGATCCAACCGGCGGCGGCGAAGGCCGAGGCGACCCCCAACAGGGTGACCAGGGCGATCCCCGACGTCGGCTGCGACGAGACGCCGACGATGCCGACGATGCGCGCCGCGACGGCGACGAAGAGCACGCCGAAGATCCCCACGCCGGCGGCGCAGACCGCCCGCTGGGTGAGGTCCATCCCGCCGGCGAAGATTCCGGGAACGAGCCAGGAGACGGTGACGACGACCGCGATCCCGCCGAAGACGAAGCTTCCGGGAAGGTCGCGATCGGTCGTCGCGGCGGCGAGCCGGCTGGCCGCCGTGGTCTCGGCACCGGCCGCCGCCTTCTTCTGCAGCCCTTTCGCCACGGCGGTGAAGGAGGCGACCATGGTGGGGAAGTTGCGCGCCACGGTGAGAATCCCGGCGGTGGCGACCGCGCCGGCGCCGATATACCGCACGTAGCGCGACCAGATGTCGCCCACTCCCATGTCGGCGACCAGGCGCACGGTTTCGGGGTAGAGCGGCGCGCCGAGGTGGGCGCCCATCCAGGCGAGGAGCGGAATGAGGACGAGTGAAGAGACGATCGAGCCGGCGACGCAGACCGCCGCCTGGCGGTAGCCGAGGATGAAGCCGACGGCGAAGAGCGCCGGCGAGAGCTCGAGCGCCAACTCGGCCTTCGGCAGGACGGGGAGGAGATAGGAAATCTCGTTCGGCATCAGGTAGGCGACCGAGATGAGGATCTTCACCGCCGCGCCGACCGCCATGCCGCGGAAGATCCAGACCCCGGCGCCGGTGCCGCTCTCCGAGGCGCGCAGGCCTTCGGCGCAGGCGCGACCTTCGGGGTAGGGGAGCTCGTCGTGGGCGTCGACGATGAGCAGTCGCCGGAGGGGAATCATCGCCGAGATGCCGAGCAGCCCGCCGAGGAAGCAGAGCGCCACGACCTGCATGTAGGGCGGCACCATCCCCCAGAGGAAGAGCGCCGGGATAGTGAAGATCGTGCCGGTGGCGAGAGCCGTCGAGGCCGAGCCGATGGTCTGGGCGAGGTTCGCCTCGAGGATCGTCGAGCGCAGCTTCAGGGCGCGGAAGACGACCACCGCCATGACCGCGGCCGGAATGGAGGCCGAGACGGTCATGCCGACCCGGAGGCCGAGGTAGGCGTTGGCGGCGCCGAACAGCACGCCGAGGACGACTCCGGCGGCGATGGCCTTGAAGGTGAACTCGGCGACGCTCTCGGAGCGCAGGGCGAGGGGATCCCGTGTCATGTCGTTCTCCAAAGGGCGAGCGCGATACTACCTGAGCGAAAACGAGTGCGGCAGGATAAGTTTGCCGGATGTCCTTGGGCGTGTCGCGCGCGAGCTGGCGGGAGGTCCGGAAGCTCACGCTGCTGGCGACGCCGGTGGCGCTCACCCAGCTGTCGTCGATGCTG